>ENA-ORNF01002265-ORNF01002265.1-human-gut-metagenome-genome-assembly--contig:-NODE-2265-length-14709-cov-2.172922_pt1 | contig 14709 bp, 14 predicted proteins | sample MGYA00242110_ERZ509012 | MGnify/ENA primary metagenome ERZ509012 (study PRJEB26280, sample SAMEA2338714) | human gut metagenome | biome: human gut; feature: human-associated habitat; material: faeces...
CCACATGACCGATTTGGAGGATGCAAGAGATATCGTAAAATCCGGGGATTATGAACTTATGAATATGTTATACGATGATGTGCCGGATGCACTCTCACAGCTTATCCGTACTGCTTTTATTCCAAAGCAGGGATACAAGTTCTGTGTATCCGACTTCTCTGCAATTGAAGCTCGTGTTATTGCTTTTCTGGCAAAAGAGAACTGGCGTATGAAGGTATTTAAAGGAAACGGGGACATCTACTGTGCCTCTGCATCAGCCATGTTCCACGTTCCTGTTGAAAAGCACGGTGTAAATGGTCACCTTCGCCAAAAAGGTAAGATTGCAGAACTTGCCCTTGGATATGGTGGCTCAGTAGGTGCTTTAACTGCTATGGGTGCATTAGATATGGGACTGTCAGAAGATGAATTACAGCCACTTGTTGATTCTTGGAGAGCCTCAAATCCGAATATCGTGCAGTTCTGGTGGGATGTTGACCGATGTGTTAAAACAGCCATCAAACAGCGTACTGCCACCGAAACACATGGTATCAGATTTGTATATCAGAGTGGTATGTTATTTATCGTCCTTCCATCCGGCAGACGTCTCTGCTATGTAAAACCAAAGATTGGTGAAAATAAATTCGGTGGTGAATCTGTCACATACGAAGGTGTCGGTACTAATAAGAAGTGGGAACGCATCGAATCATATGGTCCAAAATTCGTAGAAAATATCGTACAGGCAATCAGCCGTGATATCCTCTGCCATGCCATGCGTACTCTCTCCCACTGCTTTATCGTAGGTCATGTACATGATGAGCTGATCATTGAAACACCTATGAATGCCGACCTTAACGCCATCTGTGAACAGATGGGCAGAACCCCAAAGTGGATTGACGGACTGCTCCTTCGTGCCGATGGATATGAAACAGCATTTTATAAAAAAGACTAACAGAAAAAGTAACCGTTAGCGTTACCGTCAGAAATTTGACAAAAATAACCCCGATGGCTCGTGCTACCATCGGGGCATTTTACATTATCTATGGTTGTCCAGTTTCTTAGCAAGTTCTGACATCACATCATCCTTACGACCTCTGAGCGTTCTTCTGGAAATTCCAATCTCATCTGCTACAGACTGCTGCGATTCCTTGTTGGCCACCATCTTTACCAAACGCATCTTCTCATCTGTAAGTTCATTTAATGCATCATGTAAAGCATCAACAACAATCTTATATGCCACAAGTTCTGAGATGTCATTATCGTCCTCTGGATCATATCCAGTTTCAAGGAGAGCCTCATAAGATGTTTCTAATTTAATCTGTGCGTCTCTGTCACGCTCGTCCTTCCTTGCCCAGTTATTGAAGGTTCTATTCATGAGATCTGCTTCTTCTTTTGAGGCTGCACCAAAAATCGCATAATAGCGTTTCTTTCTGCCTGGCAATGCAATATTAGCAACTGGAACATCATGCTCTTTGTAATGCTTAATCGTTACTTCATCACCATCCTCAATCGGTACAAAATATGGAAAATCATATCTTGCAGCTCCATCAACAGTTACCTTACATTCGTTATTCTTTTTTACCATGATTGTCCTCTTTTCCGCCTTGCAGCGTTCGCACTGAGCGAGGACAATCCGTCTGATGGCACGACAACGAGACGAGACACCATAGAATTTTAGAAGTACCCTTTATCGGTAAATCTAAATTCTATGCATCCTCGCCCAATGTCGGCCGCCATTTGGCTTAAAATATTTTTTATTTGAACTATCCTTTTGGATATTCAGATGGCATCACAACATCTGTGAAACCATCTCAAAACCCAAAGTCTGAATTTCTTATATTTCTTTATTCTCTTTTTTCTTTTCAACTTCTTATGAAAATGCAAACGGAGAATAAGAAAATAATATAAAGTAGCTCAACAAAACGGTCGGATAGAAAGCAAATCTCGCCTATTTTACGGATTTTCTCTGTGAACACATACTAAAAAACTGTGAAAGTGTAGATTTTCGTCTTTTTTTCTGATATAATTTTTTTTAGACCAATTTCCCAGTCACAAATAGCAAGCACTTGCTGTTTGCTTTCTACACTACCCAGTATATATAAGTGGGAAGGTAGAACTCGGTAGCCGTGGGTAGGCTTGGGTATTAATAGATGATTATGGTGGTGGAACTATGGAATTTAAGGTTTTTGCAAAGAAACTAAAGAATGTAATTGGTGGAAAAAGTAATACCAAATTATTTACGAAGACCATTTTTGAAACCATGATGAACGAAAGTGGACCCGAATTATTAGCAAGCATTAGCCTTGAAACTTTCAAATCATACTTCAATGGCAATACAAGTATTTCAAAGGTTTCTGCTCTTATATTGGCAAACTTAAATGAGGGTGATGAATTTTCTTCATATCTTGAAGACTTTGGAGAAACAACTGCTCAACTGCTTGCTGACGAATTCAAGGATGATATTCCTGATATTAACTCTGTAAATGCTTCACTTAAGATTACAGATTTGTTTTTGGAAATCTTGAGAGAAGCTGTTGGCAAAGAAAAAAGCACTCCGAAGAGTGCTGATAAACCCCCACATGATATTCTTGAAGAAAAGATACTGGCATCTGGACAGGCAGTAGCCAATGCATGGGGTAACGCAGTAAGTAACCTAGTAAATGGATTAGATGGTAACAGTACTGCCGGAACAACAAGTGTTCAACTTCCAGAAGAGCAAGTAGATGAATCCCCCTATTCTTCTGAAGACGAATTACTACTTGAAGAATTCACAGCAGATTATGACGAAATCATGGTTACTCTCATTGGAGAAAACTATGCTGCATCATTAATCGACATGACTCTGCCATGTAAAATAAAAGACTTGTATGAGACCAAATGGATGTCAAAAGCAGCTACATTTGCTGATCCATATTTAAAATCATATATTTTTGGTTTACTTGGCGAATTAAACAATATAAGCAACAGCTTTTTAGTCAGTGATTCTGCAACTCCTTTTTTAGGAAGTTCCAGAACCAAAATACGCAATTTGTATGTAAAGCTTCATCCCGACCAGTTTGCCGGAACATTTCCGTATGATGCATTTATCGATGATTGGGATGATGGAGAATATTACTAATCGGAAAGGAGGATGTTGATGCCATCACTTGATGAATCCATCCGTAAAATAGACAACGTCATATGTAGGCATTTAGATGAAATAGAAAACAATTCTCGTGGTGCTATTTCTCAAGATATTTTAGAGCAGCTGACAAAGTTCGTTAATCATATCATGCTCAAATTTTATGCCAACGGCAGAGAAATACCTATCACTTCCGAAAACATAGCAAAAGCCACGGAGTTTGCACAGATAAATAGTGAACTTTACACTTTATATAAATTCCATAATTACCTGGAAGTTGTCACCACACAATATACATTGGATGAAGACGGCTCCGAACGATTAATGCTTAAGTATTACCAATCCCTGCTAGAAGCGAAAAATCTGATTTGGCACTACTTTGGTATTGAGGTATTACATAATTTAGATAAGTTTCCTCTTCGTCTAGATGATACTTTACAAGAATACTATAAAAAGATCTCCGAAAAAATAGAACGACACCCTGTGGAATTCCACACCGACAGTAAAGATAAATACTATATTCAGAAAATCAAACCGCTGTTTGTAAACAGAAGAATATATTATGAAATCACATTTACGCCTGTAGACGATAGAAAAAACAAATCCAAGTCTAACAGAGTAATTGCTTTTACCAAACTTCCAATCAAAAGCAATTACGCATCAAAGTTTCATCTTGTACATGAAACTATTGAGATACTAGGAAAGACAATGCCTATCATCATTATCGATGGCTGGGAGGTTTCCATTCGTGACTGTGAATTTCAAAATTATATTAAACTGATAAAAGGAGAGAAAAAAAGAGTACCGTATCCAGAACAACGCTTAATCTGTGAGTTCCTTACTAGAACAAAGTACACTTTGACTGCTCTAATGGACTTTCCAGATAAAGCATATGATAGACTTACTCTTGAATGGAAAAATAACCTTAAATCTACGATATTTATTCCTATTTTAGATTACTGCAGAGAACTTATTCGAAATGGTCGTAACGGAAAGAATGTGCTGCGATATCTTCTTTATAACATGAACAACGTTATAATTAAAAACCAATATTCAGATGGATACTATAGTAAATATTATGAAGAGTGGGTACACGCCGGAAATAGTTCCCTTTCTGGTCTATATTTATCAAACGGTTGTAGACAATTTGATTCTTTGCCATTTAACAGATCTCCCGTTGGGCATAATCCAAAATTAGGAGCTATATTCGATTGTATTCCTTGTAAAGACAAACGCCCTGAATTATTCGCAAGATTTATAAGAAATAACACAGAAGGTAAAGGTCAACTTTTCACTGATATTGATGAGTTGGGTAATTTCCCGGATTATCCAATACTTATCAAAAAGTATAACGATAGCCTTTATTCAGGGCACAGACCTGAAAGTGATTTAATGCTTGAACATAATCAAGTATTTATAAACGATTACAAACTTGATACTTGCACTGTAATTGAAAAATTACAAGAGTTGTCGGAATCCGGCATCGAAAAATACAGCGACGATGTTGAATTTTGGCTAATATTCGGCGATTACGAAATTGATTGTGATGAAAAGAAGGCCATCATCACTCGTATATTTTCAGAGTCAAAAGTCGGTGTAATATACGGTTCTGCAGGTGTAGGAAAATCTACGCTTATAAATCATGTTTCTCACTACTTAAATGATGATGCAAAATTATATCTAACCCAAACAAATCCAGCAAAAGAGAACCTGATGCGAAAGATTGATGCAGAAAATACAACTTTCTCAACAATTGAAAGTTTCAAACGCCAAGGGTCTGCTTTTGCTAAGTATAAATTATTGGTTATTGATGAGTGTAGTACCGTCAGCAATAAAGATATGGTTGAGGTTCTACAAAAGGCAAATTTTGAAATGCTTTTATTGGTTGGAGACACTTATCAGATTGACGCCATTCAATTTGGAAATTGGTTCTCGGTATTAAAAGCATTTTTACCAGAAAGTGCTGTATTTGAACTTACCCAGCCCCATCGAACCAAGGATGAACGATTACTTGAACTGTGGGATAAGGTCAGACAGATGGATGATACTGCAAAAGAAGTCATTGAAAGAGAAAGCTACTCCTTAAAAGTAGATGAATCCCTACTCTCTTCTCTCGACCCAGGAGAAGCTATCCTTTGTCTGAATTATGATGGCTTATACGGAATCAACAACATCAACCGATTCTTACAGGAAAGCAATCCTAACTCTGCTGTTCAATGGGACATTCAACAGTATAAAGTTGGAGACCCTATTCTCTTCCTTGATTCGGATAGGTTTTTCCCTGTCATACACAATAATATGAAGGGAATTATAAAGGGAATTGAAATCTTAGACCCGGACACTTATGAAGAACGCATTCAGTTTGATGTTGAGATACCTAAGATAGTAGATGAAAGTGATCTCCGGCGTATTAACCTCGAACTACTTGAATGTTGGGAAAGCGAAGGAAAATCGTTAGTTAGATTTTGTGTGCACAAATTAAAGAGTGCTGATGAAGATGGAGATGAAAGTACCTCCTTCACTGTTGTACCATTCCAAATTGCGTATGCCGTATCTATTCATAAAGCACAGGGACTGGAATATGACTCTGTAAAAATAGTTATTACAGATGAAGTTGAGGAACTTGTAACACACAATATCTTCTACACCGCTATCACAAGAGCCAGGGAAAAATTGAAAATCTACTGGACACCAGAGGTTGAAGAAAAGGTAATCAATAGAATCAAGCCACGTGATATCAGTAAAGACGTGGAGCTTTTGAGAAACTACCTTACCGATAACCAGCAAGAAGATTCATTTGATTTTGGGCTATAAAACAAGGAGGTTGATTATGCGAATCAGTTATAACAAATTGTGGAAAATGTTAATCGACAAAGAAATGAATAAAAATGATCTTAAGTATGCTGCCAGAATCAGTGCAGCGTCCATTGCCAAGCTAGGCAAAGGTGCAAACATCACCACTGATGTTCTTCTCAAAATATGTGAGGCTATGGATTGTAAATTGGAAGACATCATGGAAACTATAAAGGATTGAGGTGGAACGAATGAATCGTAAAATCCCAGTTGAACTAACAAATATGTGTATGATCTATGATGGTCAAGGCAATGTACTTGTCGAAGAAAAGCTTGTATACAACCCCAAAGGATTAATTTTCCCAGGCGGTCACGTAGAAAGCAATGAATTTCATTTACATAAAAAGGAGGAAACCAATGGGAAAAGTTGATGAAAGAAATCAAAATGTTTCAAATATTTTGAATAGCCTAATAGCAAAAGCAAAAGATACTACTTACACAGTAGACGAAACTTCGTATAAAACTTCTATGGACAAACTCTTCACCACAGATGCTTGGGGATTTCGTGAAATCGTTCTTGTTGTAGTTGTAGGAATGAAAATGGATAAAGCATACAAAGCTTCTACAGGATTATATGATTGTAATCCACGAGCTATATACGAAGGACCAATCAAAGAGTTTTTAATTAAGAATAATATTCCACACAGGAAATCCGGCCCATTAAATATTGCTAAAGCCGCAAAGGGACTAGACAATGCATGGGCAGCCCAACGTAGACCTCAAGACGTTGCTCTTAAAGTGGTTGAAATTGTTAACCTTCTTGAAAATAGCCAAATACCAAATTTTGTGGATATGATTGGCATTTCACTATTAAGAAGACTTATAGCAGAGTCTCAACGTGTAGAAGAACTTAATGTAAAGATAGAACCATCCTCAGATCCAGAATGGCTTTATACGATATCTCGCGAATTAATAGCTAAAACACCGGATTCTGGTAACACACCTCAAAAAATAGCAGCTTTCTTGCTCAAAAATTATCATTCTGCAATGCATACTGGAATTGTCGTAACTGGTGAAAAAGACAGAGCTTCTGTTACTAGTACTACTAGCAAAAAACCAGGCGATGTAAATGAGGAATCTCTTGATGGAAACATTTATAAAGTGTATGAGATAACTGTTAAGCCTTTTGATTTGGCAAGAATTCGTGACTCGTATGACTGTGTTAATACATATAACCAAAACTCCAATACTGACCTTCACGAAATTATTGTTATCTGTAGACCAGAGGATTGCCCAGATAAAATGAAGAAGAGTTCAACTCATTTATACATGGGAAGTTATGAGTACCAAGATATCATTTACTACTATTGGAATATCTATGAATGGGTTTGCGATACATTACAAAGAATGACTTTTGACGCACGTTCATCTTTCTATGAAGATTTGAATGCTTATATTTCAGATATAAATACTGCTGAAACAGTCAAGAAATTATGGTTGAAATTACACAGTAAATAAAGGAGTGTGCTAATGATAAGAATTGAAGATATTATAGAGATTCGAAAAGCTATTGTTTATGATAGAGGGTATGAAATAGTATTTCCTAACAATAAGATTATATGGCTTACCAAAAGAAGAACGATTGCAGGTCTCCTATTACTCATAAAATATGAATCATGCTCAGAAGAAGATTTAGTAGGAGCCAATAATCGACTTCGAGAAATTAAGCAAATCCTCCAAGGTAAATATAATGAATCTTGGATTAAAGATCGCTATGGAGATGCTAACAAGCCATTTAGTGAATTGTGGACAGAAGAAGGATTCTCTTGTGTTCATGCCGAAGGGCTCCAAGGTAACAGACAATATGTGCTTCGTAAAGAAGATCATGATTCGTTATTTAATCCTAATGCCAAAGCCGTACGAGAACAGATTAGCACATCTGATAAACGAATTATACTTGACCGTCAAAATAGTCGTTGCAATATATGTGGTGCACTATTGAAAGATTCAAGTGCTATACAACCACATACTTTTGCAAAGGATAGAGTTTCATTAGAGTTTGATCACAGGATTCCTGTCGATAGGGGTGGAAATAGTTCAATCGATAATTATCAAGCACTTTGTCACTATTGTAATAAATGCAAACGCCAGATGTGCTTTGTATGCCACGAAGATTGTAATCTATCTTGTGCTCTTGTATCCCCAGAAAACAACTCTATTGTTCTTGCAACAGGAGAAGACATTTCTGATAGAATGAATTAAATAGATAAAGAGCAATTGTGATTAATCTACAATTGCTCTTTTAATATCATTACAGATTGATTCTATTACAGGTGGACAAACGGCATTAGCCAATTGCTTAATTGCATCAGTCCTTGAAACATGACTCAAGTCATACCATTCTGGGAATCCCATAATTCTTCTCATTTCTATCAAATTTAAATGTCTTCGTTCTTTGGATAAAACAGGAATCATGGCACCACCACCCGAGTTACTAACCGCAAATGTTGGAAACGGCTCATCTAAAGAATACGCCCTTATACCACTTGATCTAATTTGAAAAACACAATCATCAAGATCACAGTTATTTGCTATCCTTTCCAATCTTACTCGTGTTTTTGGCAAAGGAAAACTCATTTGTAATGCGGTCTTTTTATTAGTATATAAATCAATGTACTCTTCCCATTTTTCACTTATTGGAATTGAATAATCTCCTGGGTTTAAAAATGGTCTTAAGGCAGTTTTCTCTGTGCATTTCTCTGTGAAGCTAAAAGCTACTTTACCTGTTTTTTCAGTTCTAAAAGCTACTAAGTATATTCTAGGACGACTTTGTGGTACTCCAAAAAATGTACTATCTAAAATGACATCATATGGTTGGTACCCATCTTCCATCAACTGCTCGATAATTGTTTTATATGTATTTCCAGAATCATGTCTTTTTAAATTGGGAACGTTTTCAAAAAATACTATACTTGGTTTTTTACATTTAATTATCTCCATCAATTTAAAAAATACTGTGCCTCTAGGGTCGTTAAACCCTTTACCTTTTCCCGCTTGCGAAAATGGTTGGCAAGGAAAACCCGCACAAATCATATCAAAATCGGGCAGTTCATCAGCTTTTATGTCAAACAAATCTTTTGAATCAAATTTGTGCCCATAATTATTCAAATATGTAATTTCGCAACTGTCGTTGATTTCATTTGCATATACCAATTCTGCATCCAAGCACGATTGTTCTATTCCAAGTCGAAAACCACCAATTCCTGTGCAAAACTCAGCGTATTTTATCATTTAATGCCCCCTCTCTCATTGACATCCATTCAGATAATCAATCACCGTTTTAGCTACTGCTTCGGCAAGTTTGCATGGTACAGCGTTACCTATTTGTGTATATATCTTTCCTTTATTTCCTTTAAAAATATAGTCATCAGGGAAAGTCTGTATTCTAATTGCCTCATTTATGGTAATTCTTCTAAGACGTCCAGGAGCTTCTTTAAATTCAGGTACAATAGAACCATCCACAAGACCTTTATGATAATCCACAACCCAATCCTCTTTCGCATCTCCATAAAGATACTCCTCATCTACAAACGGGGTCTTATTCCCCCCCATTGATGCAGGTAAAGTATTAGCATATTCGTCTACATTAATAGGCCTTCCTTGACCATTAAAATACATCCCCGAATAAGGAGATTTTCTCATAATTGGAGACGTTGCAAATGTGATTTTTGCTGTGCAAGTATTTGGGTTCTTGTCTGTTCCTGCTTTGCCTAAGGATGCTAACAGTTCTCGAATTGTAGGTGCTATTGTTTTATGCTTATCAAACAAATTTCTCATATGATATTCAAAGAATGGATCACCGCAATCTTTAATTCCTATAAAAAAAACTCTTTCTCTCTTTTGTGATACTCCATACTCTGTAGCATTCAAAACAAAGGGTACACATAAGTATCCAAGTTTTGATGCCCTATCAAGATATTTTTTTCTGACAGACTCCCACTTTTCTAACACACCTAACGCTTTAACATTTTCCATAACAAAAGCTTTGGGCCGGATTTCCTTAACAGCGCGGAAATACTCTTTTACCAGAGAATTATTCATGCTTATAATATGATTCTTCTGTCTATTTGCATTTGAAAATCCTTGACACGGCGGACCTCCTATAATTAAATCAACATCTGGGTTCATTTTTCCGGCAACCGAAAATCCTTGACATGGAGGGCCACCAAAAACTAAATCGGCGCCTTCATATCTATCAATTGTATCAAGCTGATTATATATATCATCATTAACCATTACTCCAACAGGATGATTAGCATTATATGTTTGAGCAGCTTCACTCATCATTTCGTTAGCAAAGATTATTTTTACTCCAGCTCTCTCAAAGCCTATATCCATACCACCGGCACCAGTAAATAATGATACCGCTGTAAGTGTATTATTCATTTATCTTATTTCCTTCCTCATGAATTTTGAAAATCAAGGCTCTCTCCTTTGAATCAAAATAAATGTCAAATTTTGTTTTTCCTTTTTCCGCACCCATATTAGATATAATCGATTTTGGTAATCTTACTCTCATGTCTTGTTGCAAAATATATGTATCTAAATAAATCAATGTCTCATCCATTATTTTGTCTCCTTTCTTGTTAGACCAATTATAAACTATTTTTAGTCTAAAATCAACCTGAGTATTTGTCTACAACCAAGAATATAGCAAAAAATCTGTACCAAAATACGGACAGATAAAATCAATATTTTTGTCTACCCAACCCCATATCAATACTTCTGTCTATCCAACTATAAAAATCTGCCTCTTTGCAGCTCTCAAAACGTAGAAAATCCGAGGACCCGGATTTTCTTCCAACTCCTCGGAAAAGCCTTATATTTCAAGCATTTTCACACTATCAATTATGTACTTTAGTCAACAGAACCACAGTCTCCACATGGCTACTCTGTCCAAACAAATTTGTTTGATATTTCGACAGTATATTTATGATATTCGTAATCAAAAACTTTTAAAATTTCAAAAAAAATGATGAATTATTATCAATTCTTTTTTATCACTCAATATAACAATTTTATATTTCTCACATTCCACTATTACCAGTTTCCTTGGTTCAAATCCCGCCTGCTAGAATCATAGCCCTTACAGCCTTATCAGCAGCATATGGATATACTTTGAAAAATCATGTCGATTTTTCACTTGATACTGTATTTCTAATCGACACCATGAGTTTCTTCCAATCCTATATCATTTTGATTCTGTTCACGCACCATAAGTTGATTTAAATATGCTTCAAGCCTTGGTCTGCAAATAAGATATTTATTACCCCAACGGATGCTAAACTCTCCTTCATTGCTTTCACACAGCCTTCTCATATTCTTAATTCCAATATTAAAATATGATGCAGCCTCTCGAATAGTCAACATATATTTTTCAGAAATTGCGACCAATTTCTCATTATTCTTTTGGTTATGTAAATTCTCCATGTGTCATATCCTCCAATCTGATTTTCAAAGGGTATAACATATATCACTCTTACAGTGGGATAAGTCAACTACCATCTACTTCCTACCATTTAACGATTATTCCATACATTTTAACGATTATCCACATTTCCTGTTTTTCATTTTTCCATTCGTAGTTTTTCCGTAGTCCCTAACTACTACAAGCGCAAAAATCTGCCCCATTTTGCCCCATAAAATACCGATTTTACTGCATTTCCACAGTCCTGCCGTGGCAGATGAAAAGTACACGTATACTCATAAAAACTCCTTTCAAAATGCGCTGTCCTGCTGCCATTTGCAGCGATTTGCGCGGTGTAAATTCTTCTTCATGTATCGGTCATTTCTGTACAGAAAATGCAAAACTTAGCAAAATATTGCAAGATGTGTACAGCAAAAGTAGTAGAAACGGAGTAAAAAGCGGGTGGGGTTACTGCTATCAATCTTTTCTTAATCGAGCCATCTACCATAAATCCTTGTTAATATTAGAGCCCAACAAGGTTGCATACTATATATAAATATGTGTTGCCACATGAATTTTTTTATAATTCAAAATCAAACATTATCCAATTTTTGGTTTCTTCAAAATCCTTACGATCATCTGTAGACAAATCATTTTTTTCTAATCTTTCACATACCGCAGATCTTAGTCTACTACAATAACCAACTTTTTTTACTATGTTTTGGACTGTATGAAGCTGTATCCATGAATGCCCAATTGCCTGTTCGACTAGGAAGTCATAAGCTTTATCATATAATTGCAAATCTTCGTATATACTAACCATAGCATAGCTAACTTCTTGTTTCACTTTGTGTTCACTTTTTCCAATATCTTCACCAGCAGAAATAGCACAGTCTAAATTCTCCTCCCAAAATTCCTGCCCCATTATTTTAACATACTCCTCTTTGCAGTGTCCGCTTTGTAAAACTTCGCAATAAAATGAATATTTTTTCTCCTTAAGAGTCTTTTCTCGTTCATTCAACGATTTTTCTTTCCTTGTCAACTGCTGTGCCTTTTCATCCAATTTTTGTTGTTTTAAACCAAGAGCCTCTGCTCTTTGCGTAATTTCCTCAATTTTCTCGTCAAAAATATCCGTCGTATTTTTTGTATTGAGACAACTCTTTGCTATACACGGCTCGCATTCTTCATCAAGTAATAAATAATATTGCTCCGCAATATATCCTTTCAAAATATTTGTTCCTTTTGAAATTTCAACCTGTTTCCATTTTTCACTCTTATTTACATCCGAAAGTGCTGCGTATGTCGATGTACTAATAAAGGTTGTTCCACATTCTACTGCACTACTTTGTTTACATGCTAAATTAGTACTATTTCCTATCCATGCTATTCCAAATTCATTTTCAGAATTCTCATTTTGTTCTTTACCACGCATCCCTACTTTAGAAAGAGAAATCTCTCCTGTATGTATTCCTATTCCACATGATATTCGATGCTTCATTTTTTGTTCTAATACCGGATTTAAAAACTTATCAATTACGGTAGTAATATATCTGGCAGCATGCACTGCCTTATCTTCAGATGTACCATCTGTATCATCTATAAAAAGAGCCAGGACTCCATCGCCCATAAAATCCCTGACAACTCCACCAGAATACCTAATAGCCTGTACTACAACTCGAATATAACTCCTATATACTTTTACAAGTTGTTCTGCACTATACTTCTCTGGCAATTTTGTCGATTCACGCATATCCACAAAAAGAACTGATACCTTACCACGATATATCTTATTAGAATCATTTAATTCGTCAACCTTAGGTAATGTGCCCAGCAGTTCATCTTCTAAAACTTCCTGCATAACAATTCTATCAATCGCAGCAGATAACAATTCTATTTCCACTTTAGATATCTTCTCATCCAAAACATTTACCTCACTTTGATGTTAAATAATATGCGTCCTCTCCATGAACCGGATAAAAATGGATTGTCCCTCCTTCACTTTTAGGCCACAAATTTTTTACCTTTTTTGAAACTTTAACTTTATTTGTTACTTTTGATGAATATTTTGATGCAACATTTATGCAATCTCCAAATGCTTTTACATCATAAGAATTTGGAATTCCTATTTTGGTTACAATCACACTATCAAATGTTACACCTATTCCAATATTAATCGGAGCTCCAAGATCTTCTTTATCAATTATTTCATTTATGACTTTTTCACGAACTGCTAACATATCTCGGCCACAAAGTCCTGCTTTTTTTACTGCAATCGCTTTTACCATATTCTCCTCTTCACGAGCCGCACGACCACCCCAAAAAGCCATTATTCCGTCTCCCATTATATCTATAACTTTACCATGATAAAATTTAATAACTTCTAATAATGCAGTTAAATATACATGCATTGTCAAAAAAGTCTTTTCAGCCCCAACATTTTGTGCCCTTAATGTAGAATCTCGCATATCTACAAACAATACTGCAAAATTTTCTTTATCATATGAACCAAACTCTAGTTTATCTGCCTCAAACCCAGGAATAATATCTGAAATTGCGTCTGCACGATGTTCAAGTACAAAATCCTTTTTTATCACATTACTCTTAGCTTTTTGATAATGTTCCCAAGTACTTTTATAAATCTCATCTACATCTACTGCCATCTAATCACCTCACAATACAGTCACTAAAAACAAAATAACAACACAAGCTATTACTATAAGAAAACCTGAAAACGCATATAATGTCCATTTCATTGTCCGCAATTTTCGACGATTTATATCATTTAACTTATATAATTCTGCAGACATGTTAATAATAATATCATTATCATTCATTCTTAGTATATCTCGAGTAAATTCATCAAAAGAATATTCTTTAGTTGGCTTTGGAAGAAACCATTTTGATTTATAATCAATAATGCATGAATGTCCTCTAACTGTCATTATTCCAAATGCAAATACTAATATCATACTTATAAATCCAAGAACAATTAAAATGATTAACAAAACACCTTTCCAACTACACGGTATAATTTTTCTCACAACACTACCTATCGGTTCATAACAAGCTGCAATTCCAACAAGAATTGCAACAACAGCTCCCATAATTATAGAGGCTTTTGTATCAGTCAATTGTATGTATGTTGAAATATCTGATATTGCACTTGCCAAAAAGTTTTGCTTTATTTCTAACGTTTTCTTATTTTCTCTATCATTTGAACTATGTGCCATGTATATTCTCCTTATTGATATTTTGCTTTTTATTATAACATTTTTTAGGTGCTTTTTCTACAGCATAAGACTATGATACACTTTCACAATTCAATCAAAAATAAAACAGACTGAGAACTACC
>ENA-ORNF01002266-ORNF01002266.1-human-gut-metagenome-genome-assembly--contig:-NODE-2266-length-14708-cov-3.724630_pt1 | contig 14708 bp, 16 predicted proteins | sample MGYA00242110_ERZ509012 | MGnify/ENA primary metagenome ERZ509012 (study PRJEB26280, sample SAMEA2338714) | human gut metagenome | biome: human gut; feature: human-associated habitat; material: faeces...
CCCGCCAGTTCCAGTCCTTTTGTAATCAACAAATATCCGTTATATACAGCAAAAGCAGCTGCGACACCATAAACTATAGGACCGATGACCGACCAGTTATCCGCTACAAAACTACCAGCGGACACCATCATATCAAATGTATTTAATACAATGTTCGCCATTACGCCCATCGCATCGATCACACCATCGGTAAGATCTGCCAGCACATCACTGTTTGCAGCATCATTTATTCGCTGCAACACGGTTTGAAATGTCATCACTGCTGCATTCTGCATTTTTGTCCAAGCCTGTCCCCACGTCATCGGCATCTGTTCAAATTTTCCGTTGATGTCATCTGCCGCTGCAAATATAGCTGCCTTGACAACATCGGCAGAAAGCTCTCCCTCTGATGCCATCTCCCTGATCTGCCCTATCGGAGCATCCAGATAGTCTGCAATGTTCTGTATCAGGTTAGGTGCCTGTTCAAAAATACTGTTTAACTCATCACCGCGGAGCACGCCCGAACCAAGTGCTTGTGATAACTGCAATTCTGCATTAGCAGCCTCCTGCGTGCTTGCTCCGGCGATTGTCATCTGCTTTTGAACCAGATCCGCAAAAGCCACGACCTCTTCCGAACTTCCAAACGCATCTCTGGCATTGTTTCCGAAACGTGCCACGACTGATGCCATGTCACTGAATGACCCTCTCGCATCCTGCGCCGCAGCATATACCATATTAACAAGTTCGGATGTTTCATTTGCAGTCCCGTTGATCTGATTAAATGAATTGTTCATCATATCCAATCGCGAGGTTGTCTGTGTCAATTCGTCTGACATATTAAGGATTTTCCCGACACTCTGAATACTGACATAAGTTGCAACTGCATGTTTGATCGTATCTGCCAGTGTATTCGCATCTTGTGTCCCGTCCCTGATTTCCTGATTGAAGCGCCCCTGTTCATCCGTATTATCACGGATATAACGCTCTGTATTTCCTACCGTCTGTGACAAATTCAAATAGGCGGCATTCGCGGCAGAAACGTCCATGCGCTGCATTGCACTGTTTAATTCGTTCTGTTCCTGCACCGCCCTGTTGAGCTGTGATCTCAACTGTTCCAATTCTGCATTGGCGGCATCCGTTCCAATATTTACCGGATTGTTCTCGATCATCTGGATGCGTTCCCGCACCATATCAATTCTGACAGCAAGGCTGTTCAAATTCTGAAATGCTTCTGGCGGGAATATATTGGTGCTGTATGCCTGTTTGGCGATCGCATCCTGCGTACTGCTTAGCTGTTCCAACATGCTGTTGGTACCCTGTACTTCCTGCTCGAACCGGTCTATTCCGGTACCGGTAAATACGTCCAGACCATCCGTATTCCATGTGACCGGTATTTCTACCGGCTCCGGGGAAACACTAGGGATCTCCGGCATTACCTGACTGTTTAAGGCTTCATTCATCTGCACGATCGCCGCGGTTGCCTGATTGATCTCATCCCGCGCCGCTTCAAGGCTGCCTGTATCAATGTCAGCGTTCATCGACTCCTGCATATCATACATAGATGACACAGCAAGATTTACGGATCCGATGATGCTATACAGTACACTGCTGAACTGGTCGTTCAACTCAATGCTTGTCTGAATACCTGCCACTCTACCACCTCCCCCTAGTGTTTCCGTTTCGCCTTACTTTCTGCCTTTTTCTTTTCCTTTTTGTCGTTTTCCATTTTTACTTTGATTGCCGCCACGACAAAGGCTTTTTCCTGCTCATCCATGTTTAGGAACACGGACGGCAGGATATGAAGTTTGTGGAGGGCGTAATAAGCGAAATTTGCTTCCCAGTCCCCTCCCTCGATTAGTTTTTTGCTTCATCGGTCTTTTCTTCAAAAGATTTGGTAAAGCCCTGGAATTTCTGCATCCATGTAGACAGTTCCTGATATTCTCCCGGATCATCGACCAGAGCATACAGAAGTTCCTTTGGCGTATGCACTCCGTAGCTGTCCTGCAACTCCGCATCGTACAGATCCGGGTATACAGTGGAAGCAACGATCATATCCGAAAGATACTCTGCTGTTTTCACTTTTGGTCTGTAAAGGTTTGGCTTTCCTGTGACCGGGACCTCAATGGTGCACGCATCACGCATGTTTTCGTTCTCTTTTGAGGAAATGTGCTTGAACTCCCATTCCAGCGGGTTTCCTTTTTCATCCTGTAACGATGCAGTAGGTGCATATTTCTCATTGGCTTTCTCGATCTTGTTTGCTTTCATAAATCTGCTGAATTTTGACATTTTTTCTCTTTCCTTTCTGTTTTATCAATGCAATAAAAAATCCCTTATATGAGCATCCTGCGCGATCACATAAGGGATTTTCGATGTTTAGTTTGTTGCAAAACCATTTAACTGGTTGAATTTTTCCGGCATGTCCCAGCTTTCGAATGTTCCAGATAACTCTTCATCGAGGATTTCCTCTCCTGCCTGGAATTTTGCCAGAATAAAGGTATCGCAAAGGCATCCTCTGTGAACGATGGTCTGTCGACCTGCTGCACTGGTAGGATCCTCATTACTTACCTGAATTTCAAAGTAAGGCATGACACCTGTTTTCTGGTAATGGTTCGCCATCTCACGCATGACTGACTGGTTGTAGTGGGCTGTACCGCTCCACGTACCCTTTCCACCGGCTGCCTTGTGACCCATACCAACCTTACCTAAGATTTTCACATCCGTAAGATTTACTTCCCACTTACTTTCAAAATCGATCAGGTTCATGAAATTGTACCGCCTGCCCTCGATCGTAATAAGGCACTCCGCAAGGCTGCCATAAACGGCATCCTTTGAGTCCATGATTGTATTCTGCATCTTCTCATCCCCTTTCTTATGATACTGTGACCGTCATGTAAAGTTTTCCCATGGCATTCACGACCGTTACAAGGTCGGATATTACCACGGACTTTTTCGAGTCGCCCTCTTCTACTGTCACATCCTCGTCAGAAAAATCTTCGATCGCCCGGATCTTTTCAAGTTCCCTGTGATGCGCCACGATATCCGACCAGAGAGAGATCCGCCCTGCCGCATCATTCGGGACAACACCCAGATATTTGGTGCTGAATAATACAGCAATGTCGTTACCGATCTGATCGATCACGCGGACCGTCTGATTGTCTTTGAAAATTTCCCCCTGCGTATCAGTTACCGTTACCATTGTGTTGATATCTTCCAATACACGGATGTTCGAATTTACCCGGTGAAGAACAAATTCTCCGTCCTTGATTGCCTGGATCAGCTGGTTCTGTGTGAAATTAGCATCCACCGTAAAAGCACCGTCATAAATCTTGTTCTGGCATGACTTATTGACTGCACAGCCACATTCTGCACCTGTGACCCAGTACACAAGTGCTGCTTCTGACCATCCGGCATCTGTTACCTTATTTTTGATACTGATCACACCAACATCATCTGCTGCAAGATTGTATACAACCAACTGGAATTTAATTCCCATCTCGTTACGGAGCCGCTTGTTGAATGATACATACAGCTTCTTGGTTGTCTCATCCGTTACCGCAACGCCCATCGTGTTGTAGGTATAGGACTCGATTTTTTCCAGGTAGGTCTGATGTGATGTGCCGCTGACCTCTGCATTGGTTCCACCGGACAACGGAGTAGCTGCTGTCACTTTTAATGTTGCATCCGATTTAAAAGTAACATAATCATTAGCAACCAGTTCTTTCATCTCTGTAACACTCTGTGCATCCACCTTAACGGTCCCAAGATATGTCAGCACATCGAATTTTTCCGGCTGATCCGTGTTCGCCTGGATAACGATTTTCAGGTCATTCCCCCGGGTGCCGCCATATAATGCCGTTGCGAAATCATTGGATGCCTTTTCGCCACCGCCATTCAGACGATACGCATATAATGTTTTTGCCCCCAGGAACAGATCGCTGATCCCCTTCATTTTGGGACTGTCAAAGGCATATCCAAAAATTTTCATGCTGTTTTTCTGGAAATCCTCATTTGTTACCTCAAAGATTTCCCCCTCAATGCCCCAGTCGAGCTCTAACGGCATTGTCGCAATCCCTCTGTCCGACAATGCGGCAGATGCAGAAGCAGCCGATACAAAGTTGATATACGCACCCGGTAATACCTTGTTCTGCGCGGTAAATGTACCACCACCTAATGCCATACTATTTCACCTGTCCTTTCCTGTAATTTTCAATTAAATTGTCAACAGTTTCCAAGGTGTACTTTTTCTTTTCGTCAAGAAGGGCATCCACCAGATCCCGTTTTCCTTTATAGCGTTCCGATGCAAGGATCTGCTCCTTATCAAACTGTGGTTCTGCCTGTTTTGGCTGTCCCTTACTTGCATCTTCTGCTCTTTTTCTTACTGCCAAGTTAATCCCTCTCTTCCCTTACTGTTGTATTTGCATCCAGATTTTTCATCGCCGTCTGACTCTGTGTTTTGGTGACAATGCAGTCATAATTGACAAAGAAATTTAAAACACCGTCTATCACTTCATAGTTCATTTTTGTGCCGCGGATTGGTTTACTATCCCCATCTTTTGTGATGTACTCCAGACACCAGATCATTCTCGCTGCCACTGAGTTACATTCCCGCTGCTTTTCACCAGACTGTGGGAAATAGTTGATACAGAACTGGTTCGTACACTGATATCTGTTCCCGGCAAGCGGCTTTAAGCTGGGGTTCAGACAGGTAATAAAAAAGCAAGGCTCTGTTAAACCCTGCCTGATCTCTTCCATATGAATTTCATAATCGTCCCCAAACTCACTATTCAGGGCAACACTGATCGCTTCGATAATTTCTGTTATCATTTCATGATATCTCCAAGGTATTTTTTGATCTTTTTCTCAAGGATCTGCGGTGCTATGCTCTGCAATTCCTGCTCGGATATCGTCATCATAAAGTGTCCTTTAACCCAGTCTGAATGATTGGCTGTCCTGTGACCATATTCAACATAGCTGGCGTACTCAACCGGGTTTACGATCTCGATCACATAGGTATCGCCAAAATGGTTTACTGTCAGGCTGTCTGCATACCCTTGTGCTGATGCACGTTTTTCACCAGTCCAACCACGCCTTAATGTACCGCCCTTTTTTCCTGAACTTGCCGGGTACTGTCCGACAGGTGTTCTTTTGACCACCATGCGAAGCAACCGGGCAGCAAGTTCTTTTGCACACGATTCCACAAAGTCATCAGGATTTTGCAACTTTCCCAACTGCTGCTGAAAGTCTTTCAGACCTTTGCAGTCAAATCTTCCCATTCTACCCATTTACGCATATTCCTTGAACAGTTCAAGTGTAATTTCCTGATGCGTTGGATATGTGGAAGGTACACCGCTGCGGGTGTAGTCCGTGGTCACATTGTCCTGTGTTACTGTCAGTTTTGACCCCGCCTTGATGATTACATCCGGGGAAACAAACAACTTTGTTCCCTGTGTGATCGTTGCTACTGATTCTGACTGAATTGCTGTTTGCAGTTTTTCAAAAGACAACCTGCAAGGCTGACCTTCCAAAACTACGACCTCTGATTCTTCCATAAGTTTTGACTTCTCATTTCTTACCTTCTGCATTTCTGTCACCGTTAAAGTACCAAAATAGGTTGCTTCAATGGCTTTTCTTGCAACTTTCTGTGCTGCCTGAATCTGCTTTACCATCTGATACGCCTGAATGAATTAAATTCAGCCTTTCCATAGGATAAAAGGTAATTGATGAAAGAAGTCAGTCTTTGTTCAGGGGTCATTGAACCTTCACCAGTTGCAAAAACCGTGTTGGTGTCCCCTGTCTGAATCTGCTTGACAGCATATTCTAAATCAAACCCGGTAAGGTCATCAGGTGCAAAGGTTTTCTTGGAAAGAAGAAATTCACCCACCGCCATATCAACGGCAATGTGTTCCAGTCCTTCCGGCACATCATTCCAGTTGATTTCATTCTTGATTGTGCTGCGTACTTTCTCAACGCAAAAGGTCAAGGCAAATTCATCATCTGCCTTGACCTCATAACCGAATGATTTCAACCGTTCTTTTACCGTATCAGTATCAAACATTGCAACCACCCTTTCCGATCAGAAATTATCCACGGGAAATGATACGGGCAATAGGTACTGCCTTATGCTCAATAGCCTTGGTATCAGATGCAACCAGTGACCAGTTCTTACCAGTCTTTAATTCTGCATTGGTAGGAGAATTTGTTGCCTGTGATGCCTTGGTATAAGAAACACCCGCAACAGAAACAGCGTGACGTTTACGGGAAATCAGTGTATCTTCACCGCCCCTTGTCTTAGCATCACGAACCATTTCATAAGGCACTTTTGCACCTACATCCTCAAAACCAATAGCACCTTCACCAAGGATATAGGTTGTGTACTCTGTGTACGCATCCTGTGCCTTGATTCCCTTGCTTGTGTCCTCTGCAACGGCTTCAACAACCTTAGTAGGTAAAGAATCATCAATGATGACCAGTCTGCCGTTCCAAGTACCCATTTCAAGATCACGCTCAATGCCCTGTGCATCTGTATACTTTAAGTATGCAAGCAGTTTCAGGTTTTCAAGGTTGGTAGCAACTGCACTGTGACAGTAAACCAACTTGAACTTCTGCTTGTTATCACCACAAGCCTTCTGAATTGCACTGTTCAAGGTTGTTGCATCCATCTTCATAGTATCATCAGTATGTTCAGCACCCGCCTGTGCAATATCATAGGTGTGTGCTTCAACAAACGCTGCATTGGCTTTCTTAATGTCACCCGTGCCAGTGTCCTTCATTCCAAAGACACCTTCTAAGATTGCAAGGATAACATCCTGATCTACACCGTTCCAGTAGTCATTGATCTGATTTCTTACGTTTGCCATGAAGTCAGTACCACCAGTTACATCATAACTGAAATCTGCTTCTGTCCAACCGTTCATTCTGCCATAGGTGAAAACACCCTGTTCATAGGTGTCAGTCTTGCCCGGCGTAACATTGTCAACACCGTCATAGTTCTGTGGTGTGCCGGAAAGCAGACCAAAGAACGGTAACACTGCGTAAACAGTGCCAGTCTGTGAGTTATTCACAAAAGTGTCACGTAATCTTGCATCACCAACGATTGCACGGGATTCACGTAACTTGTTCAGTTTCACGTTCGGAATAGCACTCATGTACTTACCGAACGCCTTTTCATTAAAACTTTTAGCATCAAATTTTGCCATGTTTCGATTACCTTCCTTTCATCAAATTAAATCTGTGCATCCGGGTTTGCTTCCATGTAAGCGGTAAGTTCGTCATAACTCATTTTTGAGAAATCGACCGTTTCACCCTCACCCGGTTTCTTTTCCCCTGATGCCCCCGGCTGAAAACCTTTGAAATTCTGCTGCTGTTTCTGCTGCTTCTGTGCTTCAAACAGGAACTTAGTGTCATCACCACTTCTTAACTTCTCGATCTGTTCATCCAGTCCCTTGACATTTCCGTCCTTGTCAAGTTTGGCTTCTCCAAGTTCAAGTAAGGCTTTGACCGCTTTGATGTTCTTTGCCTTTGCACCTGTCAGTGCTTTTTCAACAGCAAAATCAATTTTCAACTGGTTCAGTTCAGATTCATGGGTTGCCTTGGCAGTGGCGTTTTCAGTCTGTAAGTCCTCAATCTGCTTTTTCAGATCAGCATTATCCCCGGCAGATGCTTTCAGGGTTTCTAACTGCTTGTCACGGTCACCGACCTGTGTTTTCAGTCCTTCAACCTCTGTCTGCAAGTTCTTGATTTCTGTTGAAGCAGTACCCTTTGCGTTCTCAATGTCATCACCATTGATTTTCATTACTGAATCAGCCTGTTCCTTGGTAAGTCCTAAATCCTCTAACTGTTTTCTTGTCATTTCTATACCATCCTTTCAAATACGTTTTTATACGGGGTTACTCCCACATGATTGATTGGTTTTGTTCGGTTTACGCTTGACAACCCGCAAGAAAAAAGACACCCGTTGCCGGATGCCTTTTCTATGTGCTACTTGACCCAGTAGCCGGGAGATAATCAGGATCACCATGCCTTTCTCATTGTGTATGTTTTCATGTGCCTTTTATCCCCCTTTCTGACCTCATATAACCGCCATATAGCAATTATTACAGGTCTATTGATAACTTGTTAAGGTATGAAAAAAGCACGGCTATTTGACCGTGCTTTTTAGTCCCAATGTTCCCCGTCTTTGGGGTATAATTCCAAAATAGCATAAAAGTTTGGAATATCTGCAATCTGCTTTCCATCTTTTAACGCTGTCAACACTCTAATCTTTTCATCCAGTAGTTCATCACTGTCTAAATCAAAAAATTGTATCATTGTAGGTGGGAAATCGACTTCTGAAAACAACTGTCTGACTTTTATGCTTTTTTCAATCAATTCATTTTTCATCATTCCTCACCCGCTTTCTTCAAAAGTTCAATAATAGTCGCATCCAATTCTGCAACCAAATCCGGCTTATCTGCTTTCAGCAGTTCAATCAAATCAGGTCTTGTTATGCTCAATGCTGCGTAATTTGCTATTGTTTCATGCACCCGGCTTTCTTGGCTTCTGTAATAAGATGACCCATGACCATACATGACTGTTCCTTTATCTCTGAATACACCACCTGACAGTGCATCATAAATATCTTCAAGATTTCCTATTCCACCACCCATGATGTTTCTTGCCATATAATCACGTTCATCATTCATGGCTGATACCAGTTTATTGTACTGTTTCTTATAATCAGCAAGTGAACCTTGGAAGGTTTTATCCATCACTGAATTATTCAGTTCAGAAATCAAATTCTGATATTTTGCATTTACTTCATCCCGAACCCTTCTGTACTCTTTTTTATGTTCAGCAAATAGGTCTGCAACTTCATCACTGATTGAATCAGATGTACTTTTGAATACATCCATCAGTGCTGTTCTGCTTGTGCTGAACCAATTACCACTTTTTGACGGGTCTTTTCTACCGTACAAATCCATCAGGTGCATTTCTTCATGCAATGTGGTGTTTACCTGTCCGGCAAGATTTTCACCTTGTAATTTTGGAATAGTCAATTTTACATCAGCCAAATTCCCGGTCAATGTATATGTTGAAGTTGAAACAGCATGATTTTTACCGTGTGATATTTTGAACGGAATACCATTGTTTTCTATGGTTTCCAATTTTGCCATGCTATTATACAGGGCAACCACATTTGCATCTGCACCTTCCAACCCGTTTATATAGTCTACAAGTGCCTGTGTATTTTTCAATTCACCTTTTGCCTTGAAAGCATCCGGGAAATTGTCAATCTTTAATTCTTCCGCAACCTGTTTGACTTCTTCCTTTGCCTTAATTGTATCATCAGGTGATGCTTCTTGCAAACCTGACTTGTCACCCTGAACAAAAGCCTTGTCCCATTCCTTATAGGTCATGTTGCCCGGTACAAAGTAGGTCTTGCTAGTTTCTTCATCCCGTGCAGCACGTTCACCAACAGCATCAAATTCATCATCAAAATATGGTACTGTGGTACTTCTGCAATGAACATGAAACGGCGGTGCAGTAACACCAACCTTCCATTCAGACATAGGGAAATGCTTGCCATCCATCCCCCGGCATATATCCGAAGTGTGGGAATCCAGTGTTGCCACTATTTCAAACTGTTCAACATCCAGTTCATCAAAACAATCCTTTTGTGCTGCGGAACTGAAAAAGGCTTCTTCTGTCATTACCAACCGCCCGGCGTTGGTCTTGGAAGTGTTCATCTTCCGGGCAATTTCATCAATGGCTTTCTGTGGGTCTTTTCCCAAGATGATGTTCTGTGTCAGGGCATTGTTCAGTTCATTGACCAACTTCCTACGGTTGCCCCATATCCTTTCACTGAAATTCTTGCCGTCAACCGCCCAAGGCTTACTGATGACCTTGCTGATCTGCTTATCATCCAGTGTGGAAAAGTCCCAACCAACACCCACACCCTTCTGAATTTCATAGGCTGTGTGATAATAGCCGGACTTGTAAACATCCCGCATTGTGCTGTCAATGGAATCAAGCTGATTTCCAAACATGACTTCAATGCTCTGTTGGGTCTGTAACTTCAAGGCTTCCAGTCTGCTGATATGGAATCTTGCAGATGCGTTTTCAAGTTGCTTTACCCAAGTACCGTTGATTGCATTTTCTTCACCGTACCTGATATAGTCCTGAATGTCCCATTTCAGTTCAGCAAGTTCCTTTGCCGTCAACATACGCTTTGCATCTGCAAGGGTCACCCCGTTGTTATCTGCAAAACGCTGATACCATGCAGCAATCTGACCTTCAAGGGTTTTCTGTGCTTGTCGGTACTGTTTTTCAATATCCGCATAGCACTGAACCCCCTGTTGGTGTGCTGCCTGTTCAAGCAGTTCAAAACGCTTCTGCCAGTATTCTGAACTTTTCATCATTCATCACCGCCCTGACTTCCCTTTGCCGGGTCACCTTTATTGTCAGGGTCATCATTCTGTGTACCAAACGGGTCATACTGTGCAAGCATTTCTTTCTGTGCTTCTTCCTTCTGCTTTTTCAGGCGTTCCATTTCAGCCTGTGGGTCATCCACCCAAGGATGATTAGCAATGATTGTTTCATCAGAAATAAGTCCCTGTGACTTGGTGCAGTTGTCAATGATTTCTGATTCATTCATCAGCATATCACGGTTGAATATCACATCAATGTCATTTTCCTGACCTTCAAAATCACCCTGTCCTGAATTGGCAAGGTGACAGTTGACAAACCAAAGAATATCATCCATTGTTGCCTGTGCTTCTGATTCTGTATCATTGGCATCTGTATCAATGTCAGAATACATTGACTGAATGTTCATCTGATTAGGATTGCCGGAAAGTCTGTCATCCTTGGCATCATAACCCATTGCATTTTCAATCAGTGCTTTCTTGAAGATTTCCACAATAACCTTGTAATTGTCTGCATTTACCGTGATTTCAAGGGTTTCAACACCGCCCTTTGTATCACCGTCATACCTGACTTTGACTGCACCAAAGGTTGCAAGGTTTTTTCTGAACTCACCTAAATCAGTACCGTCATAGTTCTTCAATACCAAAATGGTGTTCCTTGCATCCTCTTGCATATTGTTTTCAAAGTCTGACAGCATCACATTGATACCGTCCTGTAAGGACTTGACCCTTTTAATCAACGGTGTTTCCTGTTCATTGGCTTTCAATGGAATCAGGGGAACACGCTGCCAGTTGAACATTTGCACGTTTCCGGCTGCATCCGTCATTGTAACGTGCGGGAAATCAGCAGTGTCATTGTTCACAACATCAGGTATCAGTTTTGAACCGTCCAGTATGAACAGGTGAACACCTGTCAGATCATACAATTCAACCTTTTCAATGTACTTGCGTTGTGTGCCGTCATAAGCAACTGACACATACAGTCTGATGAAGAAATCAAGTTCAGTGTGTTCAGAATCTTTCCAAAACGGCAAAATCTCATAAGCGGGGAAAAGCCTGAAAGCAAATTCACCCCGTTCATTGTAATATGGGTATAACCAAGCAATACCGCCATTATATGCAGCCTTGCCCGCACTTTTCAATGTTCGCATGAACTTCTTGTCAAATATCTTTTTCAGCAGTTCAATGTATGTAGTGTTTTCACCGCTTAGTGTGAACGGCTTACCGAACAGATAATTGGCTTTCTGATTGACCATCTTTGCATACTGGTTATCAACAATTCTGTTGTTTGGTAGGTTCTCAACAACTTCAAGTTCCCCATCTTTACCAATCATTGTACGCTTGCGGTGAATTACATCATGGTCACCGTCATAGTACAAAAATCCTTTTATCTGCATCATCCTACGGGGTGAACACTTCCATGCTGCAATTTCCTTTTCAAGAAATTCCAAGTCGGTCATGTGTGCCTTTGCCCCTTGCAATATAAAGTTGCTAAGTTTTAATGTGATTGCATCCACAAAGGAACTGAACACGGTTCAATTCACCCCTTTCATTGCATAATAAAATCAAAACCCCTGAAAACACTATGTTTCCAAGGGTATGTGTTACTAATTTGTTTCTTTTATTCAAAAAGTAGTTATACAGGCATCATAGGCGGTCACCTGTTGCAACCGCCCCGGAGTAAGCATTTGACAACCGTTTCCTACCGTCCAAAAAGAACGGTTGCTGATGCCGTGTATTCTACCCGGTAATTGCTTAATCAAAACTGAAAGCATCCGGCAACAGTATCTTTGAAACACCATACCGCATTGAATCCATACCGTGTGAAAATTCATGGTCAGGTTTGTCAGTTGGTTTCCCGTTCTTATCCAGTGACCAACAGTAATTTTGTATTTCATGATAAAATTCAGTGCATCTTGGATGTATGATAATCTCATAGTTCTGAATCAACTGAATACCATGATTTACACTGTCTTTACCCTTGCGGGATGGTTCAGCCTTTATTCCTTCATCTTGCAGTTCTGCGATACTCTTTGGTTCAGCAGAATCACATACAATGGTCTGATTACCATAACCCATAGACTTGATTTTGTCTGCAATGATTTTATTGGTTACCCCTGTCTGATACCATTCATCAAACACATAGATTTTCATTGCAGCATTATCAACCATTTCACACACAAAAGCGTTTGGGTCTGTAAAACCGAAGTCAAGATTAAATGCTGATTTTATACCCTGAATCTGTCTGATTTTGGAAATGTCAAAATCTTCAACTTTCCACTTCTCATAAATCAGACCTTCCGCAATACCCCATTCACCATCACCTTCAATGCGGTAACGCCTTGGATTATTCTTCTGCATTTTCAGGAAGATGTTGCGGTCTGCATCATCCAACCATTCATTGCATTGCCATGTGGTTGTTTTCGTGAATATGTCATCATCAGATGTGTCAAAAAATCGTTCTTTCAGCCAACTGGTAGCACTCCAAGGGTTGAAGGTCATAGTTATCTGTTTGAAATAACCTTCCGGCACTTCACCACGAATTGACATATCAAGTTTGTTGAAATCATCTTCCCTGATTTCATAGGCTTCTTCAATCCATACCCAACAAAGGCAACCCTTGTCAACAGAAATTGAAGTGATTTTCAAACCTTCATCAAGACCCCTAAACAAAATCTTTTGCCCAGTCTTAATGCGTGTGATCTGCATAGGTGATACAGTACATTCAAAATAATTATCAAGTCCAAACTTATGAATCGCCCACTTCAAATCACTGAACACGGAATCACGCAATGTATTCCCGTACCGCCTAACACACAACCCATTGCTTTCAGGGTATTCCAATAAGCGGTATATCATATTCAGTGCGGTGGTCTTGGACTTCTTTGAACCTCTTGAACCCTTGCACACCCTGTATCTTTTCTTGGTGTTCCAATAGTCAGCATAGTTTTTACCAACGGTTGCTTGTAATGAGATATTCAAACAATCACCCGCCTATTCAGTAAGATCATTGTTGATGACAATGTGTTCTGCATCCAGTGTGACATTATCCTTGAAAAGACCGTACCGCCTACCAAGTAATTCAGCAGCTTTCAACTTGTCCTTTTCGCTTGGTGCTTTCATCATGGTCTTTGCTTCACTGAATCCATCACCACAACCTTCAACAACGATTTCCTGACCTTTGGCTTCACCTCTAAGAACGGAAGTAAGGTATTCCATGACTTCTTTTGCATCTGCAACCTTTTCAGAACTGATCTTGTCAAGTTGTTCCTGTATATAGTTTTGAACTTCAACATTCTTCAACAGTCTTTCACCTTGACTGTATGCAGTTTTCTTTGAATATCCGGCACGAATAGCAGCCTGTGTTGCATTTCCGTCAATCAAATATTCATCCACAAACCGTTTTTGTTTCACCGTCATGTTTTCCTCACCCCTTTCTGTCTGTTTTTTCCGTAAAATAAAAATTGCAGATAATTCTTAATGAATTATCTGCAACCAATTTTTGCAACTCTATCATAAATGTCTTAAATCGGTTTGTCAATCATCAGATTATAACCGATTATATCAGATATGTAAGGTTTTCATAGGCTTCTTCAAACGCTGCGAGTGCCTTGTTATGCAGTTCAACCGTGTAATTATAGGACTTTTTCATTTCCTTGGATGCCTGTTTCACAGTTTTATACTGCACATACACTTTGAACAAAATTTGATTGTAATAATTATTGTGCAGCCCTCTGATCTGATCAATAATTATTTCCTTTGCATCTGAATACTGATCAATTCTGTTATTTATCTTCTCATTCAGCGCAACATAGTTTGTGACTGCCTTACACAAACTATCACCTGATGGACTTGTCTGTACTCTTTCAGAAGAATAATCAACGCCGCCTGTATTGCAAGCATTAATTTTCATCATTTCAAGCCGTTCTAAATCTTGATTGATATTCGTATCTAAAAACGCTAACTGTCCTAAATATTCCCTTGCAGATAATGTTTTCACTATTTCACCTGTCCTTTCTCGGTTACAGTTACGCTTAAGGTTACGGTTAAAAATACACTAAAAAACCCCTGAAATCCTTTATTTTACGGGAAAGTTACACAAGTTACGGTTACGGTTGATGTTCTTATTCTTATATTTTTATTTTTTTATAGTTACATAAAAATATTAAAAATATAAATAATAAGAAAATCACTTTTAACCGTAACCAACCGTAACCTCCAGTATTTACAAGGGTTTCAACCGTAACGGTCAACCGTAACTAACCGTAACTATTGTGTAACTTTTTCATAAACCACATCAACAACTACCATTCCACCAAACCCCAA
>ENA-ORNF01002283-ORNF01002283.1-human-gut-metagenome-genome-assembly--contig:-NODE-2283-length-14620-cov-3.025197_pt1 | contig 14620 bp, 8 predicted proteins | sample MGYA00242110_ERZ509012 | MGnify/ENA primary metagenome ERZ509012 (study PRJEB26280, sample SAMEA2338714) | human gut metagenome | biome: human gut; feature: human-associated habitat; material: faeces...
CATGACCCATCATCCCCTGAAACAGTGGATTGCCGAAGCCGGAATCAGAAAACACATAACCTTCCACTGTTTTAGGCATCACCATTTATCCTACACACTGAAAATAAGCAGTTTATAAGAATATATTTTTTAACAGGTAACGATTTAGAAACGAGCGAAGTTCTATATTTTTCTTGTTTTGCATTAACCAAAAGAACGCTCTATTAAATGCAAAAATACGGAGTATTTCTATAATAGCCAAAACAATTGTTAGGGAAAAAGGAATAGTAAACAAGCTTTTCAAACGAAGAACAATACTGTGCATATTAGTTTTTAAATCATCCCTTGCCTTTGGAGAAAAGCTAGATGGACTGCAAAATATGGATAATGTCCAGTGTCTACTTTCTCTATATCTTCATTGCAGAATTTTGGTAAAATCGTTTATTGCTTTGACTTCTTATTTTCGATTATCGCTCCAAATCTATTGCAATACCAACAAATTTAAGTGAGTCTAGTAACTAAGTCATTTATCAATACATGGAAAGAAATGTATCCATCTTGGATTTTTTGTTTACTGTGCATTGTGATTGCACAGAATTGCGCTATCTTTACAAAAGATTATAAACCAATTGATTTTTAGAACATGGTTAATATATGCAATAGTGAACAGCATGTTGTTTTGATGAGGATTTTGGATACTCGTAACAGACCGTCCATAACCCCAGATATGCCCCTTTGGAAACTTAAATTAACCGAGGAAGAATATACAAACTTAAAGGAGACTCTTGTCCAAAATGCGTATCGATTAGAAGATTTTGGAATAGAGGCGGCCTTGTGTTACGCTGAATGGTGGAGAAGAGACTATAATGGAGGAATTCCTTCCAGAGAAGATGTTGCAGTCGGATTAGGACTGCCTCATTATTGTTGGGAGCAACTATATAAAGCTGCACGTCATGGGCTTAAAAGTCATGGATTTGCATTTATTCACTCTCTCAAGGGGAATGAATATTTTAGAACTTTACTAAATCAAGGAGGTCTTCCTGTAAATTACATAAAGAACGGAACTAATCTTAGCGGGTTTTCACGTTTTCTCATTGGATTGGTTGAAGAATTGTCTTCAATAAATATTGATTGGGATGATAATAATATAGATTTAATCAAGAATTTTAATTGTATAGCTTATCTTGGGAAAGCGTTCAAAAATGACAATATTTACGATGTTTCATTACAGATTGCTCATGCAATCATATCCGAAGAAGACCGCTGGCTACCATATGATGATACGGATTCCTCTTTGTCGGAACTGACTAAATCCTTAAAAAGAGAATATCGGCGAGTTAAGAGTGAACATAGAACCAAACCACTTTCTCTAAGTTGGAAACTTCGTTTGACCTCAAGTAAAACTGCAAATCTTTTTGTCAATTTAAATATAGTAAAAGAGATTTCATCAAAATCTATTGAAGGTCTAAACTATCAATCGTGCTACACCTTCGATGTGTTTGTCTCTGGTATACTTGTTGGAAAGTATGTAAGAAAATCCCTAGTTAAAGATGACAAAGGAGAGGTTATCGGTGCGATATATTCTCGTATAACTGTTGGCGTAGCAAATGATATAAAGTGGAGTGGAGAACCTGTAGTTGAAGTTAAGATCAGGTGTGACAACGATGACAGATTGTTTCCAACTTTATGTGGTAGTTATCCTCCGAATTTTGAATGCCCTCAGGTTTTCCAAATGCTTGATGATAATGTATATTCTTTGAAATCGACAGCGAATGCTGAAAATAATATAGCTGTTTTCTCCACTAATTGGAAGTGTGATGGTAGTCACAATCTATTACTAAATGGAGAACTTTATTCGGCGATTAAGTTTACTGATAAAGTAGATTTACACAATTGCATGTCGAATGAGGATATAACCATAACCAATGAGTTCACGCCTTATAGCGCTGAATTCAGAGGTACATATATACAATGGGTAGAGCAATCTAATTTTAAGTTATTGACTCGCATTCCAGTAATAAGCGTTTTTGACCAAACTGGCACTAGAGTCGGGAATATCAAGCCTAAATATCGTGTTCATAATAGTAAGGCTGAGTGGCGGAATTTGTCCAATTCATGCCTTTTGCCATTTGGACTTGTTGATATCAAGGTTGAATTTCCTGACAATAAATACGTGATGGAAACATTTTATTTCATAGACGATATGACATTTGTCTCTCGCAACGAAACAATGTTTTCCACAGAGCTACACCTATATTCTCGCCATGTTATCTCTGCAAAAGTTGATGAATGCGAAAACTTATCTGTTGAAATGACGGATAAAAATACCTGGAGGATTTCCAGAGATGCCTGTGCTTCTAAATATTCTCCTACGTGTAATTTGAAAATAATTGCCGAGAATAATCCTCCTTTGAAAGTATCTGTTGTAGCACCGTTTGAGGGTATAGTAATATCTGATTTGGAAGGGAAAATTGTGCCATCGGGAAAAATCATATCTTATGATAACCTGAGATATTTTAATATAATCAGTCATGGACAGTCTGGTATGATAGATGTAACTTACAAATCTGATAAAATAAAGGATGACAATACAATCAAGCATCTTAAGAGTCCAGTAATTGAAGGTATAGTTCCATTATCCGATTATCGTGATTTGTTTGCAAGAATGTTTCAATTATATGGTGCAAATACTTTTGACCGTAGTAGTTCCATAGAACTAAAAATATTTGACAAACGCATCTATATAAGAAAATTTGTTCTTGATAGTGAGTTGAGTTCAGATAAAATTCGAATCACAGATTATACCAGCGAAGACACTTCCGATTTCATATATGACGGTGATGTATATGCATTGCCGGTTTCAGAAAATATAAAACCAGCTGAATTAGTGCAGATAAAGCTTGAGCCGTATAATCGACAAATGAACTTGTTTACAATTCCTGATGAGCTTTTGAATTCGGAAGCAATTCTTTTCTCTGGTCCCGAAAGTTCGCGCAGGCTTGTTCCTAAGTATTACAATTTTGAACAAGAAGATTACAGTTCGGAAGTACGTGGAGAGATGTCTGCTGCTAACACAATACTTTGGAGTGAAAGGCTTTGCAAGGATGATGTTTTTGCCGGCGAGTATTGGGCAAAGACAGTAAAAGCATTCCGTATTATTTCAGAATTTAATCTTCCATTTACCACATATAATGCTTTCAAAGCTATTGGTTGTGAACCTAAATTATTGGTTAACTTAATATTAGCTTGTTGGATTAATGGCGCTTCCGATGTTCTCATTCAAGAAATTGACCGTTTTGAAGATGAATTAAACATTGCAGTACATTGGATTCCGCACACTGTGTGGGGAAAATGTATTGAGAGTTTCATACGTTCGCTTCCTCCAACACTCATTAATATAATGAATACAAAATTAGGTGAGATTACAGAACTGATAAATGCACTTTTCAACGCTACACTATCTGCAGAAGTTGCGTCTGAACTTACCCAATATGTTGCGGGGGGGAATATCGGAGATGCCCGGATTTTCTCAAGAGCTGACATTAATCAATTTAAATCAAAAATACATGGATATACAGATAACAATATAGACCTACCTATAACCCGATTTGTACTTCAAAATAAATATTATGTAGACCAAGAGATGCACAAGTCTTATCGTGTAATGATTGAGTCCGCAATGTGTGCTGCGGAAAATTTCGCACAAGTAAAAAATCACACAAATCTTTTTTTATTAGAAAGTCGAGACTATGCTCGTATCACTAATTTTTACCGAAAATACTTTAAAGAAACCTACAGTAAGATATTTATCGGAACTGTAAAACAAATTGTAAACAAATGAATATGAATTATTTTTCATTCTACAATAAGGCCAAGGAATTATTAATAGATTCTCTTGCCTCTCTTTGGTTCAAGGGTCAAGCCCAAGAACAAGAATATATCAAGAGGATTTTGACTAAGGATGAGCCTCTTTTTGCAGAACCTGTATTCCAATCAATATTCCCTTGGGAGGAGAGTGCCGACAGTTTTGAGGAACATTCTTCTAAACTCAGATTGTTAACTCCTTCATTTGTTAATGCACTGAGTAGCGAAGAAATTGACAAGGATTTGAGATTTCCATTAGATAGGCATCCTTATAAGCATCAAACAGAAAGCTGGAGAACTATGCTTTCTTCTCGACCACAAACCATTGTTGTAACTACCGGAACAGGATCAGGTAAAACAGAATGTTTTATGATACCAGTTTTGCAAGATTTGGCTAAAACCAATGAAAAAAATTGTGTTCAGGCCATATTCCTTTATCCTTTGAATGCACTGATGAAAAGCCAACAGAAACGTATTCATGCTTGGTGCAAAACTCTTCCCGAAAAGGTTACCTATGCGATATATAATGGAGAAACCGACAAAGAAAATCGGTCTGACAGATATACTACATCTCATTATCCACAGCTCGTAACAAGGCCTCAAATAAGGAAAACTCCGCCTCAGATTCTCTTTACTAATCCAACTATGCTTAACTATATGTTGGTACGAGCAGAAGACCGTGAAATCTTGGAAAAATCCAAAGGGAAGCTCAAATGGATTCTTTTAGATGAAGCACATACTTATACTGGCTCTTCAGCCGCTGAATTATCATTGCAAATCCGTCGTGTACTAGATGCTTTTGGCGTAACTATTGATCAAGTAAATTTTGCTGTAACATCAGCGACTATCGGGGATGAAAGTGACCCCAAAACGACTATAAAGCTAAAAACTTTTGTGTCTCAACTCACTGGAAAACCATTTGAAGATATAAAAATAATTAGTGGTAAGCGCATTATTCCAGAACTAAACAAGGGAATTGCAGAAGATCAATTGTCCAAAATAAACAAAAAGTTTAGTATCGAATTGAGTTATTCTGATATTGAGAAGTTGAGAAAAAAGCTTAACTCTTCGCCGGTATTGAAAGCAAAGGAAATCGGTCGTATGCTTGATAAAGGAATCGGGAAAGATGTGGATGCCTCATTGGAAATAATAGATGCTCTCGGGGAAAAAGTGAAAGGTCTAAACAAAGGAGGCGGCCTTGGAGCTTTATTGCCAACACGTGCTCATTTATTTGTTAGATCGATAAGTGGAGTGTATGTTTGCACCAATCCTGATTGTCAACGTCATAAGGGATATAGATTATCGATAGGAAGTCTGACAACATATCAAAATATGAATTGTCCAGTTTGTAAATCAAAGATGCTGGAACTTGCTACATGTTCGTCTTGCGGCTCTCCTATTATAGTGGGTGAAACAAACACAACTAAGGGATTTAGGATGCACACCAATGTAATTGATCTTGACAAGAGTCTTTTCTATGAGCAAAAGGAAGATCTCATTGATTTGGAAGATATGGGAAATATAGAAGATGTTGAGCAAAATGAGGCGGATGGCTTTTCTCGCTTCTTTTTCGCCATTCCGAAGAAAGCATGTTTAAGGAAAAATGCGAATAGAACATATCACATCTTCAATCATCAGAATGGTAAAATAGAACTTGTCCCTGAAGACAATAGAAGCAACAAGTGTTTTACTTCTTTAAAAAGTGAAGAAAGTATTCCTGTAATATATCAATCTCTTCGACACTCAGGAGATAATCATGTTCTTTGTCCTCATTGTGGCAATAATCTCAGCGAGTTTAAAAACCTTGATTATCTCAGAATAAGTGCTACTCAAATTGGACGTACTTTAGCAACATTGCTTCTTGATAATGCCGAACCCATTGACAGTAATGACGCAGACGTTGTATATGAAGGCCGAAAGTATATAACATTTACCGATAGCCGTCAAGGGTCTGCACGTTCTGCAATGGGACTTAATCAGGATGTAGAACGTTCATGGATTCGAGCTTCCATTTTTCATAAACTTGCCGATATGCGTTTGAATGATGTGAAACCTGGTGGTCTGACTCCTGATGAGGAAGCAGAATACAATGCATATCTGAGTATTCGGGAACATCTTCCGACCTTACTTTTTGAAAAATTTAAACGACTTGAAGAAAAAAAGAATGGCATACCAGTAATCCCCAATCCAGAGGAGGTGTCATGGGGGCAAATAAGCCAGTCTCTTGAAAATGACTCAAATTTCAAGAAGTTGTATGAACATGTTGATAAAGCACGTGGCAGAAAAAATTTCAAGAATGCAACGGACTATCTGAAAGCACTTCTTGTCGACCAATTCGGATGGATTCCTAAACGGGCGAACTCATTGGAAACGATGGGATTCGTACGTCTTGTCTATCCAGCACTTAAAAATGCGAAGTGCCCAGCACTCCTTCAGAAAAGATGTACAGACACCGACTGGCAGAATTTTCTCAAGATCTGTATGGATTATGTCATTCGTGGAGGTCGTCATTATATGCTTTCTGGAGCTTATAAAGATTACCTTACACAAAATAAGTACTGTTCTCCTATATATCCTTCAAATTCAGAACTGAGGAAGAATGGGAACCCTGTATCGAAATGGTTTAAAGTCAATGTAAGTTCAAAAGGTATTAATGAGAATCAGAACAGACTCGTTCTTCTTCTGTGTGCAGTTCTAGATTATGATGATATTTCTCAAATCAATCAAATAAAGATTGCTGACATCAACTCAATACTTGATGCCGCATGGGATTTTCTGAAACAAAATGTTCTTGAAGCAACAGATGTAGAAAATCAAGGATATATGCTTGATCTCATGGGGGATAAAGTTAAGCTGCAACTTATCGAAAAAGGTTATCTCTGTCCTGTTGACAATGTTATTATAGATGCGCCGTTCTGTGGCTATAGCCCAAGAATGAACGGTTACATCGGTCGTGAAAATTTCGATAGATTCAAAATCAAGACGGAGTTTGTAAATCCGCTTTTCCCATTCAAGTCTGCGGATCAGACAGAAAAGAATGTCATGGAATGGATTGAGAAGAACTTCTCTGAACAAAAGGCTGCTGGTGTGTTCGGGGTTATGAACTCCAGAGTATTTACTTCAAAACCGATTTTTATATCGGCTGAACATTCAGCTCAGCAATCGTCAGAAGATCTTGACCGATACGAAAGAGAGTTTAATGAGGGGAAAATCAATATTCTTTCTTGCTCAACAACAATGGAGATGGGGGTCGATATTGGTGGTATTACAGAAGTCGTCATGAATAATGTGCCGCCAAAATCGTCAAATTACCTTCAGCGTACGGGACGTGCAGGACGAAGAAGTGAAACTAAAGCCTTGGCTTTAACTGTTTGTGCTCCCAATCCTATTGGAACTCATACATGGAACAATCCAGATTATCCGATTACACATGTAACAGAAACTCCGTTGTTAAAATTGGAAAGCCGTCAGTTGATTCAACGTCATGTTAATGCGATGGTATTCGCATCCTTTGTAGCAGATCAAGGGGGAATCAGGGTTACGGCAACTCTTAGGGATTTTTTTGTCACGGCAGAAGGGATGTCTTTCTTTGATAAGTTTCTAAATTATATTGATAGTGTAATCAGCGGAAAGGTTGAACGTCTTCAAGAACCATATTCAAAATTAATTAAGGGAACAAGTCTCGCTCAGATAACATTGGCGGATGTCGCACAAGTAGTCAAAAAAGACATAGTTGCTGTTTACAATGTCTTTGATGCTCATAAAGGAGCTCTTGCAAAGGCGATTGAATCTCTAAAGAATGAATCAGGAACGACCAATGCTATCAAAGCTATAGAGAAACAAGAGGAAAATTTTTTAAAGACCTCGATGTTGTCATATCTTGCTGAAAATTCTTTTCTGCCAAGTGCAGGTTTACCCTTAGGACTAGTTGAGTGTCTGCTAGACGGTAAGGAAAAGGTTGACGGTAACTCACCGACATTGCATATAAGTCAGGCCATCTCCTCTTATGCTCCCGGTAATCCAGTAGTGAAAAACGAATGGGTCTATGAGACCAATGGTATTCGTCTGAAGACAAAATACGATGACAGCACTTCAAGGTATATCATACAGAATTGCACTCATTGTGGTTATACAACTATTATCTATGGAAGTGCCAAGACGGATTGTCCCAAGTGCGGTCGGCATGGAACTATGCATGGCATAAAGGACATCTCACTATCGACAGATCAGCGTTTTACAGAGGTCGTTGAACCAGCTGCGTTCTCCGTAGCATGGGATTCGACCCCGACTCGAAAAATGGACTCTCTCGGCAGTATGAATTTCATTCAGCCTATTTTGCTTGAAATGGATGCCTGGCTTCTGAAGACAAATTCTGCAAAAATGTCTATCCGCTGTTCAACGCCAAGGTCTGAGATTCTCTTTTATAATAAAGGAACGAATGGGTATGGATATGCTTTCTGTCCTTATTGCGGTAGAATGAAATCAGAAAAATCACCAGACACCACAGAGCGGATGCTGTCGCACCATAAACATCTTCTAGCTTCGACCTCTTGTCCCGGTGGCGAAAATGACGGTGCTGCAGTAAGACGTCATGTGTTGTTGGTCGGAAGATACCAGACTGACTTTGTTGAGATCAAGTTTTATGACAAGGACAACAATCTGGTAGAAGACACTGAGACACTCTATTCTCTCGGCGTGATTCTTAGCCGTAAACTCACGGAACTGCTCGGTGTCAACGATGGAGAAATTGAATTCGGCTATGATGGCATAAATCATTCTATTTTCATATATGATACTGCTCTCGGTGGTGCAGGTTATTCATTGCTCTTCCGAGAATATAAAGATGAAGTCCTAAAAATGGCTTTGGAAACTCTTGAAAGATGCGACTGTGAACGGTCTTGCACGAAGTGCCTTATAGATCGCAGATCGCAATGGTATACGAACTATCTTAACCGGCCTAAGGCTCTAGAATGGTTAAGACAGGAAGTCAAGGCCCGTGTTGCCCCAAAGGAAATTATTTATTTAATGCCTGATTCTCATGCTGTGACATCAGACATCACGACCGAGTTTTATCAGCTCACACGGAACAAGGACATCTCTGGTATCAGAATATTTGTCAACGACAACATTTCTCAATGGGATGCGGAAACATTCCCATTTAAAAAAATTCTCACAGAACTATCTCTAGAAGGAGTTGACGTTGCCTTTATACTGCCAAGCGTACCAGATGTAAAATCACTCTCGTCAGCTGACAGTGCAACTTTAATTGCGGAGGTATTTAAAACCAACTTTAAATGTCTTGAAAACACACTGCCGACAGGATTATTTCCGTTGATGGTCGTGATTATGAATGACGGAATCGTCAAAACATACTTTGGGAAAAATATTGATACATCCTATTCTAAGAATTGGGGAAGTGGAGATGTATTCATAACCACACAGCCAAATTCATTGTCCTATGCCGACATAAATAGAATGCAACTGTTGAGCGCCTTTTCATCGGACGATTCTTCCTTTATGTTCGAATATAGAATAAGAGAACACAGCTCGTTGGGTCGTTTTTTTGATTCTCTGAAAGCTCCGGAAACTGGTAATTGGAATAGAATAATATCTAACCTACGAGGCAAGGCTGTTTCTATTGAATATTCTGATAGATACCTAAAAACGCCCTTAGGCTGTATGCTTTTGGCAAAAATGATTTCCAGTCTGAAGAATGAAGCAGACTTAGTCTTGGTATCAATTAAGGTTATCGTCACAAATATCGTCTCAATTAATGACTCAGATGTGGCAGTAAATGCTATAAAAGATTTTGCCAACGGTAAGAAGAGAAATCACTTCCTGAAGGCTGCTATATTTGAACTGACCGGAATAGAACCGGAAATTCAAGATACAGGTTATGTTGAGCATGAACGGTGTCTGACGGTTAAAGCGGATAATGCAGAGGTCTGTATACGTCCAGATGCAGGTATAGCAAAAGGATGGGCACCATTTGGAAGAGATAACGCTGAATGCACCGACCGCGATTTCAGAGAAGATTGGAATATAGATCTCGAACTGTTCAATAAACAGCAGATAGGAAACGGAATACTTTACACCATCTCATATAAGCAACTCTAACAATGTCAGAAAATAGAAACGCTCAGTATCGTTATCAAGTGCTGGACAGATGCTTCAGTGACTGGAATAAGAAATATACTATCGAAGATCTCCTTGAAATAGTCAACAATCATCTTTATGAATTGGAAGGTTCGGACTCTACCATCAAGTTGCGTCAGTTACGAGGTGACCTAAATGCCATAAGAAAGATGCTACCCGATAACATCTATCTTGATGCCAAACCATTTGGAGGAAGGAAATGCTACTACAGATATTCTGAGCCAAACTATTCAATCTACCAGAATGGTCTATCGGTTACCGAGGTTAACTCTTTACGCTCGATAATTGAAATGCTTAGTAAATATCGTGGAGTTACTGGTAATGCTTGGCTTGAAGATGTTATCTCCAATCTAGAACTTCGTTTTGGAGTAAAATCGGATAGAGAAAATCTTATTTCATTTCAGTGTAACTCATGTTTAAAAGGGCTTGAATACCTTTCAACTCTCATAGACGCAACAATCAATCACCAGCCTCTCGAAGTAAGCTACACAACACACGCAGGCATTAGTTCAACGAATGTGCTTCATCCATATTATATGAAACAATATAATAACAGATGGTTCATATTCGGACGTATTGATGGGAAAGATTATATTGTCAACCGAGCCCTTGACCGAATTGAGCGGATAAGTAGAAGTGATGTACCATTCTGTAAAAATGACCTTGTGGATTTCAACTCTTACTTTGATGATATTGTAGGGGTATCGGTGCCTTATGAAGTACAGGAGGCCGAAACAATTATTTTGCAATTTAGTTCAGAACGATTTAAATATATTGTTTCAAAGCCACTGCATACCTCACAGAAAATTATTGATGAATACAAGTGTATAGTTACTATCAAAGTAATACCAACACGAGAACTTGACCAATTAATTCTAGCTTTTGGACCTGATGTTGAAGTCCTAGCTCCAGATAAATACAGAATGAGCATTAAGACTAAAATTGAGAAATGTCTCAACAAATATCGCTCTGTGCATTGCGATTGCATATAAAATTATACTTTTATAATAAACAGATATAACAGAGCAGATATTAACCAACATTATATGGAACGTGATAGTGTGCAAAATATTAAAATTGAACATTCTAAAAGAAAAGGCGTATCAAGCTTTGTATTGAGTAATGATACGCCTCTTTTAAAATTCCTTTAAATCTACTCTTCAAAAAGCGAAAGTATATAAAATCTGATATATTTTTATCTGATTACGAATTTTGTATAGAAGATTGATTATACATATACACTCTTTATCTACGGCAGTATTATGGCTTTTTCATTTAAATATAAGTCCCATCTTTCAGGGAAGTATTAGTATTAAATGAAAGAGCTATATGGCTGTATAAAGTCTAATTTTTATCTTAACACTGGCCATAGGCTTATTTTTTAGGTTCGTCCGTAATAGACTTGTCCTTGATGGACTTCGCCTTGCTGTCCAGTTCTCTCGCGGCCTGTTCTTTCATCCGTGCCTGCTCGGTCAATGCCGCTTGTCTTTGTACCGCTTCCTCGTAGGCTTCCACGTCCTCACGTATCAGTCTTATCCGTTCGTTATCCCGGTTCGGTCCAAAGATGTTCTCAAGTTCTACAAGTTGCTCTGGGGTAGTCTCTCCTTTCATCTTGACATAACGGTATTTCAGATCATTATCGGCCTGAATGTTATATGTCCTCACCGAAAAATAGAGAGCAACGGACAAGGACACGATTGCTGCGAACATCACGGAAAAACTTCCAAAGATGTACGGGGATTTTATGCTCAGGCTGAAATGATGGTTGATATTGCTTGTCTTAACGGCATTCTTTCTGATTGTGTCATTGGTCTCATAAAACAAGGCTTCCACTTTCTCCTGGTTCTGCCGCTGTTCATTATGCATTTCCGACAAGACCTGTCCAAGTCTTTCCTGTGACGAGTTTTTCCTGTCCATGGAAACCATATCGTTCTTGATGGCGGCAAGGCCTTCGTACACGCGAGCCAACAATTTGCGAAATGTCTCATGATCATTCCGGACTTCATTCAGCACGGACTCATCCTGTTTATTATTAACTGTCGGGCTGTTGCCTTCCGGCGAGGGGACGGACAACCCGTTGATTTTGTCCTCGATTCTTTCCAAGCATCCGAAGATGCTCTCGATACATTCTTCCATTTTCATATTCCTGCAATTTTAATGTTCATGAATAATTTGAATGGGAAAGGACGGACTACAATCCGAAGCCTTTCCTTTTTTGTCTCTTCTTCCTGCGTCTGCGCAAGAGTTCTTCCTGAGATAACGGCTCTTCGGGAGCGGTACCGTTTGTAGGACTGAACAGTCCAGGTCCTGTACTTTCGAAGAGATGACCTCCGTCCGGTATCCTTTGTTGCACCTTATGTTCAGATTCCTGTCGGGATTCAGAAGTCTTCCAGCCCAATTGGGCATTCAGCTTAGCAAAGCTGAACTCCCGGCTGATCTGTGAAGCCTTGAAGGTCTGCCCGTCCTTGGTGAACCGAATTCCCTGTATGTCCTCCTGCTTTTTTATCTCCCTGGTACGCTTTACAAATTCCAGCCTGATGCCCCTGCGAAGCAGGTAATCGTTGAACTCTTTCCATGTTCCGGAGTGCTTCAAAGCTGCCTTGACGGCATTGAAGATTTCGTATTTCACACGCTCCGAAGCATGGAGTTTCTCCACGTTAGTCTTGCCTTTGTCCTCGGCGTATGTCAGCCCGTACCTGTCCTTAAGCACTTTCGTGGCGATTTCATTACGCTTGTAATCGCCTTGGGAAGAGATTACCCTGCCGTCATACCCGATGCGGTTATAGACCAGATGGCAGTGCGGGTTGTCCGTATTATGATGCCTTACCAGAATGAACTGGGTGTTCCTTATGCCCATCAGTTCCATGTATTCCCGGGCTATTTTAGCCATAAATTCATCCGTCAGCAATGCCTTGTCCTCCGGCTTGAAGCTCAATGCGATGTGTCCGACAGGCTGTTTTATCTTCGGATTAAGCTCACGCTGGTAGTTGAAACTGGCCGTTATTTCCCGGATATTTTCCAGCAGTACGCCGTCGGAGTCGATGATTTCCGCGCTGTCCTTGCCCATCACGTAACGGATACAGCCGCTGAAGGATTTCCCTTTCTTGATCTTGCCAATCATGACGGCCTCCTTTCTCCGTACCTGTACCGGATAATAATCTCCTTGAGCTTCTGCAGGAGTTCTGTCACCGTCCTTTGGGTACGGTGGAATCCGGCCTGATGGGACAGACGGGTCAGCTGGTTCAGGTTGTTCGCCATACCTGTAAGGCTGCGTATGACGGCAGTTTCCTCGGCAGAGTGCCTGGCCGTTATCGTCGTCTCAAAGGCTGATACGCGGAGAAATTCCGCCAGTGTGAGGTTGGCCTGTCTGCTGCGTCGGCATAGCCGCTCGTAGTCTATCTTCGAGAATTTCACTGTAACGGCTTTGCTGAGTCTGCACACTCCGCTTACCCGAGGACGTCCCCTCGGCCTGTTTTTCTTTCTGTCATTCATATTTTCTTCGTTTTGATTTCTGATTATTCTTTTTCTCACAATCTGCGACCACCGGGAGCGGATTGCCTCCACTCTTCGGGAGTGGAGCGAGGTTTTCGGGATGCCCGAAAGATAACCTCGCTAACTCCCAAAACTGAAGTTTTGTCCGTTACCCCCTCAGGGCGGCTACTGACTGTCTGAATACTGTAATGACTGGAGTCAGTAAGCAAGTCGGTCATTCCTGAAAATGTCACAGCTTTCTCCACTGCTCGAAATCTTCCGAATAGATTTCAAGATGCTGCCGGGCAATATTCTCAAGCAGTCCGGAAACGCTCATTTTGCGTCCTCCCAACCTGCGGACAAACTCGTCCAGCCTGTCACGTACCTCGCCGCTAACAAACACGGGCTTGCGGTCTTCGATTCTCGGGACCTGAAGAAAGGCTTTCCGGTATTCGTCCAGAGAAAGTTTCCTTTGCCTGTTGCTTATACGACGTTGAGATACGGGAACGGCTTCCTCTTTTACGGTTGACAGTTCCTGGTTCTCGGATGTGGTGTCGGTCAGTTCTACCGTCCTTTCTGACTTCTCTTTTCCTATATCATTCAAGGATGATTCCAGAGCAGTTTCAATGCTGCCATCTGACGGGAGTATGAATGACATGTCCGTACCTGTCATAGCCTCCCATTCTTCTTTGGTCAATTTCTTTTTTGTTACCATACATTTTTGATTTTAATCGGTTTACTCACTGGTCTCGGTGCGCACCTTGACTCGATGTCGTGAGCAAAGGAAATGTGTATAGTGAACATAATCAAGCAAATGGAGATACTGCGGCAATTATGTTACCCTATGCACAATATAGATTGGGCGGTCGGTGCAGCCTGCCGTGATTTGCCGGAGTGATTTCTCCATGCCGGATTATTCAAGCGGATTCCGTTTATAAAGAAGGCTCATTGTATGCAGTTGATATGTAACATGATGTCATTCCTAGCAACGCATCGTCACCGGTCTGAAAATCCATTGTAATGTGATTCCTACTGCTTTTATTTGCAGTGGAAACAGAAAAAACGGTCATATTTCCTGCTGAAAATAATACGACGAGACATGATGGAATATCGGCTGTAAAAGACCTTTTCTGTTACGGAATTTTGAATA
>ENA-ORNF01002292-ORNF01002292.1-human-gut-metagenome-genome-assembly--contig:-NODE-2292-length-14586-cov-4.388411_pt1 | contig 14586 bp, 15 predicted proteins | sample MGYA00242110_ERZ509012 | MGnify/ENA primary metagenome ERZ509012 (study PRJEB26280, sample SAMEA2338714) | human gut metagenome | biome: human gut; feature: human-associated habitat; material: faeces...
ATAATGAGTGAATGTGACCTAAGTATTACTGGTTCAGTTGTTGTTGGACCAAGCGTAAAAATAGGGTATTTGCCACAGATTATTCAGTTTAAAAATGAAAGTGCTGATGTATTAGAATATTTTAAAGACGCAATAAGCGTACCAGAGCAGCAGGCGCGGGCAATCTTGGCGTCGTTTGGGTTTTATCAACAAGATGTTAGCAAAAAGGTCAAAAACTTGTCGGGTGGTGAAAAAATAAAACTAAAACTGGCCGAGCTTTTACAAGAAAAATATAATACACTTATATTTGATGAACCAACTAACCATATTGATATTGAAACGAAAGAGGTGCTTGAAGAAGCGCTTGAAAACTTTGAAGGCACGCTTATATTCGTAAGCCACGATAGGTTTTTTATTAACAAATTTGCAGACAAGGTCATTGAGTTTGAAAACGGGAAAACTACAACGTATCTTGGTGATTACGATTTTTATAAAGCGCAAAAAAGAAAATAATGATTATATTATTTAGTTTAAATGTTGCTTAACACTAAATTTTCAGCACGCAAAAAGCCTTGGAATTAACCAAGGCTTTTTGCTGGATAAAACAAAATGAGTTTTTAGCTTGTTAAGAGTGGGAAAAGTTCTTAACAGCCTTTATAGGATTTTTCCTTTTTTCAGTAATAAGTAACTCAAACTTAATTACAAGCGCATTGTAACACTCGGGCGCGTTGTTGTCAATAGGGTTTTGTGAAATTGTTGGCAATAATGTCAAATTTTTGTGCAACTTGTCTAAACTTTTGGTTGTTATAAAAATATAAATGACGCTATTTTTGTTTGACACGCTGATGGTTTTTTTGCATAATAATATCAAGGAGGGAAGATATGAAAAATAAAGGACTTATTTGGGGCGCAATTGCAAGCTTATTTTCGCTTTTGCTTATTTTGCCACTTTGCTTAGGTTCATGGGTTTATTATGCTGGTAATAATGTAAGTGAAGATTCACTTGGCTTATTTGCAGATTGGTCAAACGCTGAAAACGCATTTAAAGTGTTAGACAAAACATTCCCAACATTCTGGGCAAACTTTGTTGGCATTTTGGCTATTATTGCTCTTGTTGCTGGCGTGCTTTTTGTTTTGCTTTATGTTCTTGATTTAACAAAAGTAACAAAACCTGGCAAAACCGATTTGCTTAAAAAGATTTTAGGCGCGGTTATGATCATTTGCGCGGTTGCTGCTATTGTTGCGATTTTGGTTTTCAATGGTAATGCAAAATACACAGTACCAGTAACCAACACTGTAACAGGTTACAAAGCATTGTTCTCACCATGGCTTATCCCAATTTTTGCAGCACTTGGCGGCGCTACTGCTATACTTAGTGCTTGTGGCAAAAAAACTTCAAAGAAAAGAAAATAATTAACAAAAAAATTAACCCCTTTAAGACTTAACCTTAAAGGGGCTTTTTTATTGATATATTTTTATATCTTTTAACATCAATTTCCATTAGTTTAGGTTCTAATGGATTAAGTAATTTTAATGCAAAAAACGAGAAAAAATAAAATTCTCGTTTTTTATAAAATTTTCTTCAAAAGGAGGTCAAGATTATGGAAGAAAAAGAAGTATTAACAGAAGAAGTTCAAGAAGAAATGGAAGTACAAGACACTTTTAATACTGATGTGTTAGTAAATGGTGAAGATTGTACAATCGAAAATCAAGAGGAGGTGAGTGAAGATGGAAATGAGAACAAGTAAACCATCAGCAGGTAATAAATTTTATAATACTACTTCAAGAGGTGGTTATAGTCAATGTATACAAGGTAGTCCAACAGATGCAGGTTGTAATGTACTTGCTAACTGTGTAGGCTATGCCTGTGGTCGTTTTAATGAAATTATAGGTAGCATGAAGTATCCTTATTTAAACTGTAATGCTGAAAATTTTATTGAAAGGGCAAAAAAATGTGGTTTAACCGTTGTATCATATCCAACATTAGGTGGTATTATGGTATGGCAAAAAGGTGATACATTAAGTGGAAATGATGGTGCAGGTCATGTTGCAGTAGTTGAAAGAATAGATGGTGCAAATAAAATACTTACATCAGAAAGTGGTTATGGTTCAAGAACTGCATTTTGGAATAGTGTAAGAACTAATTCAAATGGTAGATGGGGCTTAGGTAGTGGTTATACTTTTAGAGGATGCATTGTCAATCCTGCTATTGGTGATGTTCATTATGTAGAACCAGTTCCAACACCAACACCAAGTAAGTCTAATGAAGAAATTGCAAATGAAGTTATTCAAGGCAAATGGGGAAACAATCCTGAAAGAAAACAAAGATTAACAGATGCTGGATATGATTATAATGCAATTCAAGAAATAGTTAATAATAAGATGGCAAGTAATACACCTGCTTCAAATAGTTCAAATGATGAGTTATTAACATTAGTAAAGAAAACAATCAGAGGTGATTTTGGAAATGGTGCTGATAGAAGAAAAGCATTAGGTTCAAATTACGATGAAGTTCAAAGACAGGTTAATTTAAATTTACAGAATGGATTAACTCGTTGGGATAATATTAAATTATTTTAATGACATACAGCACACTAGGCAACATAAATCACCTCATTTCATATTATGTAATATGGAATGAGGTGATTTAGATTGAATTGGTTTGAGAGCTTAACACCAGTTATGCAAGCAATATTAGCTACGACCTTTACGTGGGCTGTAACGGCTTTAGGAGCTCTTATTGTATGTTTTTTTAAAGAAATGAATGGCAAGATTTTAGATACCATTTTAGGTTTTAGTGCAGGAGTGATGATTGCAGCATCTTTTTGGTCTTTAATTGCACCAGCCATAGATTTATCGGCAGAACTTGGCTACATAGCTTGGTTGCTACCAGCACTTGGCTTTGTGCTAGGAGGAATGTTTGTATTAATATCAGATGGTTTCTTAGACAGGATGTTAAAAGCAAAAAACAACTTAAAAAGTTCAACATCTTTAAAAAGAAGTATACTTTTAATATCTGCTATAACTATTCACAACATACCAGAAGGAATGGCAGTTGGAGTAGCCTTTGGAGGAATTGCAAATAATGTTCCACGGAATGACAATAATTGGAGCTATTATGTTGGCAATTGGAATAGGCATTCAAAATTTTCCGGAAGGAGCAGCAGTTGCATTACCATTAAGAAGAGAAGGTTATTCAAGATTTAAGAGTTTCATGATAGGGCAAGCGTCAGCATTAGTGGAACCAATATCTGCTGTAATTGGCGCAATACTTGTAATATATATAAGGAGTATAATGCCATTTTTACTTGCATTTGCAGCAGGAGCAATGATTATAGTGGCAGCAAGAGAATTGTTACCAGAATCTGTTAAGGAACACAAAAATCTGTCAACACTTGGACTTATATTAGGTTTTGTTATAATGATGATTTTAGATGTAGCATTAGGATAAAAAAAATTGTAAAAAAGGCTTGACTATGTGCGACAAAAATAGTACAATTAATTATGTAAGAAGTTATTTAAAGGTAATTTAAAAATATATGTCGAAAGAAGAGGTAAAAGATATGTCAAATGTACTAAAAAAGACTTTATTAGTTTTAGGTGTAATAATATTAATAAGTGCGGTAGCATTACCATTAATTAGCAAGGTAAAAGCAACAAACGAAGACTTGGACTTGAATTCACTAATTGATGATGGTGACGACAACAATACAGCAAACAATAATACTGAAAATTCTTCTAATAATACAACCGATGGAAATACGGAAAATACAAATGTAACATTAAATGATAAAGACAACAAAAATACTAGTGAAAATACAATACCAAAAACAGGTGTTACAGAAGATATTACAGTAATAGGTTTTATCGTTGTATGTGTTGGTTCTGCTGTATATGCATATAGAAAAGTAAGAAGTTATAATGTATAAAATTAAAGATAATAAAAGATAAAAAGATGATTTTTGTATAATGCAGAAATCATCTTTTTTTATGTTGTAGGAGAATCTTGATTGAACGTCATGTGAAATTAAAAAATAATATTTTTTTCAAAAAAGGATGCAAAAATATATTAATGTATGATACAATGTAACAAGTAAATTTTAAATAAAGGAGAGTGCAAATATGTCCGAAATAAAATACAAAAGAGTATTGTTAAAACTAAGTGGAGAAATGCTTGGAGGACAAGAAAAAAGGGGAATTGACATATCTGTTTTGGATGAGATAAGTAATCAGATAAAAAGAATGTTAGAAGCAAAAGCAGAAATGGCAATTGTAATAGGTGCAGGAAACTTTTGGAGAGGTAAAAAAGAAGATGAAATAGAAAGAACAACATCAGATTATATAGGAATGTTGGGAACAACAATGAATGGATTAGCTTTACAAAGTCGATTGCAAAAAAATGGTATTGACGCAATATTACAAACTGCAATAAAAATGGAACCAGTAGCTGAGCAATTTTCTAGAAGAAGAGCTGTAGAATATTTAGAGCAAGGGAAGGTTGTTATTTTTGGAAGTGGAACAGGTAATCCTTATTTTACAACAGATACTGCAGCAGCTTTAAGAGCAGCAGAAATAAATGCTGATGCAATATTAGTTGGAAAAACAATAGATGGTGTATATTCAGATGATCCTAAAATTAACTCGGCAGCTATAAAATATGATAATATAACATATCAAGATATTTTAAATAAAGATTTAAAAGTAATGGATTCAACAGCTACATCTCTATGCAAAGATAATGGTATTCCATTAATAGTTTTTGCGATGAGTGAAAAAGGAAATATGTTAAAAGCTGTTAAAGGTGAAAGAGTTGGAACAATTGTAAAATAACTATATTGTTCAAAAATTATAAATATTAAAATTATTAAAAGATAGGAGAAAAAGGTTATGGATTATAGTGAATTTAAAGAAAAAATGTCTAAAACAGTAAGTGTATATATTGAAAATTTATCAGAAGTTAGAGCAGGTCGTGCAAATCCGGCCGTATTAAATAAGATAAAGGTAGATTATTATGGAGTTCCGACTCCAATTAGCCAAGTTGCTGGTATATCAGTTCCAGAAGCTAGGTTAATTGTTATTCAACCTTGGGATGCTAGTATTTTAAAGGAAATAGAAAAGGAAATTTTAAAATCAGATATAGGAATAAATCCAAATAATGATGGAAAAGTTATTAGACTTGCTTTTCCAGAATTAAATGAAGAAAGAAGAAAAGAAATAGTAAAAGATATAAGAAAAATGGCAGAAGAAGCTAAAATAGCTGTAAGATCAATAAGAAGAGAAGCAATCGATGCATTTAGAAAAATGCAAAAAAATTCAGAAATAACAGAAGATGAATTAAAATTAGCAGAAGATGAAATTCAAAAGATTACTGATAAGTTTGTTGAAGAAATTGATACAATATTAACTAATAAAGAAAAAGAAGTAATGAGTGTTTAATAAAAAGTGTAGTTAAAATATTGTAAACTGCATATTTATAATATTAGGAGAGTGCTAATGGAGTTTAAGGAAATATTAAAAGAAAAATCAAATATAATAAATTATGAATTAAAAAAATATATTAAAAATAAACAGTGTCCTGAAAAAATTTTAAATTCTTCTGTTGAATATAGCTTATTAGCTGGTGGTAAAAGATTAAGACCAATTTTAATAATGTCTACATATGAATTATTTAATAAGGATGTTCAAAAATGCTATCCTTTTGCTGTAGCTATGGAAATGATACATACGTTTTCCTTAATACATGATGATTTACCAGGTATAGACAATGATGATTATAGAAGAGGAAAATTAACAAATCATAAGAAATTTAATGAGGCAACAGCAATACTTGCTGGTGATACCTTACTAAATTATGCATATACTGTGATTATAAATGATATTACTAATAATAAAGAAAACATAGAATTAAAATTGCGAGCATTAGAAGAATTTTCTTATAATATTGATAGAATGATAGCTGGTGAATATGTTGACACTGAATTCGAAGGGAAAAAAATATCTAATCAATATTTAGAATACATGCATGAAAATAAAACAGGCGCTTTAATAAAGGCTTCTGTAAAAATAGGTGCTATACTTGCAGGAGCTAATGAAAGTGACATAGAAAAATTAGGTGAGTACGCAGAAAAAATTGGATTGGCTTTTCAAATTAAAGATGATATATTATCTGAAATAGGAGATGAAAAAGTATTAGGAAAACCAGTTGGAAATGATAGAGAAAGAGGTAAATGTACATATGTTACAAAATATGGATTAGAACAATCTCAAAAATTGCTTCAAAATTTAACAGATGATGCAATAAAAATAATAAATTACTATAATAAAAATGAATTTTTAAAAGACCTTGCTCTATATATAGCAAATAGAAATAAGTAAGGAGGATTTATGGAAGATGCATTAAATATACCACAACACATAGCAATTATTATGGATGGTAATAGACGTTGGGCAAAAGAAAAAGGAAAAGAAGCCTCAGAAGGGCATAGGGCAGGTGCCGATAATTTAGAAAAAATAGCAAAAGATTGTAATAAATTAGGTGTTAAAATATTAACTGTGTATGCTTTTTCCACTGAGAACTGGAAAAGAAGCAAAGACGAAGTTTCAACATTAATGATTCTTTTAAAAAACTATTTAAAAAAATTTTCCAAAAGTGCCAATAAAGACAACATAAAAATAAAAGTTTTAGGAAATATTGAAAAATTAGAACAAAGCCTAAAAAAGAGCATATTAGACGCGATAGAAAAAACAAAAAACAATACAGGACTAACAATAAATATTGCATTTAACTATGGAGGAAGAGCAGAAATAACAAATGCAATGAAAGAAATCGCAAAAAAATTACTAAATGGGGAAATTAAAATTGAAGATATAGACGAAAATTTAATAAATCAAAATTTATACACTAAAAATCAACCAGACCCAGATTTATTAATACGACCAGGTGGAGAATTAAGAATAAGCAATTTTTTGCCATGGCAACTTGTTTACTCAGAATTTTATTTTACAGATAAATATTGGCCAGATTTTAGCAAAGAAGATTTAATAGAAGCTATAAAAGTATTTAACAAAAGAAATAGAAAGTTTGGAGGAAAGTAGTATGAATATAAAACGTGTTTTGACAGGATTAATTGGTTTTCCAATTGTTGCATGCACATTGATATTTGGAAATAAATATCTTATAGATATATTATTTGCTATAATTGCAGCATTAAGTTTACACGAATATAATAATGCACTTAAACTAAAAGCTAAACCAATATTATGGTTAGAGTATTTTGCTTGTGCTTTAATAGGTTTAATACATATAATACCAACACAATACTTAGTATATATAATAGGAGCTACAATTCCAACAACAATACTAATACTATTTTTACATGTAATAATAACAAATATGAAAACAAATATAGTTGATATTGCACTAACATTTTTTGGAATATGTTATATAACAATTTTCTTAATGTTTATTCCTATATTAATGGGAGGAAAAGATGGAAAATTGTTAGTATGGTATATAATGTTTGCAGCATGGGGAACTGACACTTTTGCATATATAATAGGAAAAAAATTTGGAAAACATAAATTCAGTCCAATAAGTCCTAAAAAATCTATAGAAGGATGTATAGGCGGAACAATAGGAGCTTTAATATTCATAATACCATATACAATAATATTAAATACATATTTTAATATGAATATTAACTATATTACTATAACTATTATAGGAATAGTATTAAGCATAATTGGTCAAATAGGTGACTTTTCAGCATCAACTATAAAAAGATATGTTGGAATAAAAGACTTTAGTAACTTATTACCAGGACATGGAGGAATGTTAGACAGAATTGATAGCATAATATTTATTGCACCTTTTGCATACTTTTTATTAATGCTAATATAAATTTTATGTAAAATTTATATTAATTCTATAACAAACTACTAACAAATATATTAAATTAATAAAACATATTAATTGTGAAATATATTAAATTAATGAATGATGTTAAATAAATTTATTTTGGATACAATAAAGAAAACTATAGGCAATTAATAAAAAACTAGGAGGGATTATTTTGGTATTTATAATAAATGCACTAAAAATTATTTTTCTATTAGGCTTTTTAGTACTAATACATGAAAGTGGTCACTTTTTTGTTGCTAAACTTTGCAAAGTAAAAGTAAATGAGTTTGCCATAGGATTTGGTCCAACTATATGGAGCAGACAAGGAAAAAGCACCAAATATGCACTACGCTTAATCCCATTAGGAGGGTTTGTAAGTATGGAAGGCGAAGACAGACGTTCAACCAAAGAAGGCTCTTTTAGTGAAGCAAGTATATTAAAAAGAATTGCTATAGTATTAGCAGGAGGAATAGTAAATATAATTTTTGCAATACTAATTTTCTGGTGTTTATCTGCCTATTATGTAGGATTTCAAAATGCATTTTACAATGTAGGTTTCTTTATAAAAAATATGTATGAAGGTATTGTACAAATTTTCACAGGAAAAGTAACAATAGATCAAATGATGGGTCCAGTAGGAATTTCAAATGTAGTATCACAAACAAGTGGATTTGCAGACTTCATATATATATTATCTGTAATATCATTATCACTAGGAGTAACAAACCTTCTACCATTCCCACCACTTGATGGAGGAAAAGTTGTACTATTAATAATAGAAGGAATCAGAAGAAAACCATTCAGTGAAAAATTCGAAGTAGCACTACAATCTGCAGGATTCTTAATCCTAATAACCCTATCAATATTTGTAACATACAACGATATACTAAAACTATAATGCACAATAAGGCCTAACCCCCTTATTGTGCATATTTTCTCTCGGCACCAACCCAAAAAAAACAAAAGTAAAAAAACAAAAAAATCCCCCAAATTTCCGCCCCTATCAACAAAATTTTCCCCTAAGCAAACTATTTTCCCCAAACCCCTTTCAAAATCCCAAAAAATGTTATACAATAAGATAAAATTCGTATATTTAAGGAGAAAAAGGATGAATAAAAAATGGGAGTTTTATGAAAAAAATGAAGAAAAAATAAAAGAAATACAAAAAGAATTCCGGACTAAGTAGGCTATTAGCCACAATAATATCAAATAAAAATTTAGAAACTAAACAACAAATCAATATATTCCTAAACCCAACAAGAACCGATTTCCATGACCCATACCTAATGCCAGACATGAACATTGCAGTAAACAGAATTTGTAAAGCAATAGAAAATAAAGAAAAAGTAATTATCTATGGCGATTATGATGTTGATGGAATAACAAGTATAACAGTGCTAAAAAAATTCCTATCAGATAGAGGTTTAAATGTAGATGAATATATGCCAAATAGGTTAGATGAAGGATATGGATTAAATAAAAAAGCAATAGAAAAAATCGTCTCAGAAAAATATGATTTAATGATCACTGTTGACTGTGGTATTTCAGGAATAGAAGAAATAGAGTATGCAAATAGTTTAGGACTAGAAACTATTGTAACAGACCATCATGAGCCAGCAGAAGTTTTGCCAAATGCACTTGCAGTTGTAGATGCAAAAAGAAAAGATAACAAATATCCTTTTAATCAATTAGCAGGTGTTGGTGTTGTATTTAAATTAATACAAGCTATAGGTATTAAATATAATTTAGAAGAAAAAGAATATTTAAAATATTTAGATTTAGTATGTGTTGGTACAATTTCAGACATAGTTCCATTAGTTGATGAAAATAGAGTAATTGCAAAACTTGGACTAAAACTGGTAGAAGTTACTAAAAATGTTGGGTTAAAAATTTTACTGAATGCAATTGGATATAAAAAAATAGATTCATCAGCAATATCTTTTGGTGTAGCACCTAGGATTAATGCATGTGGCAGAATGGGACATGAAAAAGATGCATTAAAATTATTTTTAACAGAAAATATAGTAGAGGCTACAGATATATCTAAAAAATTAAATGAATATAATAAGCAAAGACAAGATACAGAAAAGAAAATTTTTGAAGAAGTATTACAAAAAATAGAAAATGGCGAGAAAAACAAACCTTGTATAATTTTAGCAGATGAAAAATGGCATCATGGTGTAATTGGAATAGTTGCATCAAAAGTTACAGAAATGTATTATAAACCTAGCATATTAATTTGCTTTGAGGGAGATGAAGGAAAAGGCTCTGGCAGAAGTGTTGCCGGTTTTGACCTACATGATGCAGTATCAAAATGTGATAAGTATGTAGACAAATTTGGTGGTCATTCTATGGCTATTGGAATTAGTGTTAGTAAAGAGAACTTTGATAAATTTAAAAATGATTTTGAAGAATATGCAGAAACTACAAATGTTAAAGATTTAATACCAATTATTAAAGTTGATGATGAAATAGGAATGAAAGATATGCAGGTTGCAGTTGCCCAAGACTTAGGTAAACTTGAACCATTTGGTGAAGCTAATAAAATGCCATTATTTATGTATAGAAATTTAAAAATTAATTCTATTAGAGCATTATCTGAAGGAAAACATTTAAAATTAACATTAAAAGATGATAATCTTGTTATAGATGCTATAGGATTTAATATGGGATATTTAACTGAGGAATTCTTATTAGGTGATAAAATTGATGTTGTTGGAAGTCTTGAAATAAATAGATTTAATGGAAATGAAAATGTACAAATCAATTTGAAAGATATTAGAAAATCTTACTAAAATAAAGTTAATTATCCAAAAGGAGTGATAATACAAATGTCAGAAGTTAAAGAAGTTACCATAGATGATGTTTTAGAAAAAATGAAAAAAAATAGTAGAAGAAATGACCTAAAACTCATTAAAAGAGCATATGATTTTGCTAAAGAAAAACATGGAGACCAACTTAGAAAATCTGGAGAACCTTATATAATTCATCCTGTACAAGTTGCATATATTTTAGCAGGCTTAGAACTTGATGATGCTACTATTTGTGCAGCATTATTACATGATGTTGCAGAAGATACAGATGTTACAATTCAAGATATTTCAAAACAATTTTCACCTGAAATTGCTGAAATGGTAGATGGTGTTACGAAATTAGGAAATCTTAAATATACTAGTGCTGAAGAACAACAAGTTGAAAACTATAGAAAAATGTTTTTAGCAATGGGAAAAGATATTAGAGTAATTTTAATTAAATTGGCAGATAGACTTCATAATATGAGAACACTAAAATTTTTAAAGAGAGATAGACAAATAGCTATAGCAAAAGAAACAGCTGATTTGTATGCTCCACTTGCTAATAGATTAGGTATGTATTCACTAAAATGGGAATTGGAAGACTTATCTTTCAAATATTTATGCCCTGATGAATATAGAGAAATTGTAGAAGGCATTGATAAAAAAAGAGAAGAAAGATTACAATTTATTAACCAAATAGTAGAACAAATAAGTCAAGAATTGAAGAAACAAAAAATTAAAGCAGAAATTACTGGTAGAGCTAAGCATTTATATAGTATATATAGAAAAATGAAAAGAGATAACAAAAATTTAGATCAAATTTATGATTTGTTTGCATTACGTATTTTGGTTGATAATGTTAAAGACTGTTATGCAGCATTAGGTGTTGTTCATGAACTATATAATCCAATGCCAGGAAGATTTAAAGATTATATTTCAGTACCAAAACCTAATATGTATCAATCTTTACATACTACATTGATAGGACCAAAAGGAACACCTTTCGAAGTTCAAATTCGTACTTGGGAAATGCATAGAATTGCTGAATTTGGTATTGCTGCACACTGGGCATATAAAGAAGCAAATAAAGATAAGAAAACATCTGTAACTGTAAAAGAAGATAAATTAGCATGGCTTCGTGAAACATTAGAATGGCAAAAAGATATGCAGGACCCACAAGAATTTTTAAACACACTTAAAACAGAACTTTTTGTAGATGAAGTTTATGTATTTACACCAAAGGGACAAATAAAAGTATTACCAAGAGGCGCAACACCAATAGATTTTGCATATTCAATTCATGCTGAAATTGGCCATCATATGACAGGCTGTAAAATTAATAGCAAAATGATGCCAATTATTACAACATTAAAAAATGGCGATATAGTTGAAATTGTTACATCAGATCAATCAAAAGGACCAAGTCGTGATTGGCTAAAATTTGTAAAAAGTACTACAGCTAAAAATAAAATACTAGCATGGTTTAAAAAGACACAAAGAGCTGAAAATATTGAAAAAGGTAAAACATTAATAGAAAAAGAAATAAAAAGAATAAGTATACCATATAGTAAAATTTTCAAAAGCGAATATATTACTCCAGCACTAGAAAGATATAAATTTAATACAATTGAAGATATGTATTCAGCAGTAGGCTTTGGAGCTATATCACCAACAAAAATAATAGCAAAAATGTTGGAAATTTATAAAAAAGATAATCCAGATGAATTTATAGAAGAAACGTTAGAACAATTGGCAAAAGAAAAAACAAGAAAAACAAAACCTTCTAATGTAGGTATTGTTGTAAAAGGAATAGATAACTGTTTAGTTAGATTATCTAAATGCTGTAATCCAGTTCCTGGTGATGAAATAGTAGGTTTTATAACAAGAGGAAGGGGTGTATCAGTACATAGAAAAGACTGTGTTAATATAAACGACTTGATTTCACAAGAAGATAGAATGATAGATGTATATTGGTATAATGATACCCAATCTGCATATAATGTTGAAATCGAAGTATTAGCTAATGACAGAAATGGTTTATTATCAGATATTATCAAACAAATTTCATCTGTTAAAACTAGATTAATTGGAGTAAATTCAAAAGTTAATAAAGAAAAAATAGTTGTAACTGACTTAATTGTTGAAGTAGAAAATTTAGAAGATTTAAATAATATATTAAAGGCTCTAAGGAAAGTTGATAATGTATATGAAGTAAATAGAAAAAAATAGACTAGAAATTGCAAAGGAAGATGATAAAAATGATACTAAAGAGAATTAAAGTTTTAACCGAATTAAAGGAGTATACAAATACATATATAATTCAAGATGAAGTTACTAAAGAAACGATGGTAGTTGATCCAGGGGGCGAAGTTGATAAAATTGTACAAATGCTTGATATTTTAGGAGCAAGATTAAAATATATTTATTTAACACATTGCCATGGTGATCATATTGGTGGAGTGTGCGAATTAAAAAATAAAAAAGGTGGAATTATTTTAATTCATAGATTTGATGCAGAAGGTCTAGAAAATGATAAATTAAGTTTAACTACATATATTGGTATTGATGCAAAATTTGAATCTGATTCACGTTTAAATGATAATGATTTAATTGATAAAGTGCCTGTTGTAATAATTACTGGTAATGATACTAAAGATGCTATTAAAGAGGTTATTGGTTATCAAGTATTAGATGTTTTAAATAAACCATTTAGTGTAGATAACATTAAAAGAGTATTATCACTTATAGAAAATTTTCATGGTAATAATGAGTAAAGTTAATTAATTTAACTTTATTTTTTTTTGTATATGTGTTACTATTAATAATAGGAGGAGGAATTATGAAAAAAATCAAAAAATTAATATTTACTTTTATGTTTGCAGTATTATTAATGCCAGTACTTAATGCAGCAAGTGTGAATGTAAATACAGAAGAAGAACTATTAAATGCTGTTAAAAGTGATGGTACTATAGTTCTTAATGATAATATAACATTAACTAAAGCTTTAGAAGTTAAAGGAAATAATGTTATAATTGATTTGAATGGTAAAACAATTACTATTCAAAACGGATATAATGGTTACTTTGATTTATTCAAAGGTAAGCTTGAATTTACTGGAAAAGGAACAATTAAAGATGTTCGTGTAAAAGAAAGAGTAGCAGCAACTATATGGGTTGAAGGATCAACTGATGTAAATGATAAAGACTTTTCAGTATTAACTATTGGAAAAGATGTAACCATTGATACTACACAATGGGGCTTAGCTGTAAGTCATACTGATGGTAAAGCTTATGGACTAACTGTAAACTTTAATGGAAAAATAGTTAGTAGTGCTGTTAATGGTGGAGGTATTACAGTATTTGGTGATGTTAAGAATACTGGTAATGGCTTAACTAATGCTCCAGTAATCAATTTAAGTAATACTGCTTCAGTAAAAGCAGTAGGTGATGCAGCTTTATATGCAGCTGGTGTTGGTATTTGGTATATCGATGGAGGTACTTATGAAGGACTAAGTACAATAGGTGCTAAAAGTGGTAAATTTGTTATAAATAACGGAATGTTTATTGCTACAGGTGTCCCTAAAACTGGAGAACTTTATGGAAATGGAATTATTTCAACTGGTTCAGTTATTCAAATTGAAAATAACAAAGGTTATGCTGGAAATATTGAAATAACTGTAAATGATGGTACTTTCAAAAGTGAAAAAGGTTTAAGTATTTACCATTATCCACCAAATGAAGAAGGAGAAACTAATGCTCTTAAGTCACTTATAATTAATGGTGGAACATTTACTGGAGATGTTAAAATGGTTGAAGGTGACAAAGTAAGTGTAACAAATGGTACTTTCTCAACAAAAACATTAGAAAGTTATATTCCAAATACATATACTATGGCTAGAAAAGCTGAAAATGA
>ENA-ORNF01002296-ORNF01002296.1-human-gut-metagenome-genome-assembly--contig:-NODE-2296-length-14567-cov-2.394363_pt1 | contig 14567 bp, 18 predicted proteins | sample MGYA00242110_ERZ509012 | MGnify/ENA primary metagenome ERZ509012 (study PRJEB26280, sample SAMEA2338714) | human gut metagenome | biome: human gut; feature: human-associated habitat; material: faeces...
GCCATAACCTTTGTATCTGGTATTAAAATTCTTTTCAGGCATATAGTTTTTCATGTTGAGATTTTTTGAAATACCGCCTGCAAGAGTTTTACCTTTAATACCAAATAAAGGATAATAAGTAATACTATCATCTTCTTCAATAACTGAAGCAATATTGTTAGAAACAACAATATCCCAGCCGGATAATTTACCAATAAAACCTTTAGCCATTTTTTTATGACCTGATTCAACATATTTGAAATCATCAAGTTTACCGAGATAGAACTGATATTCCGGCGGAACAATTGCTACCATTTGTCCGTCTATCCAGTTTGTGTGACCTTTCCTATCACCGCGCTGAAATTCTGCCTGCATATATGCTAAAATTTCTTTTGCATAGTCGGCATCAAGTTTAATCGAAGCATTACTTGCTCCTGACAAATAATGCCCTGCTCTGGTATAAAGATTTCCGTAAGCAGTATCAACAGCAGCGGCAAATTGTTTTATTGCATCAGAAGAATATTCTTTTGCAAGTTCAACTTTCTGTTTTAAGTCTGGTGCGTTTTCAATCTGTTGTTTTTTGACTTCATCTACTTCAAAGTGAAAAGCTTTACCTTTATCAAATTTTACTTTAGCGGTTGTAGTCGTTGTCAATTCCGCATCATTCAAATCACCGCCAGTATAATCAAATAGATTAACCATAGCTGGCATTATAACATCAACTTCAGCACCTGTTTTGACACCATCTTTTAGCTCGGTATGAGCTAATTGCCCTATTACCATTTCATCATAGATGTATTTATTGTATGCTTTGGTAAAGGTCGTAATCATTAACTGTTCATCAGACATATATTAATCTCCTCTCAAACTAAAGCTTCAATTGCTGATTCAAGTTCAGCGTCCGTATAATCCTCTAACCTTTTGTGGGGAATCGTTTTAGGATTTGCCTTAGGACTAAGATTTTTTAGTAAATCTTTGTCTTTCTCATTTTCAGAGTTAAGTTTCTGTTCTTCGAGAAACTGCTTGCGAAAAACTTGTTTAAGGTTTTCTAAGTGTTGAATAAGTCTTGATGTTTCAAAGGCATCACCCTTGACGGATAAAGCTTCTTTGAAAAATCCTACAAACTCTGGGATGTCAAACCATTCAGGATAATTCTTAATAGCGTTTGAAACAAATTCTTTAGCTTCTTTTTGATATTGCTCATAACGTTGAACATTCTGGCGCTGTTGGATATTATTTTTACAGCGTTCTGAAATAATTGAAGCTCTTTTTATAACATCAATGCTAAATTCTTCTTCGATTTGAGATAAGAGTTCAGGGGTTGGAACTTTTCGATATAATGCAAGGAGTCCGCGAACTCTATCTGGTTCAGCTACGGTATGTAAAAATCTTTCATACTCATTAGCCTGTGCGTTAGCTATTTCCATAACTAACTGCATATCTTCCTGATTTTGAAATCCGCTTTGTTCGGCAATAGCGTGCTGTTGAGCTTCTAACTGTTTAGAACGCTCTGCTTGTTTCAGCAGGGTTTCTTTCTCTTCTTCCCAGTTTGCTTTTTCATCCGCCAAAGGTTTTAACTCTTGGTAAGATTTAAGTAGGCTTTCAACATCTAAACTTCCGTCACTTTTTAAAAATTCTTCAGGGTAATCAGGTTTCTCCTGATTTTCTGCGTTCTGGGATTCTGTAGGGTTTTCATTATCTATTTCTGTACTTGACGGCTCTTGACTTGTAATATCATCTTCAGATAGAATACTGTCTATTTGATTTTCCAAAGATTCATTACCTGCTTGTCCTTCTTGGACAGAAAAATTTGCATCATCACTGGTTGACATATCTAACTCCTTCGCTTCTTAGATGCTCGCATTAAACGGCATTACAGGATTGCTCCTCGCAATCCTTTCAGCCTCTGCTCGCATTCCGCTTCTCATTAAAAAAATCTGATTTCCATTTGTCAGTATCAGCAATCAGTTTTAACATTCCTTGTAGGATTAAGGGGTTAATGTCTGAATTTGCTAACTTGACAATATTTTCAAGTTGATATGACTTAATCATTGAATAATCGTCAGAAGTGATTAAGTCATATTTTTTTGCAATAATATCTCTATTCATAAATTTGCATTTTACTTTCAGGGGTATTTCTTGGAATTTCAGCACTATCTGGTATATTTGGCTTATTGTTAGCTTTTTGAGCTTGAATATTATTAATCAATTCCTGTACAGCCGGATTCTGCAATAGTATTTGTTGAACTTCTAGCGGAATTTCCATACCAGATTGCAAAAATCTTTCAGGATTCTCTACTCCTTTTTGTTCCATATACCAGACAAATATAGACTGAACATTTAAAGGAATATGATTAGCAAAACGTTCGACCGCAAGTATAACCATATCCGCAAAACTAAATCTTTCTGTCATAGAATTTCTGTCAGAATATGTATAACGATAATCACCCTGTCTTACATCATCAGTAATAATAACATTTTCAGGGTTATTATCCTTGTTAAGAAAAACTTGTTCAGTTCCAAATTTAAAATTTGCACAAAGTTGAGCTACATTTTTCACGGTCGGGATAATGAAGTATTGATTGATAATATCTAATACCATAGATAAACGAGTTGTTTGACCTTGTGCTTTAACATTTATTTCTGTTGCAGTTTTATCGCCGCTTTCTTCTGCTCCAAGCATATTGGGGAAAATTCCGCAAATTTCACTCATTAAGTCTGAAAGGAAGGTTATATCATTAATAAAAATATTGCTCTGGAAAGTCATAGGCTGTATACTGCTTGATGTATACAGTTGTTGGTCATAAGTAATAATTTTTCCTGGATAAAGTTCTACATCATCATTATCAAAAAAATCTTTAGGACAGAGTAAAGGTGGATTTTCTGTTAACGATTGCATATCTACAGTCTTGTTGAGCAGGTCTTCTTGAATATGTGCTAAATTCAAAACTGAATAAAGCGGACTTATTCCGCGTTTAGTTTCTGGCTCTTGCAAAAATGTGCCAAATGTAAACGGGTTAATTACATAATTGTTTTTCTCAAACCGCACAAGATACTTTCCACCAACAACTACAGCATGCCAATTGCGTAAAACAGTACCGTCCGGCATTGTGAAATTGCCCCAGTGTTCTAGCACTTCGATTGTAGAACCATTTTTATTTTTATTTAAAAGAGATTCTTTTGACTGGTCTATCAAGTCTGAAACATCAGGCTCTTTACTAATCATATTTCTTAAATCGTTTGCGACTTCTGCTGATATTTCATAGCATTGGTTATTTATAATATCTTCAGGAGTTCTCCAAGTTCTGTAGATTTTTGGGCAATTATTAAAGTCATCTGATTGTGAAACATCAAATACAAAATCGGCCGGATTAACTGGTATGACATAAGGGTTATCATAAATAATACGTTCATCAATATAAAAATTCTTTCCTTTAGACTTAGCTTCAAGTATTTTAGGTAATTTTTTCAAATCACCTTCAAATAATGTTTCAAAAAAATTAATGGGCCTGCGATATTCTTCTTTGCGAGTTTTCCAAGTTGTGAAAGTAATTAATTCCCCATATAACAATGCATTGTCAATAACAATATCGCAAATATGGGAATAATCCATTTTTTCAAGGATATCCACTAACATAGCTTTTTGCTTATTTGAATTGTTGTCAGCTTCTAAAGATTCTCCAGAAACATCAAACATTGAATTAATGCCGGAATATGTATTCTTCCAAATAAAAGCTTTAAATGTCTGATAAAACATGAAGAGCTTACACATTTTGACTTTAGCTTTCCAAGTTTTATTTTTATCGTTTTCTTTGGATAAGTTCTTTTTGAAAAAAATTTCTGATATTAATTCATTCGCAAAAGATAAAATGCTGCTTCTGGCATCATCATAAGTTTTGAAATCATTAACAATCCGTTTTGCCAGATGAAGTTTATCTTCTGGGGTTAATTTTTTCGTCTTATTACTTTTTTCAATAATGTATTCCATAAAGCCCCTATGCTGTTTAGTATCGAAAATAAAATAGATAACTTCAAACTCTGCAAAATACGGGGAAAAGTAGATTAATCTACAAAGCGAAGTTAAATATTATTCTCACTAAAACCTTCTATAACGAGTACTTCTGGCTGGTCGATTTTAACATTGCCGTCCTCATCCATACCGAGCGCAACTCTCAATCCTTTTTGAGCTTTAGATATGCCAGACATAATTAAATCCATATTATATGCGGATGCCCTCGGTTTTGACTTACCTTCGGTCAATTCTTCTTTATACTGTTCTAACAGCGTTTGAATAACATCAAGAGATTCATTAAAGAGTTGAATATGCCTTTCATTTGCTTGAATCTTATCTTCTTCAACTCGTTGATAGAGTTTATTTCTGGTACGTTCCTCGATTTCTTTTTTCTTTTTATTAATACCTTCCCTGCACATTCGTTCTGATATGGAGGAACGTTTTATATCTAAATCTGGTATTTGTTCCATAACAAAATCAAGAGTTTCACCACGCAGATACATAGCTCTGATTTTAGCCCAATCCTTTGCAGTAGGTTTTCGTTTAGCAGTTTCTTTTTTGTTTTTTGACATATAAAAATCCTTTAAAAAGAAAAACGGCAGTAGGTGAAAAAGGGATAGAACACTGCCGTTAAATCAACAAAGTCACCACATAAGGTAAGGAGGAAATTTAATTAATTTTTACAGAAGAAACCAATTGTTTATTACCGTAAAAATCACATCTTGATTGTCTAATTTCAATAATTTCACCTTTGGAGTTATGGATTTCTTTGTTATCTCCATAACATAAGCCGTAAGGGGCTTTTTTAAACTTTTTCATATCTTTATTTGTATATTCAACATCATTTATAAGTACGGGCATAAGTTTTTCTAACCTAGCTCCGCTAATAGCATCTCTAAATATTTCACCATCTAAAATTCTTGTTTCTACGAGTAGTGCAAGCCCTTTTTTGCATATAGGACAAGTACCTAGATAGAACTTCCTTCTGGTAAAATTTTCGTTATCCTTTAGAAACCATGTTTCATGTGATTTAAAGTTTGTATTACAATGGGTAAACATATACAATAATCCCCGTAGGTTCCGATACGTCAACTTTTTTTCGCCAGTCCCCTGTGTGTTTCCACATACGCTACTTCAAATGTCCGTATCAACTACTCTCATATTATTTACGATTTAGTAAAAAATTTGTGACTATTTTGACAGATTGTAAAAATAGTTTTACATGTTGTCATTTCTGTCACAAAAAACCTGTGAAATATTTTATAATGATGGTGTAAGTTGATTTTCTTGATTTTTAGGCTCTTTAGTCCTCTCGATAGAGAGGGCTTTTTAATGCCCCTGTGAGGTCTGGGGATATCTGGGTATGTGTATTCTATATTTAGGAAAAGTTAAAGCAGGGGGGTACGCCCCCTGCTGAATTTCTATAGTAGTATGCGTTCTTATGAAGAGTCTATAACAAAAGAAACATGCGATAACTGATAGCTGGCTATACGTTAGTAGGCATGGATAATGCAACAAAAACGGCTATTATATATAGTAATAGCCGTTAATTAGTAGTATAATCTTAGAGTAAAGCTCTATTTGTGCTTTATAGGGTAGTGCCTAAAACCCGACTCCTAACACACGAGTACTAAAGAAATTGGTTAGGAAAGGAGGGTGCAAACCAATGATAGATAAAATAATAATGCTACTATTCGTAGCAACGCTATTCATAGTAGCACTTTGTCTATTTAAATAGGGGGTACTAAGCGAAGTCCTTGGCAAGTTTTTAGCGAAGCTGTCAAGGGCTTCCCCCTATATATATTATTTATGATTTTACCTGTTTTGTCAATCCTTATGGTCTATAAATCCTGATAACAAGCTTGCATCTTACAATCAATAAAATGGTGAATATTATTAAATGTTTTAAATATATCAAATGTGCAATGCGTTTGGCAAAAAGTCCGCCATAGACATAACAAATAAGTTTAAATTAGATTTTTATTGTCTAAACTCGCTTGGCTCCGTATCGCGTCTTTTCTGTTCCCTCCGATTAAAGCACAAATTAGAAATTTTTGGTAAAAATTATACTGAAATGAAAATTTTGTTACACTTCCTAACAACAATATCTATAGCCTTTAAGTTATGGTGTTGTTAAGAACTGTAACAAGAATTGTATAATTTTTACCAAAACCGCTCCGCTATTTCTAATTCGTGCTGTGTAGTTATGGGTGTGAACAGAAAAGACGCGATACTACGCAGAAAGGATTTTATTATGCAAAAATCTAAAAAATTTAACTTGTTTTCCTATGTCTATGGCAGACTTTTTGCTGAGCAATACTTTGACAAAGATGGTATTGGTCATTTATTTGAAACATCTAAAAAAGTATATTCTTGGGAAGGTATTTTGTATTGGCTTAAAAAAGAAGGTCATCTTTTTGACTATCATATCGGAAATGTTGACTTTAATATGTCAGTTATTACTTACAAGTTCAATCGTCAAAATCTTACAAATATGTTCTATATTCAGGCTATTGAAAGAAACTTAAAAAAGAACTCCTTAGCAGTTGAACCTATGGGTGACTTAATTGAGAAAAAAGCTTATGACGAGTTTGAAGCTCAATATAAGAAGCCTGTTGAATATATTGTAGCCGCAGACAGATGTTTGAAAGAGTTGAACCAAAAAATAATGGAATCGCTCCGTAAGGCGACTCCTGATTCATCTAATAATGATGGCGAGCAGAAAGCGGCTTAGTTCGCTTTCTCAATGCCCTTTGGTAATAGATAATACGCGCTTGCGCGCCCTTGTCTATACCAAAGGGTTTTCTTTTCGCTAATTATCAATGATTGCAGATAATTGCAGAGATACAATTTCTGTAAATCAATATTCGCAATTGTAGATTCAAAAAGATAAAACAAAAAAGTTGCCAAAAGGGTTATAATTTCTAAAACAAGGATTTATAAAAAGGGAAAGATTGCAGAATCAATCTTGGCAATAATATATCAATAATTGCGAAAAGTATTTTTAACTAATCTATTAATATTAACTACATGTTAATAACTATATATTAACTACTAGTTAATATTAACTGATAAATAGATATTAACTAGTAGTTAATTCATGACATGTAAAAGTTAATATTAACAAATTAGTATTAGTTAATACGCGGGGGATAGCAAAGTGGGCGGTTTCTTTCCGCTCTCTTTGTTTATTCCGGCATTGTAAAGGAATGAGCAGTTAATACTTATGCAGAAAGGATAATAAATAATGCGTAGCAAATTGAAAAAACTTGTTAATCAAAGATTGACAATGGAAAGCTTAAAAAAGAAATTGCTAAAATTATCAGACTTTTATGAAGTTAGTAAAACTCCTGTAGAAGATTTATTGTCAACTGAAGATTTACGATTAGATATTGCAGATACAAATGGTATTGGCTCTATATGGTATCTGCGAACTCGAACAGATGATTTGTATATTACTGAAATTGCTTATAGTGAAGATAAATCAAGCTCATAATGCAAACAGATTATAAATAAGGAATTTAAAGATGAAGCTATAAATTACCATTAATTTAATTTTGTGAATATACGTACTATATAGCACTTATCAGCTTATGATGAGTGCTTTTCTTTTATGAAAGGAGAATGAAAAATGATTTGTACAAAATCTAAGAAAATGGTTAATACAGATTGTAGAAAGAGTAATACCAGAAAAAGTAAACATTTGAAGGAGTCGATATGAATTGGAATTGGAAATTAACTGAAGATGGCACTCTGCAAATTTATAATGGTAACGCTTTATATTGGGAAATAGACGGCTGTTATAACTATACAGAAAAAGAACAGGAAGAAACTGCAAAAGAAGCGATAAAAGAGTTTAGTTATTTATTAAGAGAATTGTGAGGCTAATAATGGGAACACCAAATAAGTTAAAAAGTGATTTAGAACAGTTTACTGGAACATTTGCATATCACAAACTTAGTTTTTTACCTATATATGCAACTGACGGAGTTGCATATTTTTGTACAAGAGCAAAAGCTATGTGGTTATTTGATGATATGTCATTTATTGCGCTAACAAATAAACAGAAAGAGTTTATAGTTACCTTTGTTTCTGTGAAAGATAACGAGTGTGACATTACTTATGAGGATGGAAATAAAAACCTGATTCATAAACAACACTATCCGTATACAGACTTACCTGCTGGGGATTGGAAATTTTATATTTCAAATCATCCAGAACAAAGAGTAATTATGCTTCCAAGCGAATACTAAAAAAATCATAGAACTAATTTAAAGCACCTGTATCAATGACAGGTGCTTTTTGAAAGGAGTAAGAAATGATATGTAGAAATTGTGGAAAAATGGTCTTACCTGATGACGGACACATCATTGACAGTGCTTTTTATTGTGAAGAGTGTTCTGTCGAATGTATTGAATGCGGCGAATACATTTTAAAAGAAGCTGCAACAGAAACGTATGATGGTAATTTTATTTGTGAAGATTGCTATTATGATAATTATTTCACATGTGAAGATTGTGGAAAAGTCTATCCTTCAGAGGATTGTCATTGGATTGCAGATGAAGGAAAAGACGTATGTAATAAATGTTTAGATAATTATTATAAATGCGAAGCCTGTCATAAATATTTTTCAAGAGAAGGTGTATGTGAAACTTATGATGAATACTGGGTTTGTAATGAGTGTTTTCGTAATAGTTACAGGACTTGCGAAGATTGTGGCAGAGCTGTAAGTGATGACGATTATTATTACAATGAAATCGACAGGTGCAATTATTGTCCAGATTGTGAAGGAAATCACCAATATTCTATTTATAATTATCACGATTATGAGGACTTCTGTAAAAGACAAATATACGGAGAAACTGGTACAAAAGAATTTTTTGGACTTGAAATAGAGGTATCGGGTGATTCAGCTTATGCTGACGATTTTTTAGCCATAGTTCCTGATGTTGTTTTAATGCACGATGGTTCTATAGAGGAAGGCTTTGAAATCGTAACAGAACCTATGACAAGAGGATATATTTCTGAAAAATTCCTGCCAAATATAGAGCGCGGAATGAGATTTCTTAACGATAGAGATTTTAAAGGACATAATCAGGGCGGTATTCATATCCATGTTTCACAGGAAGTATTTTCAAAAGAAATGCTCTGTGTATTGAGAAATGTTCTGTATTCTGAAATTGAACCTGATATGGAAGTTTGGAAAGCCATTACACAAAGAAAGCAAGCACAAATAGATGACTGGTGCAGATATACAAAAGCCCGAAGTGTAATAGATATTTTGTCTGATAAAGAAGATTTTCCTTATATTACAGATACTGGTCGATATACGGCACTAAATTATGATTGTAGAACTGGAACGTATGAATTTAGAATCTTTAATTCCAATACAAGGATTGAACGTATAAAGAAAAATATACAAACCGTTTATTCACTTGTAGACTATGCAAAATTTAGAGAAGAAACTTACAATCTTGCAAGCACAGGTGATTATCTTGAATTTGTAAAGCTTAATGGCATTTTTTACCCTGAACTTTATGCGTTTATTTACGACATGGGTATTGTACAAAGATTTGAAGAAGAAAGGATAGCAGCATAATGTGTATAGCAATAGTAAAACCACAAGGAACAGAAATAAGTGATGAATATTTAAAAAATTGTTTTGAAAATAATTATGATGGTGCAGGAATAGCATACGCTAAAGACGGTATGTTGTACATTATCAAAGGTATTTTCAAGAAAGAGGAATTTATAAAGGCCATCCGAAAAGCAGAGAAAATTGCACAAGGTGATATGCTTATTCATTGTCGCATAGGAACATCTGGCTTGAAGGACAAAAATAACTGCCACCCTCATATTGTAAATGAGAACTTAGTTATGATTCACAACGGAATTTTAGATATAGATGTGCCAAAGAAAAGTAAAATTTCAGATACTGTAATTTTTGTAGAAAAATACCTGAAGAAATTGAAAAAAGATTTTGTAAAAGATGAATGTATTATGAATCTTATAGAACTTGCCATTGGCAGTAATAATAAGTTTGCATTCCTGAATAATAAAGGGAAATCTTTTATTTGTAATTGCAAAGCCGGAATTGTTGAAGATGGAATCTGGTATTCAAATGATACTTATAGTTATGGCTATAGTGATTTTTTATTACAAGATGAAAGTTTAGAAATATACACATACTTTCAAGATTTGATAGAGAATCTTGACTATGAGGAGTTATATGAGCTTGGTAATAGTCCACTTATAAATATGGAAGATTATACATTGGAAGCTTTTTCGCTTGAAAAATTCAAGAATACAGATGTTTATATTTCTCTAAAGAACTATTCTGCGGAATTATACGGTATGTATAGGGAAATGCATAACGAATTAAATTATTTATTAAACAAGCAAAGTGCTTGAGAAAGAAACAAAAGGGTATAAAATGCAGCAGCTAAAATTACAATTTAACCAATACTCCATTCCCGAAGAATATGATTATGCAAATTTATATGAAAGCTATATTCAGGATAAAAAAAGCAGAATTTTTATCGGAAGTGGGTATAACGGCTTAAAGACGCTAGTTTTTTATAATGATAAAAATACTGGTGAAATGTGGTCTAGAATTGAAAATGCTGATATGGATTTTATAAATTTTGAAGAAGCATACCAGTTTATTCTGGCAAATAGAATAAAGGTTTATAACATACTGCATGGTTCTTGGCAAATAGAAATACAAGAATTTGAAAGGAAAAATAAATGATAGATAGAGTCATTATGAGCTTACAAAAACCTTATGATATGGAAAAGATAAATAGAATTACAGGAATTGACAGCTTTTCTACAGACAATTGGGTTGATTACAGTGTTATTGAAGCGTTTCCAGATTTAAAACAATTTTTAAAAAATGAGGAATTGGAAGCTCTTCAAAATAGAAAAGCTGATTATATAGCTTTTCGACTAGATTATTAGGGGATTTATATGATGGGAAAAATAAAATTAAGTACACTACTTGAAAGTGTGGAATTTGATTATGTCATTAATGATGATAATACTTTATCTTTAGTTGATTTGCTTGGTGCAAATTTAGGAAATATCGAAGGTGATATTTTTGAAATTGATAAAAACCTTGCAAGTGACTTAATTGAGCGACTTGAAAGATATATACACGACTACTTTGTAGAAGGATATGTTAATACACTTCAAGAAGAATGTAATGAAATTGCAGACCGATATAATTATTCAGATGTGTATGACAAAATGAAAAAATACCCTGATAAATTTGAAGGTTGTATCGAGCTAATGGAAGCAATTATTAACCCAGACTTGGTTGATATTTCCGAAATTCTTGAAGAGAAAGAAATAACCGAAAAATGCCCTCGTTGTGGAAGTAGGTTATATAAATCATTGCATTCGGAAAAACACTTATACTGTCGGAAGTGCAAAGAAGATTTTTATAGTTTTGAATGTATGGGAGAAGTAATATGTACAAACGAATTAATATCGAAGATAAAGCAAACGAATATAGAGAAGAAAGATAAAGATTTTATTTTACCTGACGAAATAACCCAACAACACGACCAATAATTTTAAAATGCAAGGATGTATCAATTATAAATGGAGTGAAGTTTTGATTTTTTGACACAGCTATTATGCTATCATTACTTGTATTTAGCTGTTTACACATCATTTCTCCATTATAATTAAAAGCATATATAGAACCGTTGCGGATATTTGTTTGCGATTTATCCACTAATAACATATCGTTATCATTAATCTCTGGGAGCATACTATCCCCTTTTGCATAAATAATTTCCGTCATGCTTTTATTAGCTTTGAAAAAATCAAGCAATTTATTGGGTAGAGATAATTTGTCAGTAATATCTTCATCATAGACACTTCTTCCTGTGCCACAGCTTGCAGATACTTCTGCGCGTACAGGAATATTAGAATTTCTGGATTCATTATAATCTTTTCGCGTGTCAATATAGAGTTTTTGATATAACGGTGAATTTGTAGCATTAATATTTTCTAAATGTTCTACTAAACGTAATTTCTCTTTTAGAAGCAAGTATGAATCATTTTTAAATTTTAAGCTTATATTTTGCCTTGTTGTATCAAGAATCTCTGCATATTCTGTTGCGGAGATTTTTTCAATTTCTTTTGTGTATTGTTTAAAAATATCATTATGTTTAAATTCTGTTCTAATATCTTGTAAGGATTTTATAATAGCCATAACTCTCCTTATACCTATGTCAATACGTATTGACATATTTTATTGAATAAAAAATTTACAAACTGTAATGTCTTGTCCTTGCAGACAATTTTTCAGACTTCCTAGCTATGACAAATTGTAAACCAATATTTTTTTCTTGTCAATATGTATTGACAGATTAAGTAAGTCGATTAATAATATAAACAACATTTTAAATTTCGAGAGAGTTGGTTTTAAGGGCAATACAAACAAAACCCCATAGTAGGCTGTCTTTTTATGTCTTATCTATGTAGGTTTAGTTGTTGTGCAAACTTTTATGAAAGGAGAACGGAAATGAAAATCAGAGAAATCATTGAAACCCTGCGAGAATGCCATAATCAGGATGCTGAATTAATTTTAGCATTTGCAGACGGCAGTGATACAACAGATTACGCATTTATAGAAGATAATACAGCTTATGACGATTTTACTTATCTTACAGTAAATGGCTGTTTTGATAAAGAAATCTATTAAACGAAAGGAGTAAACCTATGTTTACCGCAGAAGAACGCAGAGAGTATATAGGCGGCTCTGATATAGCCGCTGTAATGGGTATGAACCGCTGGAAAACTTCTCTAACTTTGTGGCTTGAAAAAATTGGAGAAATCGACCTGAACGATAACTCCAATAATGAAGCAAAGGAACTGGGTAGAGAATTGGAAGATTTTGTTGCAAAAAAGTTTTCTAAAAAGAAAGATAATTAAGAGAGGAGCAACAAAAAAGCATATTGATTCTTCAATATGCTTTTTTGTTGAATTTTAAGACTTTCTTTGAAAGGCATGTAACAAGTTGATTGAGTTACTTTATTTTTGAGTATAACTAAAACATTGCAAGATTTATTCTCTTACATCTGCATCACAATCCTCCATTTCGCAAACGGTGATGCTTTCACTAGATTGATCTGATGATTGCTCTTCTAGAGCCTTTTGTCGCTTTAAAGTGTCAATTAAAAATCTTTTAAACTCTCTTCCTTCGCTTGATTTGGTTCCTTCAAGTTTTGTCCAATACAAAACATATCTGTCTATTTTGGCGCCGTTTTCAAGTAAAAGTTTTGCAAAGTTAAATTTACGTTCCATAACCGCATACCATAGTTCAGCGTCGCCACATACTTTTGCCCCGCGATTGAGAAGCTTTCTGCCTAAAACTGCATCGTCATTTCTTAAAGCGTAGCCTAGCAGAGTTCGCCTATTGGCAGTTTTATAATTAACATCTGCTTCTGCATCTAAAATTGCATCATAGTATTTTTCATTTTTATTTGTGATTTCTATAAACAGAATTTTAGACAAAAGTTTAGGATCAATTTGAAGTAGGTCATAACCCTTGTCGATCAAAAGTTCAATTCCGTCAATATTATTATGTCTATAACAAAATTCAATTAGAGGTTCGTTATAAACCTTAAAGTTTAAATTGTTTATTTTTTTGATTTTTTCCTTTGCAATTTCAATATCATTTGGTGAAATAAGCGCAAGGTAAAGTTCAAGTTCGGGGCGTCTTACCGTGTTTGGAATTTGAGAATGCATGATAAGTGCCTTTTCCTTTTCAGGGGAGATATCGCTACTTACTTTACTATCAATAGTCCTAAAGAGATAAAACCTATCTCTTGTTGAGTATTCTCTTTCTTGTGCACGAGCAAGTTTGCTTTTTTTAAGCAAATCGACAAGCTCGTCTTCGTAAACGGCTTCTTCCCCTTGTGACTCTTCATCTAACATTGCAGAGCGGTCTTTGGCTTCAATTTCGTCAAGAAGTTGCCTAACATATTGCATTTTAGATTCATAAAGTTCTTCATCAAATTCTGTTCCCATATTGACTCCTTTATGTTTTTATTTTACCACATTTATTTTTAAGTGTCAATAACAAAAATTTTTAGGGTTTTAAGCGTTTTGTAATTCAAGACAAAGTTTCTTCACGCGGTCTTTCCTTCGTAAAAACATATCAGGGAAAAAGATATTGTCAGGATTTAAAGACAAAGTGTTTTCATTTTTATTTTCGATGGAAGTAATGCACACTGGAATATTTTCTTTTACAGCCTCCTCAACTATTTTTTTATTCAGTTTGTTTTCGCTGTTAGACCTAACAATAACAAACATATTTTCTAGGTGAATAAAAGCATTTTTTACAGCCTTTCCAGTTAAATTTAAATATTGTTTTAAAGATTTCATATTTTTATGCCTCCTTGCATGTCTCCATGATATACAATTTTTATCCAAAATTGAAGAGAATATCACAAAAAACTTTCTCTACCTCAAAGACATGAAAAGAGAAAACCAAAACGACAATTCTACCACAGCGAGAGAACAAAAAACGCTTTAAAATATTTGACAAATCACATAAAAT
>ENA-ORNF01002300-ORNF01002300.1-human-gut-metagenome-genome-assembly--contig:-NODE-2300-length-14550-cov-2.272922_pt1 | contig 14550 bp, 9 predicted proteins | sample MGYA00242110_ERZ509012 | MGnify/ENA primary metagenome ERZ509012 (study PRJEB26280, sample SAMEA2338714) | human gut metagenome | biome: human gut; feature: human-associated habitat; material: faeces...
TATCTTCCAAACGATCGGTGCCGACATATTGAATATTTGAACGTAATTTAACGCGCTTCCAATCATAAGTCGCATTAAGCCCCAATGAGCGGGAGGTAGTCAGTCCCATCCGGCTACGGATATTGCCTGTTGAACTGGAAGATTCATTCTGTAATTCCGAGAATCCCTGGTTATTGGTATTATTCAGATTCCCGATAATGGTTAATTGAGAGTTTTCACGAAAACGGTTCAAGGTATTGGCTAATTCATAACGGTCTTTACTTCCATATCCTCCCATAAAATTCTCCATCCAGCCCCGTTTCATATTTTTTTTCACAGACAAGTCCAGAATCATCTCTTCCTCTCCGTCATCTATTCCCGTAAGACGTGCCAAATCCGATTGACGTTCATACGCTTTTAACTTCTCCACCATCTCCACAGGAAGATTTTTAAGAGCAGCTTTCGGATCATCAGAGAAAAACTCTTTACCGTCCACCAAAATCTTTTTTACTTCCTTGCCATGTATTAGCAACTTACCGTCTGTATCTATTTCACCTCCCGGAAGCTGTTTTACCAATTCTTCAAGCATTGAGCCTTCGGGAGTACGATAGGCAGAAGCGTTGAATACCGTTGTATCCCCCTCTGTCACCGCCATTGGAGCCTGCCCTACTACCACTGCTTCATCCAAAGCATAACTTTCCTGAGTCAGATTTATATCCCCCAATTCGTAAGAAGAGCTTTTGCTGGAAATGGAAATGGGATGAAAAACCTGCTTATATCCGACATATGACACCTGTAATAATAAAGACTTCGCTTTAATTGCATGATTAGGAATAGAAACGGAAAGTTGAAATTTACCGATAGCATCCGTAGCGCCGCCGCCCAACAATGTACTATCCGGTAAAGCTAAAAGCCGGACCGTAGCAAACGGTACCGGCTGATAGGTTTCAGTATCAATCACACGACCGGAAAAACGCTCTTTGCCGGACTGAGCAAAAACAGTCAAACTAATCAGTAACAAGACATAACAAGTAATCAAACGGTACTGAAAAGAATAAATATGGCTGTCTATGTTCAAATTGTGTTGATTTAGTAAAATAAAACTATAATAAAATAAACCTAATATTTATTTCTGGTCCGGACGTGGAGCGCGAGATCTTTGCCCCTGGTGATGTCCCTGTCCCGGTTTCTGTCCTTTTCTTCGGTCAAACTCTTTCTTAAACTTATTAGCATTCATCTTCTCCTGCTGATAAATCTTCAAAATCTGCTTCTGCGAAAGTATCTTGCTGAATTCATTGTAATACTTTTCACGAACATCCAGCATTTTACGGCTTTGAGTAAACTGGTTCCGTAACATGGTCGCAATCTCGTCATCAGTCATGGACGGACGTTCTTTCTTAGCGTCTGTGCCTTGTCCTTTAGTTTTCTCTGTTCTCGCCTTATGAGTCATCATACGACATTCACGCAATTCTTTCAGATACTTCTCGTATACCGGAGTAAACTTAGCTGCCGTTGCATCATCCAACATCAATGTTTTTACTATTTGTTTAGTCTGCATCTGCACCATTTGTTCTGGTGTAGGACGCTGTTTTTTTTGTTTGTTATCCGTATTCTGTGCAGACAAAGTCATCTGGCTTCCCATCAGGAGGACGGCCATAATTACATAAATAAATTTAGTCTTCATAATCTTCACGTTTAAAATAATTGATTGAGTTACTTAATTCAAAAATATATCATTTTCAGAGAAGCTGACGAGCTCTTCCAACTCCTCATCCGATAGTTCTTTAATCCATTTATCTACAGATTCTGTACCATTAGCTAATACTTTCGAAGAAGACGTTTTCACCTCATCTGCCTGTCTCAAAGATGGAACAAACAAAAATCCGATCAATACTGCCGCCATGGTAATCACCGTAGAAATAATCAGCTTCATGTGAGATTTCCGCTGTTGCTTCACTCCGGCGCGTTCCATCACCTTTCGTTGCACATCCTCGAAGAATCCATCGGGGGTACGGTAAGGTGTCCGTTTACCAATATCGTCAAAATCAAAATCCTTTTTCATCATTCTATCTGTTTAATATATATTCCTTAATCTTCTCTTTCGCATAGTGGTAATTCACTTTTAGTGTATCCACTTTGCTATCCAGTACACGGGCAATCTCTTCATATTCAAGTTCATCGTAATAACGTAAGTTGAATACAAGCCGTTGCTTTTCAGGTAAACTTAGAATGGCCTCCTGAAACTTCACTGCCAGCTCATTTTCATAATCAATATAATCGGAAGCCTTCAACTTGCCCATCAACTCTTCCTGAACATCTTCTGCAGAAACAACTCCCTCATCTTTACGACCGTTCAGCAAGCGTAAACTCTCATTCGTGGCAATCCGGTAAATCCAGGTTGACAGTGAACTTTCTTCGCGAAACTGATCGATATGCCGGAACACCCGGATAAAGACTTCCTGAAGCACATCCTCCGCATCTTCATGAGATATGACCAGTCTACGGATATAATTATATATCGGTACCTGAAAAGAGTCCATCAACATCTTGAATCCCCGTTCGCGATTCGAGGCACAAGCTTCACGAATTTTATTCTCGTTTATCATCAATTCTTTTTCTGAGCTTTATTAGTTAGAACGAAGAAGAGCGGGGAAGTTAAATACGAGAATCCGCATTTTGCTTTTATTAACAAGAAAGAGTAAGAGAGAAGCTGCACATAAGATATAAAAAGTGCCTCCATATCCTTTGTAAAGGCGATGAAGGCACTTTTAGTAGTTTATCTATAAGTTGTAAACAAGAAAATGATTACCAGAACTTATTGTGTTCCACACTATATTCAAAGCCCACGGCTTTCAACTGATTCACTAATTCATCCTTGTCTACATTCATATCTTCACAAAGTTCGTCAAGTGAAGAATAACAATCACGTAACTTCATATTGATGACGCTGAACAACATCATCGGATCTTTTGGTAATTCCATAACATACAATCTTTTAAACCGGATGCAAAGGTACAGCAATCTCATTGAATAACAAAACAAATCAATCACCTATTTCTTCTATCTTCAAAGAGATTTTTTCTATTAGTTTGCTGATTTCTTCTTCCAATGAACAAGAGGCAGGAAGCAGACACATCACTGAAAGTGCTATATAATATATTAATTTTTTCATGTTATCTGTTTTTATGAATTAGAATTGAAGATCTATACCGAATGTAAACACTCTACTCTTAGGATAGGCACCCCAATCAAGTCCCGGTCTCATCGGATCGTTCAAACTGTTTACTTCAGGGTCATATCCGCTATAATTGTTCCAGCAGAACAGATTCTGACCAGTAGCATAAACACGCAGTTTGGATACATAGAACTTGCTTGTCCATTTCTGAGGCAATGTATAACCTAAGGTGATATTCTTGAGACGCAGGAATGAACCGTCTTCCACGAAGCGGGAATATACATCGTTGGTAATATAACCGTCGTATGAAGGCACGAGGTTGGAGGCATTGGTAGGACTCCAACGGTCTGCTACTTCTGCAAGCATATTTCTACGTGAACTTCTGGATTGGGTGGCATAGAGACGCGTAGCGTTATAGATGTCGTTACCGTAATTGAATTGGAACATGAAGCTGAAGTCAATACCTTTGTATTCCAACGTATTGGTGATACCACCAAACCATTTGGGCATAGCATTGCCGATTACTGTACGGTCGGCAGTTGTAATTTTGCCGTCACCATCTTGGTCTTTGTATTTCACCACACCGGGTTTCACGCCGCCAGAGTAGCGCGTATTATCGGTAATTCCTTCTTTTAGTACCAATTGTCCGTTTGTATTGGTGTAGAAATCATCGGCTTGATAGATGCCGTCGAACTCATAACCATAAATCAGACCTAAAGATTCGCCCACTTTTGCAATATAGTCATCACCGGTAAAGTTTGAGTCGAAACCTGAGCGGGCAAGTCTATACTGCTCACCGGAAGAGAGTGCTTCCAGAGTATTCTTGATGAATGAGATATTGAAATTTGTCTGCCAATTGAAGTCCTTGGTTTGGATGTTGGTGGAGCTTAAGCTGAGTTCAATACCCTTGTTCTGGATTTTTCCGATATTTTGCCATTGTGAACTGAATCCGGTGGCATGCGCCAATGACTGTGCCAATAATAAGTCTTTGGTGTTTTTGATAAAGAAGTCTGCTGTCAGATTCAGACGGTTATCAAAGAAGCCTAAGTCAAGACCTAAGTTTACTGTGCTTGAGCCTTCCCATTTCAAATCAGAGTTCTTGAGTTGTTTGGGAGTCAATACAGTTACCGTATTGTTTCCTATGCCATATTTGTTGTCTGTGTACAAATCCATAGACAGATAGTTGGTGATGCGGTCGTTACCTACAACACCCCAACCGAAGCGCACTTTGAAGTTAGACATCCAGTCGAGATCTTTCATGAATTCTTCTTCGGACACACGCCAAGCTGCGGAGAAAGAGGGGAAAAAGCCCCATTTGTTTTTTTGTGAGAACACAGTGGAACCGTCGGCACGTACAGTGGCAGTCAGTAAGTATCGGTTGTTGTAGCTATAGTTGGCGCGGGCAAAGAATGAAAGTAGCATTTTTTCGCTGTAACCGCTTTCCACTTTGCTTGGAACAGCTCCTAATCCAAGATTATTATTACCCAGATTGTCAAACGGGAAATCCATGGCTTCACCCAATAAGTGTTCGCTGTTTCTATAAGATACTTCATGACCCAACATGATGTCGTAATTGTGCTTCTGGATTTTTTGCTTCCAGGTCAAAGTATTATTGTTGCTCCAGCGTACATCACGTCCCATTTGGGTACGGCCGTACGGTTTCTGACCGTTACGGTAGGCTTCTTTTGAACCGTCTTTATAGAATATGTCTATGCGGTTATTGGTAGTGTTGTAAGTTCCTGCTGTTTTGAAGGTCAGACCTTTGATGATTTCCCAAGTGAGGGCACCATTGGCCGACCACATCTCAGCGCGTTTATTGTTGGTGACAGATTCTGTCTGCTTCACAGGGTTTACCTGTGCCAAGCTTTCACCGGTTTCCAGCATTTCAGGGTCGATGGCTGATTCCAGCAATGCTTCATCGGTAAGTTTTAAACCGCCGGTAGGACGGGCACTCAATATTTGTGCTAACATATTGAAACGTCCGGAATCACCGGAAGTACCTGTACCTTTACGATTGGTCTGTGCATAGTTTACTGTTACGTTGAATGAAACCTTTTTGTTGATTTTCTGGTCGAGACGGAATTTTGCTGTTGTCTTGTCGAAACCACTGTTCTTGAAAATACCGTTTTCAATGTAACGTGAGAATGAAGCATTATACTTGGTGTTGTCACTACCTCCCATCAGTGAGAAGTTGTGATCTTGTGACCAAGTCGGATTGAATGTTTCACCTTGCCAGTCTACACCACTCAGACCGATATAATCGTCGAGTGACTGATAGCGATAAGGTGTACCGTCGGCATCATTTCCTTCTTGATAATATCCGGTGAGCAGTTCCGGCTTCACTTCTCCTTGTAGTTTTACGAATTCATAAGGAGAGAGCAGGTCTAAAGTCTTTGAAATTTTACGGTAAGTCGCAGAACCGTTATAAGTAACGATAGGCTTACCGGATTTACCGGATTTAGTCGTAATCAACACTACGCCATTAGCTGCACGTGCACCGTAAATGGCCGAAGAAGAAGCATCTTTCAATACTTGGATAGATTCGATATCAGAGTTGGACAGATAATCGATGTCCGATACTTCGAAACCGTCTACGATATAGAGGGGAGAGGCGTCTCCTGTCAATGTACCCACACCGCGGATACTGATGTTGAAGCCTGCACCCGGAGTTCCGTCGGTAGAGGTGATTTGTACACCGGCAATCTGGCCGCCTAATGCTCCGGCAATAGAACTGGTCTGAAAGCCTTCTACATCTTTGGCTGATACGGAAGATACGGAGCCGGTAAGGTCACTTTTCTTCATTGTGCCATAACCTACTACTACAACCTCATCCAATGTCTTACTGTCGGGAACGAGTTTAATTGTAAGCTGATTCTTGCCTTGTACTTTTACTTCTTGTGTCAAATAGCCGATATAGCTGACAACCAAGGTTGCGTTCTTATTTACTGTCAGAGTAAAATTTCCGTCTAAGTCGGTAGCTGCGCCGGCTTGTCCGCCTTTTACCTGAACGGTTGCACCGATAAGGGGAATGTCAGTTTCGTCAATAACAATTCCTTTCACTGTTATACCTTGTGCAAAGGTGATAATGGAGACAAGGAGAGCTAAGAGGGTAATATACCCTCTTTTACTCAATGTATGATATGTTGGTTTATACATAATTATATTATTGTTTTGTTAGATTAAAAGTTTTCGTCGAACCAAATAGCTATAGGGTAGAATTGCGCTCCTTTACTGATGTTTTCATCCGTAAAGTCTCCGTTTGTTATATATGAGACTCTTCCTAATAATACTCCATTTGCATATTTCCCTTTTTTGTCTTTCCATATTTCAGGATTTATAACAACAGCTTTGTCCTTAGGGTCAATATATCCGGCTACCTGATCAAGAATCTTTTCATTGTCGATAGGCTTTTCTGTGCTATAATAAGATAATGGCTTTTTACCTCCTAAATTAACCTTAGTTGCACCGATATTGTTATAAAAAGTAGTCCAAATGTCATTAAGAAGACTTCCTTCCGTTTGGGGAAGATGCCCTTTAGGTTCTGAATCAATGCCAAAGAAGTTGAACTCTTTACGATAATCCATTGCAAACTTATTAATATCCATGCTGCTTGGTAGTTTTATTTCTGGAGCCGTAGAACGTCCGCCTGTTTTGGGGTTAACTTGGAATACAAAAGGTTTATAACGGACATTTATATTACTTTTACCAGTCCCACATTTGATGAAAACAGGAACTGTAACAGTGTATGCTAACTTACCAGTTCCAACAGTTGCTTTAACAACAAGCATTCCTACGTTAATTATTGTAGTAAATCCTTCTCCTGTAAATGTGAGCATTCCTGATTTTGGATCAATAGTAGTTCCTTTAGTAACTTCTACGCCATTTGAGCCAGACTGTATCTGTTTTGAACAAATTTCCCATTTGGCTTCTCTGCCGTTAAGAGTTGTAATAGGAACCAAAGTGAAATTTGCTAATTCTTCCTTGGTGTTAAACTCAAACTGGTTCGCATAGTTTTCTTTTGGAGATAAATCCAAATTGTTACCATAGTAGAATGTGAATTTATTCGGATTTTCCTTTATTGTTAATGTGAAAGAACTTGAAACTTCTCCTTTGGGATTGGCAGCTTTTACTTTCACCGTATAATCCTCAGGAGTTAATGTGTTATTTTCAGCAATGGTAATGGTGCCGTTAACCTTGTCTATGCTTATTCTATTCTTTTCAATCTGTTCTTTGATGATGTCAGAATTATCTTCGGCAAAGTCAAATATCACTTCATCTCCTTTGAATTCATTGACTAAGGGTATGGTGTATCCTTTTCCTTCGTAGGTTTCAGGAACTTCGTATTTGAATGTTTCCGGATCAATCGGATTAATAAAGTCTACCACTGTAACGATATAGGCTTTGGGGAAGTCTGAAGTTCCATATTCATTGGTAACTGTAACGTCTACTTCATATACGTTCCCAATCTGGGTCAGAGTATTCTCTGCAATAGAGATTTTACCGGTTGCAGCATCTATTGTAAATCCGGAGATTTCGGGAGTAATGGATTTAATGGTATAGGTTCTGCCTTCTGAAGAGCCTTGTATGGTAGGCAACTGTGATTCGTGTGCTATATTCTTTTCTACTCTAACTTCATTCGGGGCATACTGTAATTTCAGTGGCTTGGAAATAACGTTGAAAGTTACTGCATCAGCATAAAGATGTTCACCGGCTTTTGTTTTTAGTTTCAGACTTATCACATACTTTTCTCCCGGAATTATATTATCTTTCTTTTCAGGATTGAACGTGATAATGCCGTCATCAGAAATCGTGAAGTACTTTAAATACTCCTTGCTTTCATCTTCTGCAATGGCATATCCGGTGATGCTTACATGCTTCTCTGTATCAGTCGTTACTTGTGCACTGGCTTCCCACCAGTTTTTATCTTCCATTTTCACAACCACTTCAGCGGGAGTAACAGTAACACCTTCGGGAACTGCTAACAACATATTTATCTGAATCGCATCTTTAAACTCAAAGTATTTGCCGTTAGAGTAGCACCCCACGCTGATAGCATAAAGTCCGGTAGCCAGATTTGCTGTGTTCTGAATGTTGATAGCACCGGTTTCGGCATCTATTACGAAACTTTCGGTGGTGCAGGCTTCGTCATTAAGTGTAACGCCTGTAATGGTGAAATCATAGGGAGCGCTTCCTTTATAAGTCGGTGCTTCCAATGTGTACGTCATAGAAGGGCCTATGTCCGTCACGCCATAATAATGAAGAATGAACCCCGTAGAGTCTGTTGTCTCCGTTTCGTCACAAGAAGTGTGGACTAAAGCCAATGCTACTATGGCAAAGAGCTTTACCAATCTTGAGATGGTTAACAATTTGGTTTTCATGTTAAAAAACTGTTGTTGGTTTTTATTAATAAAAATTCATTTTCTCGTTGCAAATGTATGATATTTGCTTAGGGAGAGTGATATGCCTTGTTCCAGTTTTTTTTGAAAACCGATATATTTTATCAAAGTTGTTGAATGAAATATTAGATTTGTTTAAAAAGGGGTTATAACTACCCCTTTGCTTTCTTTATATACTCAGTAGGCAGACAACCTACATACTTCTTAAAGCAGGTTGCAAAATAGGATGATGAGTTGAACCCTACCATGCTGCTAACTTCGGCCACTGTATAGCGTCCGCTTTTTAGCAGTTCGGTTGCCCTCTTAAACCTGACTTTTCGGATGAAGTCGATGGCAGATTCTCCTGTTATTGCTTTCAGCTTTAAATGTAAATTGGAACGGCTCATATTCATTTTTTGTGCAAACTCATCAGTGGAGAACTCAATATTGTCTATGTTCTTTTCCACAATATTTACGGCGCGTTTCAATAGTTCCTCATCCATGGCGTTGAAAGTGATCTTTTCGGGTTCCACTTCCAGCGATTTGGCATATCGCTCCAGCATATGCCGACGGGTGCGCATCATATTCTGTATCTTGGAGGTGATGACGGCAATGGCAAAAGGCTTGGGGATATAATCGTCTGCTCCTACTTGCAACCCTTCCAGTTGATCTTTTATGTCGGTCTTGGCAGATAGGATGATAACAGGTACGTATATTCTGTTTTATATTCTTACACAATTTGATGCCGTCCATTACGGGCATCATAACGTCGGTGATAATGATATCGACTTCATTGTCTTTCAGCTTTTCCAATGCTTCTTCACCGTTACCGGCTTCCAGTGTGTTGAATAAGTCAGCCAGCCCGCTACACAGATAGTGGCGGATTTCCTGATTATCTTCTACTATGAGAATCGTGCCTCGTTTTTTGTCTCCGGTTTCTATAGAAACATTCTCCATCTTTTCCGTATCAATGAAGTACATCTCTTTAGAATTGGTAGAGTAGGCCTGTTCTTCTTCATTCGGGATATTGGAGTCGGCCTGTTCGGAAGATTTATAAGCAGAGGGATCTTGCGGCAGGTAGACAAAGAAAGTGCTGCCTTTGCCTTCCTCGCTTTCCAGCTCGATGTGTCCATGATGTAATTCGACAAGACGCTGCACCAGTGAAAGTCCTATTCCGCTTCCTATATGCTGGCTTTCTACCTGATAAAAGCGTTCGAATATTTTTCCCTGTTTGTTCATCGGGATTCCTATGCCGGTGTCGCTGACTTGTAACACCAGCCAATTGTTTTCTTCCTTCAGAGTTACGGTAATGCTTTTCCCGTTATCGGTATACTTAAATGCATTAGACAAGAGATTATTGATAATCAGTTCCAGGTAATGGGGATCGAAGATTTCCTCTTTGTCTTCCAGCTCCGAATGGAATGTATAACTAATTTCCTTGTGACGTGCCAGCTTGTCGTAATATAAGACGTTTTCACGAATGAGGCGGTCGGCATTGGCTTTCTTCACCTTCAATTCAAAAACGCCGAGTTCCGCACGTCGGTAGTCCATTAATTGGTTGACAAGATGCAGCAGGCGATTTGCATTCCGCTGGATGTATTCCAGTTGGTTACGGGCCCAGCGGTCGTTGATTTTACTGATAACCTCTTGCAGCGGTGCCAGGATCAAAGTGAGCGGGGTGCGTAGTTCGTGTGAAATGTTGATGAAGAAACGCATCTTCATTTGATTGATTTCTTCACGATGCTCCTTGTCGCGGCGTTCCATCTCAAGTTTGGCTTCCATGCTTTTACGCAACCAGAAAAAGCGGAATACAAAAGTGATGAAACCAATGAAAGTGGCAAAGAAGAGGAGGACGGCCCACCATGTTTTATACCAGACAGGCAGTACCACAATCTCCAATATGGTTGGTGTGCTGTTCCACTTGCCGTCATTGTTGGCAGCTTTCACCATAAAGCGATAAGTGCCTTGAGGCAGGTTGGAATAGGAGACGGTACGCTTATTGGTGAGATAGTACCATTCTTTGTCATAACCATCCAATTTATAAGCAAAAGTGTTGTGTTTGCCGGATATGTAGTTCGATACGACAAATTCCAGAGAGAAAGCCGTTTGCCAGGATTTCAGCGTGATGCTTTCCGTATTGCTGATGTTTTTGGTAAGAATACCGGTTTCGTCATCCGGACGTACGACTTTATTGAAAAGCTCCAGTTTGGTGATTACAACCGGAGGAGTATAGGGATTGTCTTGTAGTAGCTCCGGGCGGAAAGTGGTGAGACCGTTTATGCCGCCGAAGAACATTTGACCGTTGGAAGTACGATAGCAGGAAGAGGTGTTGAACTGATTGCTTTGCAGTCCGTCTGCTTCGGTGAAATTGCGGAATTTCTCAGTAGACGGATTGAAGCATGAAACCCCCTGGTTGGTACTCATCCATAAGCGTCCGTAAGAATCTTCGAGTATACCGTAAACTACATTATTAGGTAGGCCGTTGGCTGTGGTATATCGTTTTATCTGCTTGTTTTTTTCGTTGAAGCAATAGGCTCCTTCGCGCGTACCTACCCAAATCAGGCCGTTAGCGGCTTCATAAATGTAGTTGGTGAATGATTTCGTTATGGTGGACGCCGGTAGAAGTGGTATTCTTTCTATTTCTGTTCCATGTTGCCTGAATACGGATATGCCTTCCTCGCTACCTACCCAAAGACGCTTTTGGGAATCCCGGAACAGAGTGGTGATTTTCTGGAAAGTAACCGGTGTGCCATTGCTTTCCCGGCTTATCGTAGTGAAGCTCCGTTGCTCCGGGTTGAAGTGAACTAAGGCGCTTAATGTGCCCAACAGGAAAGTATTGTCTTTGTCGGGAAGGATGGAATATACATTTTCATTGACCAGCCGGCTGTTGCGCTGGTTGAAGTTCTCTATGCGTCCGTTGTTGCGATGCAAAATGCTTAAGCCTCCGGCATGTGCGCCTATGTATACCAATCCTCTTGTGTCATCCACATATACGGATTTGATGTTGTTGGACCCGAACCCCTCTTCACGCTGGTTCTCCTGTAATGCATAATGGATGAAGTGCCGGTTTTCCGGGTTGTACAGGTTCAGTCCGCCGTCATTGGTGCCTATCCACAGATTTTTCTGACGGTCTTCAACAATACAGCTCACCACATTATCACTGAGTGAGTTCTTAAAGGGAATACGTTCTATGTTCTTGAATCGGTTACGGATAGGATGATAGTAATTCAGTCCGCCGAAATAGGTTCCTAACCACATGCCTCCTTGCGAGTCCATGAAGATACTGCGCACCGAACGCTGCGACAGGCTTCCTTTTTCTACGGGATCGCTGCTGTAAGACATGAAAGAGTCATTGCCTTCATGGTAGATGTTAAGGTCACTGAAAGTGCCTATCCATAAGCGGTTCTGCGCATCCAGCGCCAATGAACGGATGTAGTTGGAACTGATGCTTTTCGGATTGGACGGTGAGTGTTTGTAGACCTTGACCTCTTGGGTTTTAGGGTTGATAAGGAAAAGTCCGGAACCTTCTGTTGCTACCCATATGCGGGTAGGCGACTGCTGAAGTATGCTTTGAATCTGCCTGCTGTTTGGTATATAAGTGAGTTTTTCGAGCCTTTTCTGTGGAATGGAATAGCAGTACAGTCCGTCTCCGCGTGTACCTATATAGATTTGCTCTCCATGCTTGTAAAGGGAGGATGCGATTATCCGGCGCATTGTTGTGCTGCAAGCATCATCCACAAATTGGGAGGCAGGGATGTCAAACATGGTTAGTCCCTCTGATGTGCTGACAAGCAACAGGTCGGCAGATACTTCTACAATGCCGTTGACTTGCAGGCGCTTGCCGTTCTTTTCATAGGAAAAGTTTTGGAATTTATCCTTGTTCTCATCGTAGTAAGACAGTCCGTCGCGAGTACCGATCCACACGCGTCCCTTGCTGTCGGTCATGACAATGCGGGCTATGTCGTTGGCAATGCTGTTCGGGTCGTTCTCATCGTGCTGGTAGACTGTGAACGCGTATCCATCGTATTTATTGACACCGTCATAAGTGGCAAACCACATATTCCCGAGCTTGTCCTGTGCTATGGAGAATACGGTGCTTTGCGACAAACCGTCATTAATGGAAATATAAGAGAAGTTTATCTGTCTCCAAGCCTCTGAATAGGCATAGGAAACTCCTGTTGTACATAAAAGTAACAGGAGTGCCGTTATCTTTTTAAGATTACTCATTATAAAACCGTAAAAATTATGATGCACCAAAGATAGTGATATCTTTCAAAATTTCTGTTAGGATAGTGACGAATTGCACAAATATAGGGTTTTCTGAAACAAATAGGATAGGGGCTGAACAATAGCTTTCGTATTTTTGTGACATAAATTTAAGCTTAATATCAAAATAGGATGAAGAAAAACATTTTTATTATCTGCATGGCAATGGCAGCGGGTTGCATCACAACACTGACTGCACAAGTCAAGAACGCTGAAACACTGGTTCCTTTGACTAAACGGGTAAACGTTCAAGCTGATACAGCACGTCTCGATCAGATTATAGATGGCTGTTGGGTGGCTGTGGGCACAAATAAGAAACATGCAATTCAACGGGATTTCACACGTTTGTTTGCCGGCAAACCTTCTTACCGCTTCGAATTGCGCAAAGAGGATAACACGCTGGAAGGATACGGAAAGGGAGAAACCAAAGGGCGTGCCGAGTTTTCTTATTGTTACGCCACCTCGGCCGATTTTAAGGGGTTGCCGGCAGATGCTTATCGTAAAGCGCAAATCACTAAAACCGTATATCATCATGGCAAAGGTATTTGTCCGCAAGGAGTTTCACGCGATTATGAGTTTTCTGTGTATATTCCATCTGCTTTGGATAGTAATGTCTCCACGATTTTTGCCCAGTGGCATGGTATGCCCGACCGCACGCTTGTGCAGACTCCCGAAGGTGAAGTAAAGAAACTGACTGTCGATGAGTTCTTGGAATTGGATAAGACCACTATATTCAAAAAGAATACAGGGCATGAGAAAGTTGCAAAACTGGACAAGCAGGGAAATCCGGTGAAGGATAAAAAGGGAAATCCCGTATATAAGGCCGGAAAGAAGAACGGCTGGTTGGTAGAGCAGGGTGGTTATCCGCCGTTGGCTTTCGGTTTCTCCGGCGGTTGGTTCTATATCAAGGCAAATTCGGATCGCCGTTGGCTGACAGACAAAACAGACCGTTGCAACGCAAGTCCTGAGAAAACGCCGGTAATGAAACCCGTAACTTCCAAGTACAAGTCGTCTACAATTGCCTATAAGATGCCTTTTGCCGATTTCCCTAAAGATTGTTGGGTTACTTTTCGTGTTCATATCGACTGGACTACATACGGCAAAGAAGCTGAAAACATAGTGAAGCCCGGTAAGCTGGATGTGCAAATGGAATACACCGACAAGAAGAAAACCGTTAAGGAGCACATCGTGAATAATGAAGTAATCCAGATAGGGCGTAATGATGATGACGGTTACTATTTTAAGTTCGGCATATATCGTGTTGGCAACAGCACAGTGCCGGTATGCTACAACCTGGCAGGGTACAAGGAAGAGTGATTCTTTCTGCTTTGTATGATTTGCCGGCGGTAGACGAAGCAGGTGGTGAGGAAGTAAATTCCGGTTTGCATCCACAGGGCGCGGTATTCAAAAGCTACTTCGTTGAGTGTGGCTCCCATACTATTAATCCGTACATAGCCGTTGATCCCGAATGTGGAAGGGAAGAGATAGGAAAAATATCTCCAGAATGAAGGCATTGCACTTCCCGGCCAGGAGATGCCGGACAGAAACAATAATGGTACGGAAGTGAACACAAACAACAACATGCAAGTTTCCCGGTTGCGTATGGCAATGGATGACGTCATTGCAAAAAAGATGCAAGCTGTCAGATAGGGTAGGGTAAACAGTGTCAGCACGCCGGGAATTGCGATTTGGTTGAGGCTGAAAAGACGGGGCACTACGCATAGTATATATACGGCTACCAACGAATAAACCATA
>ENA-ORNF01002303-ORNF01002303.1-human-gut-metagenome-genome-assembly--contig:-NODE-2303-length-14532-cov-3.718588_pt1 | contig 14532 bp, 9 predicted proteins | sample MGYA00242110_ERZ509012 | MGnify/ENA primary metagenome ERZ509012 (study PRJEB26280, sample SAMEA2338714) | human gut metagenome | biome: human gut; feature: human-associated habitat; material: faeces...
AGCGGGAATATTTCGGGCCAAGACGCATTGCGGCAAAAGCGTCTGCGGCGGAGGAGAAACCGGTCATAAGACCGGCGGCATCCCCGGCGGTCCGTCCGCAGACAGAGACAGTGCGCGGGCAGCAGGCAAAGACAGTGCACCGTCCGCAGACCGGGGCAATGCACCGTCCACAGGCAGAGACAGTGCGCGGGCAGCAGGATATGGCGACGTCTCCGGCGCCGGCAGGGAAGCGTCCGGGACCGGAGGGAACCAATCCGTCCCCGTATGCATTCGGGACGATCCCGGAGAATACCAGTCTGCGCGTCCGGGGGCACGCAAAGGGAAATCATGCGGTTCGGTGGGTAAAAAAGAGCAGATCCTATGTAGAGATGGCGAGCATGTACGGGCTGATGCGGATTACGCCGGTCGCTCCGGACATCATCCGGGTCAGCTTTGTAAAAGGAGTGACGGAAAAAATTGCAGCTACGGGCTGGATGGCCAAAGCGGAGGAAGCGTTTTCATGGAGCGCCAGGGAATCCAAAAGCGTTGTTGAGATTGCCGCGGGTGAGATTACGGTGCGGGTAGATAAACGGAGCGGAGCGGTCTCTTTCTGGAACAGGGAGAATCAGCTTCTGCTTGCGGAAAATGCCGCGGAGCCGAGAGTGATCGGCGAGGAGGGAAGCTGGGTATTTTTCGACTGGGACAAGAAAGAGCGCATCAAGGCAAAGGGCATGCTCGATACGGATTTTCTGGATGTGACATTAAATGCGCGTTATATATCCTTCGGAGGGAAAAAGCATAGAATGCCGCTTGTGCTGTCGAACCGCGGCTATGGCATCGCTGCGGCGGCAAAAAATACGGTGCTGCTCTGCGATATTAAGACGTACGGGCAATATCTCTACGCGGAAGGCGAGAGACAGCTCGACTACTATTTTATCTGCGGGGAGAAGCCGGAGAACATCATCACACGTTATAAAGGGTTATAAAGGGCGCCGGAAAGGAGCAGAGTACATGACAATTAAAGAAATCAGTGAAAAATATCGTATTACCGTGGATATGCTGCGTCCCCGCGTCCGGCGATTTGTGTCGCAATAAGACGAGCGGTTTTTGTTGTACGGAAGAATCGATACACCTATAATATAAGTTAAGGAATTACAATATAGGAGGGTGTATGGAAAAGGTACGTTATATGATTTCCGATGCGGCAAAAAATGTTAAAGTAGAGGCGCATGTACTCCGTTATTGGGAGGAAGAGTTAAAGCTTCCGGTCAGGCGTAATGAAATGGGACACCGGTTTTATACGGAGGAGGACATTAAGCTCTTCCAAAGGATCAAGGATCTGAAGGATCAGGGCCTGCAGCTTAAGGCAATCCGGAATCTGCTGGCAAGGGAAAGAGAGCAGGAAGGCCAAAAGGAAGGACAGGAGCTGTTGTGTGATCCTTCACAGGAAAAAATGAACCGGAATGAGGCAGAGGATATGGGGAAACGTCATGTGCTGATGGTACATAACGGGGAGGTAATGCCTGTTGAGGAGACAAAGACAGAGAAAAGCATGCGCCTGCAGAAGCTGTTACACAGCATGATTGCCGATGCAGTACAGAGTAATAATCAGGATATCTGCCAGGAGATTATACAGGAAGTAAAAAGCAGTATCCTGAAGGAGCTGGATTATCAGTTCCGGATGCAGGAAGAAAAGGATGATGAGCGTGAGGCAGACCGTGATGCCCGGAATGAGGAGCACTACAAGAAGCTGGATAACATGCTGCGGAACTACAGTATTAAGCAGAAATCCTCTGTTTTTGCCAGGATTAAAAATTTCAGCAAACCGAAAGCTGAAAAGCAGCAGGAGATATGAACCGGTAATGCAAAATAAAAAGGAGACGATCCATTATGGATGCGTCTCCTTTTTCATTCGTAAGAAATCTTATTCTTCAGAAATAGCACCTACGGGGCATCCGCCTGCGCAGGAACCACAGCTGATACATGTATCTGCATTGATTTCGAACTTGCCATCTCCTTCAGAAATAGCACCTACAGGACACTGACCTGCACAAGATCCGCACTGGATGCAGGAATCATTAATAACATATGCCATGGTAAAAACCTCCTTCATAAAATACATAAACCTGTGCTTGATAATTCTTTATCAATCGTCTATATTGTAATATAAACCTGTCATATTTACAAGGTCTAAGCGCGTTTTTTGGAAAATTTTATTGCCAAATTTATCATCCCAATTTAACATTTTGGAGAGAAAAAACGGAAAGGATATGGTATAATACAACAAAATGGTACATATTGGGAATTCGAGGAGACACAAGAGTGAAAAAAATAGGAGTTTTCATGGGGTATATTACGCAGAACTATCAAAAGGATGTTCTGCAGGCTATTTTTAAAGAAGCAAATGAACTGGGTTATACGGTGTTTTGTTTTGCCAATTTCGGGGCATACGGGGATAAGGTGTTATATGCGGAAGGTGAGCGTGGCATCATGTATCTGCCGGATCTTACACAGCTTGACGGGATTATTGTCGGGGAAGATACGTTTGATGTGCCCGGAATGGGTAACGAAATATATGTATATCTGAAGAAAAACGCAGACTGTCCAGTGGTTTATCTGCGCACGGCAAGAGAGGGATTTTATCGTGTGGTGATGGACGAAGGAGAAGCGATCAGGAACATGACCCGGCATTTTACACAAATCCACGGGTTTCGGGATGTCTGTTTTATGACAGGAGCCTTTGACCGGCTGGATGCCAGAAATCGGTATCAGGGTTATCTGGATGTAATGCATGAGGAAGGAATTGAAGTTACGGATCATATGGTTTTCTTTGGAGATTACTGGCGTGAGAAAGGGAAGGAAGCAGTGGACTGGTTCCTTCAGGGGAGAAAACCCGGAAATTACCCACAGGCGATTATCTGCTCAAATGATTATATGGCGCTTTCCGTGTGTGAGGAATTACAGCATCGGGGCATCCGGATTCCGGAGGATGTGTGTGTGTCCGGTTATGATGATATTACAGAGAGCAGGGAGTATTATCCGCCGCTTACTACGGCTAAGGTTCCATTTAAGGAAATGGGAAAGAGAGCCGTACGGATTATTGAAGAAGCTTTACAGGGAGAAAACCCTGAGCCTGTTACAACCTTTGTTCCTGAAATGTGTTTTCGGCAAAGCTGCGGTTGCCATGAACAGGAAGTGGAGAACCATAGTTGGCGGCGGATGTATAATAAACTGGACGCAGCAATAGAAATTTATAACCAGTCTCTTTTTTTAAATACAGATTATCAGGAAGCTTTTCGCGAAGAGGATTATCTCAAGGTGACTGAGCGTTACTTCGGAAAGCTGGGATGTGACAGGGGATTCCTTTGCTTATGCCAGAAACTGGAGAATGATGAGAATGCTCAGTTGCCGGGAGCATTTACAGACAATATGATTTTGCGCAAGATCTTTATCAAAGACAGACCCTCGAAGGATTATCATGAGGTCTTTCCACGTGGAATGCTGCTTCCTGAATTGGTAAACAGTGCCGTGCAGGGACAAAGCATGATCGTATTTCCAATTCATTTCAAAAATCGGATCTTTGGATATCTGGCGTTGGCGGTCAGAGAATCGGAGTGGCCGACTTCCTTTGTACAGGCGTATATGATGGCGCTGGCACTTGCCATGGAAAACAGTGCCGCACAGAAGGAGATTGCAGACCTCGAACAGTTCCGGAATCTGTACCACAGGGATTCCCTGACGGGACTCTATAACCGGCGCGGCTATGAGTACTATCTGCGCAGTCTGTATAGCAGGAGCAAAGAGGAAAACCGTCATTTTACCATTGTAAGTATTGATATGGATGGACTGAAATATATTAACGATAATTTTGGGCATGCAGAAGGAGATGCTGCATTGTCCCGACTGTCTGTAGTACTGGCCGAACTGGTACAGGAGAATGAGATTTGTGCACGGACGGGGGGAGATGAGTTCATGGTTCTTCTTTATTATAATAAGGAAGGACGTGAGGAGCAGTTTATAAAGGAACTGTATAAACTTCTTGAAGAGGAACAGAATCGTAATCCGAAGCCGTATCCCGTACATGCGAGTGTAGGCTACTGTTGTGTAAGTAAAAGTTCAGATATGTCCCTTGCAGCATGTACGCAGCTTGCCGACAGCAGGATGTACGAGAATAAAAAGGCGTATAAGGAATCATTGAAAGCAAAATAGAAGATAGACAAAGAAAAGATCATTTTATAAAAGCCCCTGCAGTTCCAACTGACCGGAATCGCAGGGGCTTTTTGTCTGCCATACATATGAGAAATCTTCTCAATTATAATGCAGCAATCTGTTCCATTAATGCTTCGATGTCCATGCCATGAACCATAGCTGCCTCTTCAAGGCTTTCGCCCTGTGCGGAGGGACAGCCTAAGCAATGCATGCCGGCTTCCATAAGAATCGGTGCTACATTCGGGTTTGTTCTTAAAATTTCTCCGATGGTCATATCCCTGGTAATATCTGCCATGTGTATTTCCTCCTTATTTCTAATTCATTCATAGGTGTTAACCTACTTAGTATAATACTTTCCCCAATTTCTGACAAGCTAATCTGTTTTTGAAATTTACCGGACAAAAAGCGTTGTTTGTGTATTGTTTTTTTTGAATAGAAAAATCATAATGCTTTTATGATAGATTACTGTGGATAGATACAATAATTGTAACTGTAAAGGTACTGAGTGGACATCAATAATCTGAAACATAAGGAATGATTAGGAAAAGGTGTACATATGAATGAGACAATGAATGAAACGAAAGCAACGCCCATGGAAAAGCTGGCCACCTTTATTGTGGATAAACGAAACCTGTTTTTCCTTCTTTATATCTTTGCGCTGGTATTCTGTATTTTTTCAACAAATTGGGTTAATGTTGAAAATGACATTACGAAATATCTTCCGGACAGCACCGAGACAAGGCGCGGTCTTACAGTAATGGATGAGCAGTTCGTTACCTATGGAACGGCAAAGGTCATGATTTCCAATATTTCCTATGAGCATGCGCTGGAGCTGCAGGAGGAGATTGAAGCAGTGGATGGTGTCACAAGTGCAGAGCTTGATCACACGGAGGATCATTATCACGATTCAAGTGCCCTGTTTGATGTGACTTTTGATGGGACAGCAACCGATGATATCAGCTTACAGGCCATGAACCGGATGAAGGAACTGCTTGCAGATTATGATGTCTATTATGATACGGAAGTAGGAAGTGATTCGGCGGCGGATCTGGCAGCAGAGATGCAGGTCATCGTCGTGATTGCGGCGGTTATCATTGTGATCGTGCTGACCCTGACATCACGTTCCTATGCAGAGGTTCCGGTATTGATTATGACCTTTGGTATGGCGGCGATTCTGAATATGGGAACGAACTTTTTGTGTGGAACGATTTCCTTTATTTCCAATTCAGTTACAGTGGTGCTGCAGCTTGCCCTGGCAATCGACTATGCGATTATTCTGTGCCACCGTTTTTCGGATGAACATCAGACACTGGATACGAGGGAGGCCTGTATTGCGGCCTTAAGTAAGGCTATTCCGGAAATTTCGGCATCTTCCCTTACAACGATCTCCGGTCTGGGTGCTCTTGCATTCATGCATTTCAAAATTGGTATGGATTTGTCCATCGTTCTGATTAAAGCTATTATGTTAAGCCTTCTGTCCGTGTTCACCCTGATGCCCGGACTTCTTGTGCTGTTCAGTAAATTGATTGATAAAACAAAGCACAAAAATCTTATTCCGAAGATTACCGCAATCGGTAAATTCGATGTGTTTACGCGATTCATTGTTCCACCTGTCTTTCTGGTGATTGTAGTTGTAGCATTTTATTTTTCCAATAATTGTCCATATTGTTACAGCTATACCGATCTGACCACAGCCAAGCAGAGCGAAAGCCAGATCGCTTATCAGAAGATCAAGAATACCTTCGGAACAAGCAACATGGTTGCCGTGATTGTACCGGCAGGAAATTACCAGAAGGAAGAAAAACTTCTGAAGACACTGGAACAGCATGAAGAAGTAAAATCAGCCATGGGGCTTGGAAATATTGAGGCCATGGATGGCTATGTGCTGACGGATGCATTGAATCCAAGAGAATTTTCGGAGCTTGCCGGTGTGGAATATGAGATCGCAAATCTCCTTTATTCTGCTTATGCAGTCAATGAAAACCAGTATGGCAAGATCGTGAACGGTATTGAAAATTACCAGGTGCCGCTGTTTGATATGTTTATGTTTTTAAAGGATCAGATGGAGGAGGATAATATTACCCTGGATGGGGAAGTGCAGGATACCCTTGATGATCTGTTTGACCAGTTGGAGAAGGCAAAGCTGCAGCTAAAGACCGATGACTATTCCCGTATGGTTGTATACTTAAATCTTCCGGAGGAGAGTCAGGAAACCTTTGACTTCCTGGAGGTGATGCATCAGGATGTTGCGAAGTACTATGATCTTGATAATTCCTATATTGTAGGTAATTCGACCAGCGACCTGGATCTGTCTTCATCCTTTGGAACCGATAATATCATCATCAGTGTGTTATCTGCATTGTTCGTTATTATCGTCCTGCTGTTTACCTTTAAATCCGCAGGACTTCCGGTACTGTTGATTATTGTGATCCAGGGCAGTATCTGGATGAACTTTTCCATGCCATACTTACAGAAGTCTCCGTTATACTTCTTAAGTTACCTGATTGTGAATTCCATTCAGATGGGTGCAAATATTGACTATGCAATCGTAATTTCGAGCCACTATTCCGATCTGAAGACGAGAATGAAACCGAAGCAGGCAATTGTAGCTGCATTGAACGAGGCATTTCCGACTATTTTTACCTCAGGAACAATTCTGGCAGTTGCCGGTGCTTTGATTCAGCAGCTGACAACGAACCCGATTATTGCATCTATCGGTAACTGCTTAAGCCGCGGTACTATTATTTCCATTGTGCTTGTACTTGCGGTACTGCCACAGATTCTGGTTGTCGGTGATATTATTATTGAAAAAACAAGCTTCCAGCTTAAGAGTAAAATCAATCTTACGCCACAGAACTTTAGCGGTCTTACCCGTGTGAACGGTCTGATCCGGGGACAGGTAAACGGTACGCTTGAGGGTAACTTTTCCGGGTTTGTACGTGGTGATATGAGTGTTACACTGATTACCGGTGGAGCGGAGAGTGTGAGCGATGAAGAGGATCCGGGACCGGATGCAGTAGAGGTATCTGCCATAGAGGAAAAGAATCCGCCCGGACTGCCTCAGAAGGACGACAGGACAAATGATCATGCAAAGTCCGAAGAACAAAATAAAGAAGAGAAAGGAAGTGCGGAAGATGAAGAAGTTTAAGAAAAGAACATTAGTCGTTTGCCTGATTACTGCACTGATCCTTCCTTCTTTGCAGATATCCTTAAGTGCGCATGCAGAAACAATTAATGAAGACAATGAAAATAAAACCGATGACGTTATGGAGCATCTGCAGGATGCAGCGGAGCAGGATGGAACACTTACCTATGACGAGGATCAGGTAATCTGGATCCGCGGCAATGAAGATCTCAAAGAACTTGCAAACAATTGTACACGGGATATCTGGTCACAGGATAAAGTGGTAATTCTGGATACAGACCTTGATTTTACAAGCGAAGGAGTTACGTTGATTCCGACCTTTGGTGGGATTTTTCTTGGACAGGGACATACAATCAGGGGCTTTGCTATAGAGGGAACCAGTAATAATATCGGACTTTTCCGTTATATTCAGGAGACAGGACAGGTATGGAATCTGAATATCCAGATGGATGCCACAGCGGGAACGGGACATTCCGGTATTGGTATTCTGGCAGGTCAGAATAAGGGACTTATCAGCGGATGCAGCGTCAATGGCAAAATGAATGTAAACAATGATGCCGGACTTCTTGTCGGAATAAATGAAGTAAGCGGAATTATTGAGGACAGCACCGCAAATGGCATGGTTTCCGGAAATCACCGTATTGGTGGTCTGGTTGGAACGAACAAGGGCGGTATTACCAACTGCACAAACAATGCATTGGTAAACACCAATGCCAAGGATAATAAAATTGACATCCAGTCTCTGACTGTACAGGAAATTTTAAGTACGGAAAATGCAGCTTCCGTAACGGATATCGGTGGAATTGCCGGTTCCAATCAAGGAGTCATTCTTTATAGTAACAATAACGGCAGTGTAGGATATCAGCATGTCGGTTATAACATTGGTGGTATTGCAGGAAGCCAGACCGGTTTTATTATGAGCTGCGAGAACCACGGACGGCTGAACGGACGTAAGGATGTTGGCGGAATTGCCGGACAGATGGAGCCGAGCAGCCAGATGCAATATGAAGAGGACACGATGGAAAAGCTGTCCAGGGAATTTCCGAAGCTGCACGACCTTGTAACGAAGCTCGATAACGATGCAAGCAATATGTCTGCATCTTTGTCCGATCAGATTAATGTGCTGCTGGATGCTGTAGCAGGTGCACAGAATGCAGTAGATAATATTATGTCGGATATCAGCGGTGATTTTGATAATATGTCCAATTCCCTGTCTATTTCAGGGTTGAACTCACCAAGACCGGTATCGCTGGATTTCCTGGATAAGCTCCCTACATGGAGTCCGGGTGCATCTCCAACGGAATCTCCGAGTACGACACCATCTACGACTCCGAGTACAACACCGACAGGAACGCCTACATCGACTCCTACTCCGACACCTACTCCGAGTACGTCAACGGGGGGGAATGGAAATAATGCAGGGACCAGTACAGGAGAAGGAACCGGGACTGGTGGAAGTAATGCTGGAACTAATGGAATTGGAAACGATGAAGGCAATGGTCAGACCCCGACACAGAATCCGCCAGGCGTACAGAGTGGCACTGAGGATTCTACACAAGCTTCCGGTCAGAACTCTGCAGAGGGAGAAAAAGGTGCAAGAACTGCCATTCAGGATCTGAGAACTTCCGAAGAGGAGATTGCTTACCAGATTCCGTACAGACTTTCTGAACCGGTGCCGGGTATAACGGAAACGAAGAACCTGTCACAGGATGATGCAGATCCTGCGGATGATACTAATAATGATACCAAGGGTGACACCAAGGATGACAGCAAGGGCGACACTAAGGATGATACTAATAAGGATCCCAAGGATGATACAAAGGATGATGGGGATAGTTTAGATAATCTTCCGAGTCTTCCTCTTGTTCCCACACCAAGCGGTGGATATGACTTTTCTTCCTTTAATATCTGGGATCAGATTGACCGGGAAGCACTGGAAAAAGAAATTAATGATGCACAGAAGGCAGCTTATGAGAATGCAAACCGTGCAATTTCCGATACCGAAAGCGAGATCCGTAACCGGGCTGACCGGGCCAAAGTAAGGGTTGAGTCCGCGCGGACATCGTTAAGCAGCAGCTTTACGAAGATCATTGATCAGACACGCACCCTGAACAATATGGCAGATGATTATAATCAGCTTTTGCTGGATGACTTACAGGCAATTAATGATGAAGTTCAGGTGATTACGAACATTATTACCGATACGGATACACCGGATACCGACGAAATCTTTATGGATGTTTCTGATGATGATACAGTCAAGGATACCGAGGGCAAGGTATTGAGCTGTACGAATTATGGAAAAATCTGTGGTGATCTCAATGTCGGCGGTATTGCCGGAACCATGTCCCGTGAGAACAACCTTGATCCGGAGGATGACTTAAATCTTTCTTCCGATAACGCAACACTGAATGTCAGGTACAAGGAACGAATTGTTATCCGGGAGTGCTATAATAGTGGAAAGGTAGAAGGAAAGAAGGAATGTGCCGGAGGGATTGTCGGTGAAATGACCCTTGGCAGCATTATTTCCAGTATGAATACCGGAAGCATTTCGGGTGACGAAGATAAAGTCGGAGGTATTGCCGGAGAAAGTAAGGGAACGATCCGCAAAAGCAGCTCGAAGTGTGCACTATCCGGAGATAATCAGATTGGAGGTATTGCCGGAAAAGGTAAAACCATTACGGACTGCTATAGTATGATAGAGATTCAGGAGGGAAATTATTATCTGGGATCCATTGCCGGACAGATTGATGATTCAGGAACTGTAGAGAACAACTATTTCGTAGAAGGATGTCCTCCCGGAATTGACGGAATCAGCCTTGAGGGTGAGGCACAGCCTGCCTCTTATGATGAGTTCCTGGAGCTTCCGGATATTCCGGATTCATTCCGCTCAATTCATCTGACCTTCATGGCAGATGACTCCCAGGTAGACCGGATCACCATTAATTACGGAGAGAGCTTTGATATTGCCAGGCTCCCGGAGGTACCCGAGAAGGATGGATATTCCGGTGTGTGGGAAGACTTCTCCCAGGAGAATATTACCTTTGACCAGACGATCGAAGCCGTATATACTGAATATATTACGACACTGGAGGCAAATCTTGATGGAACAAAGCTTCCTAAGCTTTTGGCCGAAGGAACCTTTGATACGGATGATTCCTTAGAGATTAAGAAGGTTGAGCTTTACCCGGAGGATGCAGAAACCAGGGCAGAGAGTTATCAGGTGCGTCTTGAAACATCCGATATCGGAAAGCATCTTTACAGGTTCCTGCCGGATGCTTCTCTTGAAATGGAAAATCCTTCGATTGAGATTTACAGAGATAAAGCTTTTGTCCAAATAGACACGGAGCAGGATGGCAGCTATCTGGTATTTGAATGTGAAGATGATGCGTTTACCTTTACCTGCGTGGACCGTCCGGCAGAACCTGTACCGGTTGCGTTGATTGCGATACTTGCCGGTATATGCCTGGTGGTAGTCTTTGTGTTAATTATAGGAATTCATGGCCGTAAGAAAAAGAAGAAAGCTGCCAGGACAGCATAGACTTAGGAGAAAACCATGACACATGCCGAAGCATCCATGAAAACGAAGCAGGCGATGGCAGATTCCCTGAAAAGGTATATGGAGGTGAAGTCACTATCCAAAATAACGATCAGTGCTATCTGCGAGGACTGCGGAATTAACCGGAAAACGTTTTATTATCACTTTAAGGATATTTATGATCTGCTAAAGTGGACACTGGAACAGGAATCACTTGTGGTAGTGAATCAGCTTGATGTTATGGTGGACTATGAGAAAATCGTTCTTACCTTGCTGGATTATGTGGATAAGAACCGTGCACTGCTGGTTCATGCGTATTCCGCGATTGGTAAAAATGGTTTTGGGCAGTTCTTTTCCTCCAGCTTTGAGCGTGTTAGTCTGGATGTGATTGACAGTGCTGCCGAAAGGCAGAACGTAGAACTTTCTGAGGAATATAAAGGGTTTCTCTGTTGCTTTTACAGCAATGCATTGTATGGATTGTTAGTAACCTGGTTTTTGAACCAGAGCCGGTTTGACAGGGAGCGGTTCGCGGGATATATTGTTTTTACCTTGAGAACTTCGGTAGATGCGTTGCTGAATTCTTACGAGAACAGCAAAAGGTAAAGAAATAATAGACGAATAGAATCAAAGTAAAAACGGCGAAGAGGCTTTTGCAGTTGCAGAAGTCTCTTTTGTGTAGAGCACTTAGTGAAAGCGAGCCAAAGGCGAAGCTTGAACTTAGTGCGAACCAGTCCGGAACACTTAACGAGAGCAAGCCGAAGGTGCAGCCCGAGTTTAGTGAGAGGGACAAGTAGAGAACGGCTGCGCACAGGCAGAGCTTTTGGGGTAGATTTTTTATGAGTTCGTTCTTGTCAAACATTGTATACCATGATACAATTAGTTGTCGATTTTATACGAGAGGAGTCATTAAAATGGATTTTTATGCAACTTTCTGGGCTCTTGTACCGCCAATTGTAGCGATAGCACTTGCCCTCATCACCAAAGAGGTGTACAGTTCCCTGTTCGTAGGTATTCTGGTCGGAGGTCTGCTGTATTCCGGATTTTCTTTTGAAGGAACGATTACTCATATTTTTAATGATGGCTTTGTAGGAGTTCTGTCGGACAGCTATAATGTCGGTATTCTGATTTTCCTTGTTATTCTTGGTGCAATTGTCGCATTGATGAACAAGGCGGGAGGATCCGCTGCATTCGGACATTATGCAAAGAAGAAAATTAAAACAAGAGCCGGTGCACAGATTATGACCATTGCACTTGGAATTCTGATTTTTATTGATGATTATTTTAACTGTCTTACTGTAGGAAGCGTTATGAAGCCTGTTACGGATGAGCACAAGGTATCACGTGCAAAGCTGGCTTACCTGATTGATGCGACTGCAGCGCCTGTCTGTATTATTGCCCCGATTTCATCCTGGGCAGCAGCAGTTGCAGGCTTTGTGGAAGGAGAAGACGGATTTTCTATTTTCCTTCGTGCTATTCCGTATAACTATTATGCATTGCTGACTATTTTAATGATGTTTCTGATCGTACTTTTACATATCGATTTCGGACCGATGAAAAAGCATGAAGAGAATGCATTAAAGGGAGATCTCTTTACTTCCGGACACCAGGAGGATCAGACAGCTGCCCCGGTGAATGAAAAGGGAAAGGTAATTGATCTGGTAATTCCGATTATAACCCTGATTATCTGCTGCGTCATTGGCATGATTTATACCGGTGGATTCTTTGGCGGCGCAAACCTTGTAGAAGCGTTTTCCAATTCCGATGCTTCGGTCGGACTTGGCATGGGAAGTATCTGCGCACTGATTCTTATTGTGATTGTATATATGTTCCGCAGAGTAATGTCCTTTAAGGATTGTATGGCATGTATTCCCGAAGGCTTTAAGGCCATGGTTCCGGCAATCCTGATCCTTACCTTTGCATGGACCCTGAAGGCAATGACAGATAGTCTTGGAGCAGCAGAATTTGTGGCAAATGCAGTAAAATCTGTAGCAGGAAGCTTTATGAGTCTGCTTCCGGCAATTATCTTTTTAATTGGATGTTTCCTTGCTTTTGCAACCGGTACATCCTGGGGAACCTTCGGTATCCTTATTCCGATCGTTGTTGCCGTATTTGCAAACTCTGATCCGACCTTAATGATTATTTCCATCTCCGCATGTATGGCAGGTGCGGTCTGCGGTGACCATTGTTCACCGATCTCGGATACAACTATTATGGCAAGCGCAGGTGCACAGTGCGATCATGTGAATCATGTTTCCACACAGCTTCCGTATGTTGTCGTGGTAGCGGCTGTATCTTTTGTAACCTACATTATTGCAGGTTTTGTCAGAACTGCATGGATCGTGCTTCCGATCGGTATTGTTCTGCTCGTTGGAACCCTGTTAGTCATTAAGTATCTGGAAGACCGAAAAGCAAAGCAGATTCGAAAAGCAAAATAAATTTAGAGTCGGACAGGAAATCGGTATGGGAATATCATATTTTGACGGCTGAGTCAGAATGTTGAGTTAGAAAATTTCACAAGATAGAATTAAGAAAACAGAACTGAGAAAAGGACCGCAATCGTTGGATTGTGGTCCTTTTATCTCATTATTTAGAGTAGAATAAATTTCATATGGTCTTATAAATGGTTCCTGCCTGAATAGAAATGATTCCTGTATTAGCAGATGTTAAATCTTTGCGAGAGACTGTAATGCCTGATCGTGCAGGATCACTTCAAAATGCTCTTCCAGATAAGCCTCGGAACCCGGAACAGTACGCAGGCCAACCGCATATTCGGAAAGAATATTGCAGACCTTGTTAAATTCCGCAGGAGAGTGATCACTCTTTGCAACGGAAAGAATATAACCACCATCCGGATCTTTGTACAGGGAGTTGGATCCCTGATAAGCATTCACAAGGATATGGGACAATGCGGTTAAATCACGCAGACTGTCAAAGCCGTAGATGCGGACAAGATCCATGGCAGGATTGATGTCTGCCAGTTTCTTCTTTAAGGTCTTGTTCAAAGCGGATTTCCGGGAAGAGCTCTCGGTATTGGATTCACCGGAATTGCCTGCAACGGAGGCTGCTGCTTCCCGTGCACTTGTGATTTTTTTGAACAAATCAAGAACGTCATCGGCACCGGTGCCACCTGCCACAGAATCCATCATTTCATCCAGATCGCCTCCATCCTCATGGACAGATGGTGCAAACTTGGAAAAACGGGTATCCAGTTCGTCGGGATCTTCTACTTTGGTAATAATCAGTACAATGCAATCCGCATTTAAAGGAATTGCTTCAATCATCAGGGGAATATCCTCTGCTTCAAATCCAAATTCAAAGGAAGCCTGCTGCATCATGTCACGGAATAAATCCTTGGCTTTATCCGTACCGTAAGCAAGCTCACTCAATTTAATTTCTCTGTCTGCCAGATCCTCTTTGGTAAGAGTACAACGGATCTGGTGATCATTTACTTTTTCTATTTTCATGAGTTGCCTCCATTTTATATTTAGTTAACGACTTGCGGTTAAAATTGTTGTTTGGTTTATTACATCAATGATATACGAATTGCTCCGTTGCCTTGATGTAACTATTCATAACTCCATTTGCAAGACCACTGCTGCGCAGTGTCCTTTGCTCATGTAGTTACTTCGCCATATAAATTTAAAAATGTCCTTACGAATGC
>ENA-ORNF01002304-ORNF01002304.1-human-gut-metagenome-genome-assembly--contig:-NODE-2304-length-14524-cov-5.333472_pt1 | contig 14524 bp, 15 predicted proteins | sample MGYA00242110_ERZ509012 | MGnify/ENA primary metagenome ERZ509012 (study PRJEB26280, sample SAMEA2338714) | human gut metagenome | biome: human gut; feature: human-associated habitat; material: faeces...
GCACGGGGGCCGCAACGGCGATCCATGGCATCCAGCCGTCGCGGATGCGGCGCCGCGTGAAGAGGCCGAAGAGGAACATGCCGAGGATCGGCCCGTAGGTATAGCTGGCGACCTTGTAGACCAGGTTGATGACGCTGTCGTCGGCCAGGTAGCCGAAGGCGAGGATCACACCCGCCATGGCCAGCGCCATGAGCAGGTGCACGCTGCGGCGCAGGCGCGTCAGCCGCCGCTCGTCGCAGCGGCGCGTACCCTGCAGGATATCGACCGTAAAGGAGGTGGTGAGGGCCGTGAGGGCCGATCCGGCGGCCGAATAGGTGCTCGAGATGAGCCCGACGACGAACAGGATGCCGACAACGGGCGGCAGTCCCCCGTCCACGGCCACCAGCGAGAAGACCTGGTCGCTCTTGGCCGGAAGCTCCAGCCCGGTGTGTCCGGCGTAGAGGTAGAGCAGCACGCCGAGGACCAGGAAGAGGAAGATCACGAAGATCTGGCTGACGGCCGTCAGCACGATGTTCTTCTGCGAGTCGCGCGGCGTGGCGCAGCTCAGGTTGCGCTGCATCATGTCCTGGTCGAGGCCGGTCATGGCCACCAGCAGCACGATGCCTGCGGCGAACATCTTCCAGAAATAGCGGTCCGATGCGGGGTCGTCGAAGAAGAAGATGCGCGACATGGGCGAATCGGAGACGGCCTGCACCACCCCGCGGGCCGAGAGGCCGAGCCCGTCGGCGATGAAGACGATCGAGAGGACGAGGCTGCCCACCAGGCAGACGGTCTTGAGCGTGTCGGTCCAGATGAGCGACTGCACGCCGCCCTGCTGCGTATAGAGCCAGACGAAGGCCATCGTGACCAGCGCGTTGGCCCACAGCGGCAGGCCGTAGTGGTCGAAGACCAACAGCTGGAGCACCGCACAGACAACGTAGACGCGCAGGGCGGCGCCCAGCATCTTCGAGATGAAGAAGAACCAGGCGCCCGTGCGGTGCGAATGGATGCCGAAACGGTCGTCGAGGTACTCGTAGAGCGAGACGACCCGCAGCCGGTAAAAGGTCGGGATGAGCAGGAAGGCCACGACAAGCTGCCCGACGGTGAAGCCCGCAACCATCTCCATGTAGGAGAACGAATCGGCGGCCACCGAACCGGGGACCGAGATGAAGGTCACGCCCGACATGGCGGCGCCGATCATGGCGAAGGCCGCCATGTACCACGGGGTGCGGCGCCCGCCGGAGAAGAACCCGGCGTTGTCGGCCCGGCGGCCTGAGAGCCATGCGACGAGGAAGAGGACGGCGATATAGCCCAGGACGGTGGCGATGACGGCTGCAGGTGTCATGGATGCGGATTCGGTATCAGTTTACGATTCGCCAAAGATACGAAAAAACGCGATACGGAGTCCCCAAAAAACGCGCGATTTTCAGCTTCTCCGCAGCAGGACGCCCCGCGCGGCGCACGATTTCGCGTCACCAGGAGTCCGAATGCCCCGGAATTTGCATATCTTTACGCCAGACACCTAAAAACAGCGGATATGGCATTTTTCAAGGAATTCAAGGAATTTGCGCTCAAGGGCAATGTCATGGACATGGCCGTCGGCGTAATCATCGGCGGGGCGTTCGGCAAGATCGTCTCGTCGCTCGTGAACGACATCCTCATGCCGCCGATCGGCGCGCTGATCGGCAATGCCGACTTCTCGAACCTGCGTATCGACCTCTCGCGCGTGCGCGACGTCACATCGGAAGCGCTCGGTTCGGTGGCCGAGCTGGCCGGAGGCGGCGAGGCGGCGGCCAAGGCGGCCGAACCGATCTACTGGAACTACGGCGCCTTCATCCAGCAGTGCGTGGATTTCGCCATCCTGGCATTCTGCGTCTTCCTGATGGTCAAGCTGATGAACCGCCTGATGAAGAAACGCGCCGCGACGCCGCCCGCACCGCCCGCACCCTCGAAGGAGGAGCTGCTGCTTACGGAGATCCGCGACCTGCTCAGGGAACGGCAGGCCGATGGCCGGTAACCCCGCGCGGAAAACGAACAGATCGGACGGGCAATCCGCACGGATCACTCGTCCCGATCCTTCGTCTTCGAAGGGGCATACTCCTGCAGCACGTAGGTGGTGAAGATCGGGAAGAACATCATCCCGAGCGACGGCAGCAGCACGCTGAAGAGCTTGCCGATCGCCGTGACGGGAAAGATGGCTGCGCCGACGGTCGTGACATTCATCCAGGCCCACCAGAGCGCGTTGCCGAATCCGTGCAGGTGCGGATTGACGGGCAGTTCGTAGTCGTAGAAGATCAGCGCGGAGATGTAGGTGAAGACGACCACCGTGAAGATGTAGGCCGCAAGCAGGCGCCGCACGCGGTTGCCGACCAGCCAGCCGACGACGATCGTCATGGCCAGGAAGGCCCGCAGCAGCGGAACGAGCCCCAGCAGCATGGCGGCTCCGCGCGACAGCGTCACGCCGCTCCACGAAACGATATTGAGGTACGGCACCGAAAGGAGCAGGTAGAACAGGTTGCGCCAAAAGAACCGGGCGCTCCAGCCGTCGGCTCCCCAGCGGACGAAGAAGTCGCACAGAAAGAGCAGGCAGACAACAAACTGCACGGCCAGGTACGGACGCGAGAAGTGCTTGCCTCCGGCAATCACCTCCCACGAGATTGCCACGAGCAGCAGCAGGCCTGCCAGAACCTTGACCGCCCCAAGTATTTGCAGGAAACGCGGCCCGGGCGGCAGGGGCCTGCCAGCGCCCGACGCAAGACCGCGGGCAGCCGTGCGGGAGGCGGATCGTCGCCGGGACTTCGAAGCGGCAGCGGAGGAGGAAGGCCGGGACGGACGGCTATCCGGACGGAGGGAAAGATTTTGCGACATGATGTTTGTTTTTTTATGACCGGCGCATCATGCTCAAAATCAATGCCACAGGCGAAAAACCTCCCAAAAGGACAAAAATCGGACGTATTTTTTTGGCGAAAGTTTTTGCAGGTATGAATTTTTCTATTACCTTTGCACTCGCTTTCAGCAATGGCGGGATAGCTCAGCTGGTTAGAGCGCATGATTCATAATCATGAGGTCGAGAGTTCAAGTCTCTCTCCCGCTACTGAAAAAGAAGGGCACTTACCTCAAAAGGCAAGTGCTCTTTCTTTTTGCATTTTACAGCCAGGCTTTCATCGGACGGAAGCGGCCCGATCAAAAGGCTCAGTCGTCGATCACCTCCGCCTCGACGAATCCGTCGTCATCGGACGAGCGGATCTTACGGTTGATCCGCCGCCACTCGAACGACAGTGCGATGCGGAAGATCCCATACAGCACGAACGACACCCCGGCATAGGCCAGTATAAAGATGCCGCCATAGACGGGAGCGGCCAGGAAGACGAACGAGCAGATCAGGCTCAGGATGTTGCAGGCCAGCAGCCAGCCCCAGCCCCTCACTCCGATCCCGGAGAGTTCGCTCGCCTCACAGATACCCAGCACGGAGTGGAACAGCATCCAGAATCCGACGACATAGATCAGCAGGGGCGCGACGAGCGGCAGCGGCATCAACAGGAGCCACACGCCGAAAAGAACCTCGAGCAGCCCCCGGGCCAGGCTCCAGCCCCAGCTGTCGTTCCACTCCCGGTTGGCAAAGGCCCAGAGCACATTGACGATACCGGCGGTGACCAGCACCGCGATGAAAAACGCAGTCATCACGGCCAGCGAGTCTGCCGGCACGACAAAACAGCAGACACCCGTCACGATGCTCAGAATCCCCACGACGAGCGAAACCCACCAATACCGGAAAAGGTTCCGCGTGCGATGCATTTCCTTCCACATAATTCTGTATTTTTTGATTGAACTCAGGCAAAGATAGTCCAGTCGCAGCGCATCCGCATTACCCCACCCTGCCCGAAAATGTGCAATTTTTCGTATATTCGCCCCGAATCAACCCACAGAAGAGATGAAGGATATACGAAAAATCCGGGCTGAAGAGCTGAAACTGGGTAATTTTGCGTTCATGGACCTCACCGGCCGAGACTCGAAGGAGTGGATCGGCCGACGCTCTTCGACGGCGTCGTCTTCGGCTTCTGCCTTTCGGGAAGTTTTCTCTTCCGGATCAACCACCGCGAATTCCGCATGACGGCCAACGAGGTGTTCATCTGTCTGCCCCGGCACCTGTTCACGGCCACAGGATGCTCGTCGGACCTGTCGGTCAAACTGCTGCTCGTATCGCCCGAATACCTCTACGCGCTGCCCGTCTCCTTCGGATTCGACTGGCTCAAGCATGTCGAGGCATCTCCCCGGCTGCCGCTTCCGGCAGAAAAGATTGCGGATCTGACCGCCCTCTACACCCTGCTGGAACGATACGACACCGACGACAAACAGGCCCCACCGATCCGGGACGCCCTGCTGCTCCCGTTCCTGCTGATCATCATCGCGCAGGTCGAACCGGCCGCCACAGCCTCCGGCGGTTCGAAGGTCTCGCGCCAGGAGTGGCTCACCCGCCGTTTCTTCGAGCTCATGTCGGAGCACTTCGAGTCGCAGCGGCAGGTCTCCTTCTATGCCGACAGGCTCTGCATCACCGCCAAACGGCTCTCGGCCGCCGTCAAGGAGACCTCGGGACATACCGCACTCGAATGGCTCAACGAAGCGGCACTGGTCGAGGCCAAACGCTGCCTGAGAACAACCGACCTGACCGTACTGCAGATCTCCGAGGCCCTGCACTTCTCGACCGCCTCCTCGTTCGTGCGCTTCTTCCGGCAACATGCGGGATGCACCCCGCTCGAATACCGGCGGCGATGACGGAGGGCGGCTACGCACAGCCCGCATGTGCGCGGACGATGCGCATGAACTCCTCGCCGGTGATCGTCTCCCGCTCGATGAGGAACGCCGCAGCTTCGTGCATGATCTCCAGATGTCCGGCGATCAGTTCCCGGGCCTTGGCATGGGCCTCACGGATCAACCGCAGCACCTCGGCATCAACCTCCGAGGCCGTGGCGGTCGAGCACGTCAGCGCCGCATCGCCGCCCAGGTAGGCGCTGTTCACCGACTCGAGCGCCATCATGTCGTACTTCCCGCTCATGCCGAAGCGCGAAACCATCGCACGGGCCAGCCGCGTGGCCTGCTCGATGTCGTTGGCGGCCCCCGTGGTGACCGACCCGAAAACCTCCTCCTCGGCGGACCGTCCGCCCGTAAGGGTCACGATGCGGTTGAAAAGCGTCTCGCGACTCTGCAGCAGCTGCTCGCCCTCCTCGACCTGCATGGTATAGCCGAGCGCCCCGGAGGTACGGGGGATGATCGTGATCTTGTGGACCGGAGCCGAATGGCTCTGCAGGGCGGCAACCAGCGCGTGGCCGATCTCGTGATAGGCCACGATGCGCTTCTCCTCGGACGAGAGCACCTTGTTTTTCCGCTGCGCTCCGGCGATCACGGTTTCGACGCTCTCTTCGAGATCGGCCGTGGTCACCCGCCTGCGGCCCATGCGCACGGCACGCAGCGCCGCCTCGTTGATGATGTTGGCCAATTCGGCTCCCGAGGAGCCGGCCGTGGCACGGGCCACAATATCCAAATCGACCGCCTCGTGCTTCACCCGCTTGAGGTGCACCTCGAGAATCGCCTTGCGCCCCTCGAGATCGGGCAGTTCCATCTGGATCCGACGGTCGAAGCGCCCGGGGCGCAGCAATGCCTTGTCGAGGCTCTCGGGACGGTTCGTAGCGGCCAGAATCACCACGCCCTTGCGGCCGTCAAACCCGTCCATCTCGGTCAGCAGCTGGTTGAGCGTCTGTTCGCGCTCGTCGTTGCCGCCGCCGAACTTGCCGCCGTCGCGCTTCTTGCCGATGGCGTCGATTTCGTCAATAAACACGATGCAGGGCGCTTTCTCCTTCGCCTGCTTGAACAGGTCGCGCACCTTGCTGGCGCCCATGCCGACGAACATCTCCACAAATTCCGAGCCGGAAATGGAGAAGAACGGCACGTTCGCTTCGCCCGCGACTGCCTTGGCGAGCATGGTTTTGCCCGTGCCGGGCGGGCCGACGAGCAGAATGCCCTTGGGCATCGACGCGCCGATATCGCGGTACTTCGACGGGTCATGCAGGTAGTTGACGATTTCGCTCAGGTTCTCCTTCGCTTCGTCCTCGCCCGCCACATCGTCGAACTTAATGCTGCCCGCGCTGTCCTTCACATATACCTTGGCATTGGAATTGCCCATGCCGAAGGACATCGCGTCCTTGCCGCCGCCCATGCGCTTCATCAGCTGGCGCGTGAGCAGCTGCCCCAGCGCGATAAAGAGCACAATCGGGAAAACGAAGGAAAGCAGGAACGACAGCAGCGGCGACGTTTCCTCCACAATTTCCTTGTCGAACCTCACGCCGTGTTCGGACAGGCGGCTGGTCAGCTCCGGGTCATCCATCTTGCCTGTGCGGTAATAAACAGCGTTCTTATTGGCTTCGTCCTCCTTGGTGATGAAGACGATCTGATTGTCCTGCACTTGAACTTCAGAAATCTTGTCCTCTTCGGTCATCTGGATGAACGTGCCGTAATCGACATACTTCACGCGCGCCTGACTCACCATCGGGACGAGCAGCGTGTTAATCAGCAGCACGACCAGAATCGCGATTGCGTAATAGACAATCAGCGGTTTTTTCGGGGTTTTGACTTCATTCATGCGTTGGTATCCCTCCCATCGATGTTGATTCTACCATGGCTTTATGAACTCAGTTTGTCCTTTTCAGCGAAAAGTAACAACTGTTTTCATGTTTTTTTGCGAGAATACCGAAAATGGGACGGCGGAAAATTTCCGTCATCCCACTAACTGGTTACAGTTGTCCCACCACGTCGTCCATGCTGTACATGCCGGGCTGCTGATTCATCAGGAACGCCGCCGCACGCAAAGCGCCCGCAGCAAACACGCCACGGTTCTCCGCGCTATGGCTGATGCGGATTCTCTCGCCCGTGCCGAAGAAGCAGACTTCATGCTCGCCCGTGACCGTGCCGCCGCGCAGGGAGTGCATCCCGATTTCCTGATGCTGGCGCTTGCAGTCGCGTCCGTGGCGGCCGAAAACGGCTTCGCGCTCATCCGGATAGGCAGATTTGACCGCGTCCAGGAGCATCAGCGCCGTGCCAGAGGGCGCGTCGAGCTTGCGGTTATGGTGCGCTTCGACAATTTCCACGTCAAAGGCATCGCCAAGGACGCCTGCCGCCTTCTTAGCGAGGGCGCGCAGCAGGGCAATGCCGAGGCTCATGTTGCCGGAGCGGAAAATCGGCACGACTTTCGACGCTTCGGCGATTTGATGAAGCTGCTCGTCGGTCAGACCCGTCGAGGCAATGACGACCGGGACGCGGTGCTTCGTGGCGTAATCCAGCACGTTCGCGCCGGGCTTCCAGTTGGAGAAGTCAATCACCACATCCACCTTGGTGGCGTCGGCATAGTTCGCATAGAGGGGGAAATCCGGCTGATACGGGGCGACCCCGGCGGCAATGTCCACGCCGCACACCACGTCAATGCCGGAGGATTTTGCTTGCGCGGCGACCTCGCGGCCCATGAAGCCGCACGCGCCGCTGATGAGGATGGTCATCTTTTTTTGCTCCTTGTGATAGGAAAAGATAGTAGTTTTCTTGTTACGCAGGGGATTTCGCGTCTGCGGACGCGACCAAAGGGCTTTGCGCTCGCCCTTTGGAAACCTTCGCAGTGCACACCCATGTTTCTTGGTCTTTTTCGCAGCTGCTATTATAATGGAAGCGGTTAAATCAGTTTCCAGCCGCGCATAATGTCGGCGAGCTTCTGCTGGTTGGCTTCCTGCATGGGAATCAGCGGCAGACGCAGTTCGTTGCGGCACATGCCCATCATGCTCATGGCTGCCTTGCAGGGAATCGGGCTGGTTTCGCAGAACAGCGCCTTCACCATCGGCAGCAGGTCGCGCTGCATCTTGGACGCTTCCGCCCAGTTGCCGGAGAGCGCGAGGGACGTCATCTTGCTCGTTTCGGCGGGCATGACGTTGCTCAGCACGGAAATGACGCCCTGGAAGCCCAGCACCATCAGCGGAATCGTCAGGTCGTCGTTGCCGCAGTAGAAGGTCGCGTTGTCGCCGACGAGGTTGATTTTCTCCATCGCCTGCGCCACGTCGGGGTTCGCTTCCTTCACGGCGACGACCTGCGGCAGGCGGCAGATTTTCTCAAGCGTCGCGGGCTGGATGTTCACGCCCGTGCGGGAGGGAACGTTGTAAACGACAATCGGCAGACTGGTCTTTTCGGCAATCTCCGTGTAGTGCGCCACCAGTCCCTCCTGCGTGGACTTGTTGTAGTAGGGGGTGACGACCAGCTGCGCCGCCACGCCGAAGTCCTTGACGACATTCGCCGCGTGGATGACCTCGCGCGTGCAGTTGCTGCCCGTGCCGGCAATGACGCAGGCGCGGTCTTTCGCGCGCTCGGCGACGAAGCGAATGACCTCAATGTGCTCATCCCACGTCATCGTCGATGGTTCGCCCGTCGTGCCCGCGGCAATCAGCGCGCTCACGCCGCCCGCAATCTGGCTTTCTACGAGGTTGTCCAGCGCATCCCAGTCGATTTCGCCGTTCTTGAAAGGCGTAATCAGCGCCGTACCAGTGCCTGTGAACAAAGGTTTCATTGTGATAACTTCCTTCCAGATATTTATACGATTTTTGCATTACACCCGGTGCGGAATGTACCCCTTGCGGCAGAGCAGCTCCGCCGTCAGGATGCCGCCGCCCGCCGCGCCGCGCACCGTGTTGTGGCTCAGGCAGACAAAGCGGTAGTCAAACAGCTTATCCTCGCGCAGACGGCCGATGGACACGCCGAAGCCGTTCTGGAAATCGCGGTCAAGGCGGGTCTGCGGGCGGGAGGGGTCTTCAAAATACTGCAGGAAGGGCTTGGGCGCGCTCGGCAGCTCAAGGCGCTGCGCTTCCGTCTCATAGTTCGCCCAGCGTTCCTTAATCTGCTCGATGGTCGGCTTTTTCTTGAAGCTGACGGACACCGCCGCCATATGGCCGTCGGAGCAGGCGACACGCAGGCACTGTGCGGAGATGACGGGCAGCGTCGCGTTGACAATCTTGCCATCCTCCACATGCCCCCACAGCTTCAGCGGCTCGTTTTCGCTCTTCTCTTCCTCGCCGCCGATGTAGGGAATCACGTTATCCACCATTTCGGGCCACGTCTTGAACGTCTTGCCCGCGCCGGAAATCGCCTGATAGGTGCACACGCTGACCTTCTCCGGCTCAAAATCAAGCAGGGGGGTCAGGGCGGGCACATAGCTCTGGATGGAGCAGTTCGGCTTGACGGCGATGAAGCCATTCTTCGTGCCGAGGCGCTTTTTCTGCGCTTCAATGACGGCAAGGTGATCGGCGTTGATTTCCGGCACGACCATCGGCACGTCCTCGATGCCGCGGCAGGCGCTGTTGTTGCTCACGACCGGGATTTCGTGCTTCGCGTAGGCTTCCTCCAGCGCGCGGATTTCGTCCTTCTTCATGTCCACGGCGCAGAAAACGAAGTCCACATGCTTGCTCACTTCGTCAATATCCGCCGCATCGACGACGGTCATGCCCGCCACCTTTTCCGGAATCTCCCACGAGAACGCCCAGCGCTCCCCGACCGCCTCGCGGTACGTCTTTCCGGCACTGCGCGCCGACGCCGCCACACAGTTCACCTCAAACCACGGATGATCCTTCAGCAGCGAAATAAAGCGCTGACCGACCATGCCCGTTGCGCCAACAATGCCTACACGATACTTCTCCATTGGCTGTATCCTCCATCCATGTGTTTCTGCTGATTTTTTTGCGGTATCCTGTCCATTCGGATTCAAAAAAAGCCACCACAAGCCATCCTGCTCGCGGTGCGCCAAAGACCCGATTTTCCATGCAGTCGCCCGCATGATGCCCTGCCCATAAGGAACAGGCGGTGTCTCAGTGAATCAGCGCTCCGCCGGGGATTTTTTCACCCCGATGACAGTCACGAACCTGTCCGGCCCGCGCCCAAGCACAGGGTCTGCGGCTTCGATTGCCCTGCCTTTCGGCGCACCACCCCTTCCCGCGGCCTCTGCGGAAGCCATCCTCCGCCGCGGTACACGATGCGTGCGCACCTCTGATTCCGTTCCTATGCAATTATCGGATACCAATGCTATCATAGCACGCTTTTGCTTATCTGTCAATGACTTATACTATTTCCTGATGAAAATGCGCCAAGATGCGCCGCGAATTTTTGTATTCTGGCTAACACGAATGAAACGCAGCGTAGCAGCGCTACGCTAAGTGGAATGAGTGGACGCCAGAATCAAAAAGGCGCAAGCAGATGGCGCAGGTAAATCAGGAAATAGTATTACGCAGATTTCCGCCGTTTCTTCACCAGAAACCGCACAACCCCGCGCAGGGGCTTCGGCACCTTCACGCACACCATCCGCACCCGCATTTCTGTCACCTCCTCCCCACACAGATCAGCACCAGCCCGGCGATTGCCAGCGCCACGCCAAGCAGCGCCGCCCACGCCCACGCCGGGATGCACAGCAGCAGCACAATCAGCCCTGCCGCCACCAGCACGACGCCCGCAATCATCAGCGCGCGCTGACCCGTGCAGATGACCCATTGCTGCTCGCCGCAGGAGCGTTTGCGCATTCGTCTCCCTCCCCGCTCGGTTGATTCGGTTGAGGGTATGCGGGGGATGCGCCGCTTATGCCAGCAAGCCGAAATCCGCGAACGCCCCCCTGGACTGCTTCGGCGCGGATTCTCCCGTGCAGCTTGATTTTTATCGGAAGTTTTTTCGGCGGCAATCACCGTTTTTCTTCCTATTGAATAATATTCTCTGTCAACCTTCGCTTTTCCTCTTGCCAGTTTCGTTTTTCCGGTGTATAATCAGCGGCGGAAGATTTCGCAAAGGAGCAAAATCATGGCATCCAAATCGCACGACCTGACGCACGGGCCGCTCGTCCAGCAGATTATCCTGTTTTCCCTGCCGCTGATGGCAACGAACGTGCTGCAAGTGCTGTTCAACATGTCCGACGTGGCGGTGGTTGGGCAGTTTGCAGGCCCGGAAGCGCTGGGCTCAGTCGGGTCTACCTCGATTCTTGTCTCGCTGTTCACCGGCTTCCTGATCGGCATGGGCAGCGGGGTCAACGTCGTCGTCGCCCGGTATATCGGCGCGCGGCACGACCAGGACGTGCACGAGGCGGTGCATACCTCGCTGATTCTCTCGCTGATTGTCGGCGTCATCATCATGGCGCTGGGTTTCCTTTTCACGCCCGCAATGCTCTCCATGCTCGGCACGAAGCCGGTGCTGATGGCGGGCGCGGTCAGCTACCTGCGCATCTACTGCCTCGGTATGCCCGCCATGGCGGTGTTCAACTTCGGCAACGCGGTGCTTTCCGCCGCCGGCGACACGAAAAAACCGCTCTACTTCCTCTCGATGGCGGGCGTCATCAACATCCTGCTGAACCTGTTCTTCGTCATCGTCTGCCATTTGGCGGCGGCGGGTGTGGCGCTGGCAAGCATCATCTCCCAGTATATTTCAGCGGCGCTGGTGATTTTGTCCCTGCGCCGTTCGGGGAGCGTGGTGCGGCTGGAACGGTCGATGCTGCGGATTGAGCCGCACAAGGCAAGGCAGGTGCTGTCGCTGAGCATTCCCGCCGGTTTGCAGAACGCGATTTTCGCAATAGCGAACCTGTTCATTCAGGCGGGCGTGAACTCCTTTGATGAGCTGATGGTGGAAGGCAACGCCGCCGCCGCGAACGCCGATGCGCTCGTCTATGACGTGATGGCTGCCATCTACACCGCCTGCTCGTCCTTCATGAGCCAGAATTACGGCGCGGGCAAGCGCAAGCGCATCATCCACAGCTACTTCATCTCGATGGTGTTCTCCTTCGGCATTGCCCTTGTCATGAGCGCGCTGCTGGTCATCTTCGGGCGGCAGTTTCTCGGCATTTTCACAAACGTAGAGGAAGTGGCGCAAGCCGGGATGATTCGCCTGCGCATCATGGGCTGCTCCTACGCCTTCTCCGCCTTCATGGACTGCACCATTGCCGCGAACCGCGGGCTGGGCAAGAGCTTTGTGCCGACGGTTATCGTGATTATGGGTTCGTGCGTGTTCCGCATTATCTGGGTATACACGGTGTTCGCGTACTTCCACACCATTGAGAGCTTGTACCTGCTCTACATCGTTTCGTGGGCGATTACGGCGGCGGCGGAGATGATTTGCCTGCGCCGCGTCTACCGTGAGCAGATGCAGAAGCTGCCGCCGGACATTGACGGCGTGAAAGCGACCGCCTGAAAGGAGCGATTTTTCCCGATGACCAGCATTCTGATTAAGGACACGACCCGCGAGGAACGCCAGCAGATTGTCGACGACGCGATTGGCAACATTTCCGCGTCCTGCGATGGCTGCGCGGAGGGCATCATCGAGATGTATCAAGCGTACATCGACGGCGAGATGGAACTGCGCGAAGTAAACGCGGCGTTTAACGCACGGTACGTTTCCGGCGAGCAGGGCGCGGCACGGCGCAGCTGCTTCGGGCGCGGGTGGTAATTGTGCGCAAAGGAATCCCCCTCGGATGAATGGCATCGGAGGGGGATTTTTTGTGTGCTTTTGCGGGGCACGCGCTTTGTCATACTATTTCCAGATAAGAATGCGCCAAGATGCGCCGCGAATTTTTCATTCTGGCTAACGTGAATGAAACGCAGCGTAGCAGCGCTACGCTAAGTGGAATGAGCGGACGCCAGAAGGGAAAAGGCGCAAGCAGATGGCGCAGATGAATCTGGAAATAGTATCAGATTCGATGCGCATCCAGAAATTGCTGAAACTCCTCGTCCGTCATCTGCTCGAAGTCCGCCTTTCCCGCCTTGAATCCCGCCTGCGCCAGATATTCGCGCACGTCGCCAATTTTCGAGAACGTCCTCCCCTGCTCGTCGGTCATCCATGCGCCGTTCCGGCTGTTGCTGATGCTCTCCTGCACGCGGTACGCCTCCCCGTCGCGGGTAATCGCGATTCGCGTCTCATTGCTGAGCCACACGCCGACAAGGTTCGTCTGCGGCAGATTGTCCATCCGGTGGATTTGCTGGTACTTCGCCCAGCATTTTATTTGAATATTCCGAAAGTACGCCATATAGACGACACCCAGCATCATCAGCAGATAGGCAATCGTCACAACGTACTTGCCGATTCGCTTGGTGTCATCCCCCAGCGCTATCAGGATAATGCCGACAATGAGCAAAATCATCATCAGCAGCACCCGAATCGCCCATTGCGTTATTCGCTCCCGAATTTCCTGAATTTTCTCTATGGTGACGTTTTCTGGCACGTCCCATGCGTGTTTTCTCTTCATTATATTCTGCTCCTGTCCAGAAATTGCTGAAACTCCTCGTCCGTCATCTGCTCGAAGTCCACGTCCATCGGCTCATACCCCTCCTGCGCCGCGTACTCGCGCACATCCGCCAGCGTCGGGAAAACCTCGTCCTGCTCGTCGTTTTCCCACGCGCCCGTCTTTTCATTGAGGACATCCAGCTGCACGCGGTAGTCACTGCCCTCGCGGTACACCGCCACGCGCGCTTCGGCGCAGAGCCACACGCCGACGAGGTTCGCGCGCAGGAGGTTGTCCATCCGGTGGATTTGCTGGTACTTCGCCCAGTACGCGGGCAGCCGCTTCTCGTCGCCCCTGCCGGAAACGAACCCCAGCACCATCAGCACCATCGAAAGCACAAAGACAATGCCGCCCAGCGTTTCGTGGGATTCCCGCAGCGCACAGCCGGCAAACAGCGGAATCAGCAGCACCACCGTCAGAAGGTTATGCTTTTTGACGCGCGTTTGGATGGCGTGAATGTCCGCCATTTCAACGTTTTCCGGCACGAGCACTTGTTTTCTCATATTCCCTCCACCATTGCAGAAACGCCGCGTCGCTCATTTTGTCCCAATCGGCTTCGGCGGGAACGTAGTCCTTTTCTCGCATATAGTCCCGCAGTTTCAGGCGCGACGCGAAACGCTGTTCCGGCTCTTCCTCGCGCCAGTCGTCCGCCGCCATGTCATAGGCTTCGACCCGCAGGAAGCACACTTCCCCCTGCCGCCGGATGCGGTAGCGCAGAAAGCCGTCCGTCAGCACCATTTCGTTCGGAGCGGCATTTCGTCGGCTGGCACCTTTCGCCATGTCCACGCGGCACATCTTCTGCTGGAGGTCGTACTTCACAATCCGCACCGCATTGCCGATAAGACCAATCATCATTGTGATTACAAAGGTTCCCAATACAACCGTTGACCACGGGTCGTCCCACGGCATCAGAAACACCGGCGCCATCCCCCCGACCAAACCGATTGCGAGGGACGCCACACACCAGTGCGCCGCGTTCATCTTCTTTTTTTCCAGCGCCTCAATGGCTGCGTTGCTTTCGACCTTCGGCATCGTCCGCACCTCCCCCCCCTTATTGTACCACCGCCCCCGCCGCTTGTCAATCGAATCACAATTCCCCTTGCGCGGCGCGAAAATGCGTGATAAAATAATACTATTTCCTGCATTCACCTGCACCATCTGCTCGTGCCTTTTCCCTTCTGGCGTCCGGTCGTTCCACTTAGCGTAGCGCTGCTACGCTGC
>ENA-ORNF01002313-ORNF01002313.1-human-gut-metagenome-genome-assembly--contig:-NODE-2313-length-14489-cov-2.967161_pt1 | contig 14489 bp, 8 predicted proteins | sample MGYA00242110_ERZ509012 | MGnify/ENA primary metagenome ERZ509012 (study PRJEB26280, sample SAMEA2338714) | human gut metagenome | biome: human gut; feature: human-associated habitat; material: faeces...
TCACGGCATTATATAAAGACAACAGATTCTCTTTCTTTGAAAAGAGCATCCGGAAAACGGTGTCCTTATATCTGCGGTTTGCCACAAGCTGTTTGTCTGTTACTTTCGTTTCCATCATAATAAGTCCTCCTTTGTTACAGGAGCGACCTTTCTAACGGTATCTTTATCCAGTCCTCCTGCTTTTACTATTTGAGTTTCAAGCATAGATTTCTGAATTAAGATTCGATGTTAGATGAATAAGCCCATTCTAATGAATGTCCACATTCTATAGATACGAAGTAGAATTATGCTTTGCGCACATTGTAACACCGCCCTTTTCTTTTCTGCAATCTTTTTCTGATTTTTTTGTGCAAACTGCACAAAAGCGGAGATGGCAATTCATCTCCGTTTCCTCATATCTCATTCTTAATTCATCTCTTTAAAACAGTTCTGATTCATTGTTAGAAGCATTTTCTAATGTCATGTTATCAAATATCGTTTCTTCTATTACTTTCAGACATTCATCTGGCTTTTTCAATATATCCTTACCCCAGAACCGTATGACCGTCCATCCACGGAACAGCAATGCCTTATTAACCTCACCATCCCGTTCCATGTTTCTTGCAATCTTTTTTACCCAAAACGATCCGTTGCTACCGCGCTCCAATTTCAATTTCAGTACTTCCCAGTCTTTTCCATGAAAAAATTCACTGTCACAGAAAATCGCAATTTTATATTTTGTCAAAACAATATCTGGTTTTCCCGGAAGTCCCGTCCAATTTTTCCTGTATCTATATCCATGCTGTCTTAGAACTTTCCGCAGGACAAGTTCAATTTTTGTATCCTTTGCATGAATATGACGCATGTTTTCACTTCTTTGCCTACTTACATTTTTCCCCATGACACTTCACTCTCCTCAGCAATATACGAATACTGCACTTTTTAATATGGAAGTCATATCCCACATCATTCTACACTTGGAACCTACCTCGCTTTTTTCACATCAGATTTTTGCATGTTTCATTATCCAGTCTTGTCATTATATTTCAATCGCATACGCGCCTTGTACACACAACATAAAACAAAGCATGGAAAGTATTCAAAAACACCTGTTCCGTAATTTCCACAAGAACGATTGCTTCCAGTCCCTTAAATTTTCTGCATTGCATGAAATAGTATCCCTTGCTCAAATTCGCTATGCGAAATATCGGCAACATTTCCATCGAAAATATTCGTAGTAAACAAATGCTTATGTATGGTAGTAGATTGGAAAATTTTTCTCTGCCAAACACAATGTCTCTATCAACCTCCAGCGGCATCATGATTTCTTCAATCTATTTATTCATCAAAAATGGAAATCGTACCTACTATGGGAATCTGCTTCTTCCTGTCAGAGATCCGAAGCAACTGTTTCCTATCAGTTCCATTAATTTCCGCAAACTGTATAATATCAGAAACCACAATCTTCCATTTTCCCCATATTCGTTTTCTCGGTTTCAATCACATACCGACTAATTTTTGTTCTGCGCATGTTCCAGGTTATCTTTGTTACTCTTCCAACCATCTTTTCCATACAACTGCTCATGGAAAAATCCTAGTTTTTTGTTGTCACACGTTCCAACAACGACTCCACGATCCAAAAAGACATTAAATTCCTCACAACAAGTTTCTGGAAGAAGGCAACATGAATAGCATGCTGCAAGATTTAAAGAATCCCTTCCCTGACCATTACTGAGTGAACAAACCGGATCATTGGAACAAGTGACGGCCGCTTCAATTGCTTTCCTGTATATCCGTGGAAACGTATCATATCTGCCTTGACGGACAAGACCTCCAAGTGTGCCTTCTGAATCTCCACTTGCCGTATAGATAAGAATTCCCGCCATTTCTTTTCCGTCAGCGACTTCTCCACAGTATATTCTCTCCTTCAACGAGGAAATATTATATCCACATTCAAAACTCAGCTGTTTTATCAGAAGATGTGAAATAGTATGCAATAGAAGAAATTTTCCTGAAATCTCCCGTTTATGCTGTCTGCCGATAAAAGATTTATCATAGTTTTCTTGAAGTATGTTTACACGTTTTTCAAGTATTCCGTTTTCGTTCCTCCATGCATTAATCGAGTCCTCATCAAACTCAATGAAAATTCCCTCACCATATACATTATAGCCTGGATACCAGTCATCTTCTGCTTTTTTAACAGCGACAAAATTGGAATTTAAATTTCCATCCGCTATCATTGATGCTGAAAAAGGAGCAATTCTTGAAAAACCAAGCATCACCTGCACCTCCCTGATTTTTTCAATCAGAGAAATACTCTTTACAAACGGAATGTCATATTTTTTTATGTCGGTTCCGACACGCTTAAAATCATCGTAATCCGTGCCAGTTACGGATGCCCGACCTGAAAGCGCATCAAATTCTGCCGCTCTGTACTCTATACTTCCAGTATCGTAATTGATTTCTTCACCGTCAGCCATTCGCCTACTCAAAATTTCACTTACCTGTTCACATTTGCATCCGATGTTATTGGCTATTTTTTTTGCAAATTCCTGAATTATTTCCTGCACGGACATTTCCAAATCATCTGCCGTCAGTTTGTGTCGGACCTTCATGAGTCCCTTGATCTCGTTTCTAAAATCCTCATACAAACTACTGTCTTCAATACGGTTATTAATGATATCCGAAAACGGTGGAATGACTAGAGAACTTGCTGTCACTGGAAAATATACGGAAGAACTTCCTCGCTGCAGGACTTTGGGATAGCATGAACAGTCATCCTTTTGATTTTTCCATGGATGACCTCCTCCACACCCGAAATTATATTTTTTCCCCGTTTTCTCATCCAGTCGTTCAAATTCCCTTTCATTAAAAGCATCTTTCAGCGTAGCTGACGCACCACAAGTCGTGCATTTTAGACTGAGCCCCTCCAGACCCTCGGATGCAACTGGACTTGTCGTAAACGTAAGGCTCGGATTTTCGCATATTTTTTTCGGCCCCCCAAAACTCTTTGCATGTGTCCATTTTACCCATGGGAAATCATTAATATGTCCCCTGGCGCATACCGTAACAATTCTCGCCACCACAAGTTCAATGCGATCTTTCGGACAGTAAAGCCGACGGCTCATATTTCTATTATTCGCCCGCTCCTGTTCCTTTGCTTTTTTATTAAACTCTGATATCCATTTTGAAAGCGGCTGAAAACGGCGGCATTTCGGACAGAAATACCATTCAGGGAAACGGGCATACGCAATGCCATCTCGATTCTTACCACCAGCTGGCATTCCAAAATACCTCACACCCAAGGATTTTTCCAACCGTTCATCGTGAATCCGCACAACCTGATCTTGCCAGTATTCTGGTGCTGCTGTCATAAGTGTCTGCGAAGGGAAATCAACCATTGCACCAACGCCGTACTGCAACACAGCTTGAGCAGCGCGCACTGAATGTGAAGTTGCATTCAACCTAATTTTTTCTATATTTCTATCTGCCATCTTCATCGTCCTCCTTCCATTCGATAATGGATCCTGGCACCATCACATCAACATTTCTCATGGATGTCATGGTCTCAAATGCTGGATCTTTTCGGAAAGTTCCGAATGCTTTCATCAAACGTTCCCCCGGAGCATCCGGATTGTTCATCATGAACTTTCTTCCGTAGCAGAAAATCTCTTCTGCATCCTTTGCTAGATCATCCCACTTTTCCAGAATATCCTCTATTTCCCTTTTAAGATCGGTGGAATCATCCTCCATGTAAGGGTTGATGCGATGGTTTACGTCAACGCAGCGGTTTACCATATATCCGCTGATATCCTCAATTACCTTCTTCTGATTTTCCATGCAGAATTTTATCGCATCGTTTTCACCAGACAATTCTCCCACCGAAAGTCTTATGTAGGCAATCAGAACCGCGTGAAGTGCCCTTTTCCTCGCTGGTCCCGAAAACGGGGTGGCTCCCGTCGGTTCGACGTTGCGGTAGAACGATTCGTGATACGGTCTGAACTGTTCATAATGGGATCTATCGCGGCTCTTTCCTCCGTCATACATGATAAACGCCACGCCCGGGAATTCACGTCCGATACGGCTTGATGCCTGAATGTATTCACTGGTAAGTTTCGGCTGTCCCACCAGAAGCATCACATTCAGCCGCGCCACGTCTATTCCGACGGAAATCATGTTCGTTGCCAACAGAACATTACACGGATACGGTGGCAGATGTTTTTTCATGTTTTCCGTCGAATATTTATTCTTTTCCAATTTATCCAACGTCTGATTAAGTTGGGTGGTGGAAACACGACTGGTCAGTTCATCCGCGGTTCCGATTTTTCTCACTTCCGCGTTTGATTTCAGTCGGTAACACATTCTCTTCATGAAATCCTTGACATCATCATCCACCATGGTTGCCGCCTTGCCAAGATCTTTCAGACTATTGTAATAAGCCGTGAGTGTCCACAGCTTATCCCTTACCTCGTCACTGACATCCATGTCCTTCGCTTTCTGCAGCATTGCAGCCATGGATCGGATCTCCATCATTGCCTTGGTCTTGCCTGACGGCATAAGTCCCACATATTTTCTGCCAAAATCTTTTTTTTCATAATCAATCTTCTTCTCCTTTGCGAAGAAAGAATCCTCTGCGTCCAGCGCCGGATGTGGGAACTGGCTAACATCACGATCGTAAAGAGCAGCGCACTGCTCAATCGCCCGACGTATCGTTGCTGTTGAGGCCACGATCTTAGTCATGTTTCCTTTCCTGCGGCACAACGCATCCACCGCACACTCATATAGACCAACCATGGTCCCAAGTGGGCCGGAAATCAGATGAAGCTCATCCTGTATGATAAGTTCCGGTGCCCGGTTTCCAGAATTAAGTGCAAAGAAGTTTCCGATCCGGTTCTCCCACGGAAGCATCGCGAATTTGTCCACGGTTCCGAAAAGAAGCGTCGGCGGTTCATTATACAGTTCCTCATCCACTACCTGAACCGGCAGCATATTTCCAAACGGGCATGCCTGTCTCGTGCAGTAAAGAGCAAAGTGATTTCCTCCGTGCATTTTATAGCCGAAAGTGCCTCGTATCTTTTTATCCACGTCTCTTTCCGGTGTCATGCGTGTTCCACACCACGGGCATTTCAGAACCTGAAACTTATTGTATGCGTCCTTGGCGTATTCCGGGCTATATGACGTAACCTTACGCAGTTTTTCCAGATTCTTTTTCGCCCCGTCATCGGTATTCGGCGTATGCTCCCCTCCGATCCACAGTCCTATTGTGATCGGAATCGTTCCGAGTGCATAACGTCTGTACCGGGATTTTTTTGTTTCGCAGTCCTTGCGGATGAATTCGCAGGCACAGATAAGCGTCGAGGCTCTCATAAACTGCTGTGCTGCAAGAAGTCTGAGTGTATACCGCATGACAACAGTCGTTCCTCCACACTGCGTGGGGTAACGAAAACGACGATAAAAAATGGTCATCGCAGTAAGTCCCAGATATGCTTCCGTTTTTCCGCCTCCAGTCGGGAACCAGATCAGATCCACCAGGGAACGGTCGGCACAGTCATCATCGGTTACCGAGGCGACATCCAGAAGCATAAACGCAAGCTGGAACGGTCTCCACGCATATCGGTCCTTTGAAAAAGTTTCATCCGCCGTCTTGTAATCAATCTCCTTCAGGACATCCGACAGGTTCCTTTCTTTCGGGTACGATGCCGGATATTCCCTCTGAATCGCAAGCTGAACACGCTGCATGAACATAGCGCGGTTTGCAAGCTGGAAAGCATCCCATGCCATGTCATCTTTTTCAAGAATGCTGATTCCATTCCTCATGCGTTCACACGCTTCCCGGCAGCCCTTCAGATTCCTGTCGGCCACCTTTGCAAAACGCGGTTGCAGCGCATGCGAGCGGACACTCAAATCATCGATCCATGCGGAATACGCGTCGACCAGGCTTTCCAGATCGCTGATTTTCTTGTTCTTTTCCGTTTCGTTCAGATCGGAAAGATATTTCATGGACAATGTCCGGTCACTGACACCGCAATCACTCGAAAGTGAAAAATCCATGGACGGCACTTCAAATTCCGGGAAGAAGTCGTTCCGTATGAATCCCTTCCCGTTTTTGTCAATCTTCCAGTTGACTGCCGTTCCGAGTCCGGTTCCATACACATGCTTGTTTCTGTACTGGAGTTCAAGGGACTGTTCTTCCTCATCAAGAAGATCAAAATTCAGGTTTCCAGAATATTTTGCAAACGAAAACTCATTGTCCTCCGAATCCACCTGAAGCTCCGGCTGGAAAATACAGTTACTGCTCTGCGGCCGTCCCGTCCGGGCATTGACCGCCATGATCGTCAGGGCCGTGGTTCCGTTTTCCATTTTCCTTCTGAGTGCCGTTATTTCCACAAGGTCATGATTCGAAATGTGCGTTTCATTCACGTAATCCCCATCCCCAAACTCGATCTCGTAATTGTCCAGTTCGCGCGGTTCCCTGACGTAACCGCTCTGAAGCTGATCGGCAAGTTTGTACAGATTGTCAATGAGCTGGTCTTCATCCGTATCCAACAGATCCCGTTCCTTCAGCTGGCGAACTGTTTTTCGGTTGATCCCATTAATCAGTCTTAAAGTTTTTTCTTCCTTATCATATCTGACATAGCGATCAAATTCTTCCGGGACGGTCCATTCTCCTGATTTTGCGGGCATAAACGGAATCCGGCAGTCTTCCATGTGGGCATCCCTGTACGTGCCATACTTTAAGGATATCCTGACGCGGTCGGTATTTCCCCTGACAAAAAACGTGATCCCAAAAGAGGACGGCATGTTCTGAGCTGCCAGACTGACTTCCTCATCCAGGTTGTCCTCTGAATCTGGGTCGTCATCGGCCTCATCGGCCGTTTTTTTATCCTTTTCCTTTACCGTTGTATCCTTTCCGACATAATCTGAATTATCAAAGGCAACCATTTCAGCCTGTTCCCCATCCTTTTTTTCATCTTCTGGAACGGCACGATCCACATCATTTCCGTCCGCCTGCATTTTATTTTCCTTCGGAAAAAGTATTCCGATAGAATATCGTTTTTCTGGAACGGTCGTGATCAGTTCATGTTCCGCATCCGGGATGGACACTTCCGATCCCGGTCCGAGAAGTTCCGCCTTTACCAGGGCAATGAATTCGTCCCTGGCCTTAATCATTTCAGACTTAAATTCCATATTTACAACCCTCCTTCAAGATCCAGCGGCCGGTTTATCATGTAAGTCGGCACGGATCTGTCACCCTTTATTATTGTTTCTATCCGAAGAACCGCCGCAAGGGTTCCAAGGCGTTCCCGTATTTCGGGCGGAATCATTCCATCAGGTGCCTCCTGTCCTTCCAGAAATTTAATGATGGCCACTCCCAGTTCCTTTAGAATGTCTTTCCGCACCCTTCTAATTCTCTTACATGCTTCAAAATACTCTTTTGCATGATCGAACATGTCCGTATCGTTTGTCAAACAGGCAATCTGTTCCAATGATTCCACCGACTGTGGAGCCACGGTATGCGCATCCTCATCGATCCAGTTCATCACGGTGTTTCTCTGAACCCGAATGCCGTTTTTTTTCATTTCATCCGCAAGCTGCCTCGGCGAATGCCCGGTTCTTTCCATGTATTCCTGCAGGTCGTTTTTCCATCTGCGGGACATTTCATAATCCTTCATGGTTCCGTTGTTTATCCTGCTGCCATCAATCAGTTCCTTTAAAAGGTAATCGACAATATCCCTCGTGTCCTCATCACGATTAAGAAATATCATCCGATCCCCTGCTTTTAGATCATCCGCTTTTTTCTTTTCGACTTCTCCCTTTTCATCATTCAACACGTACGCTTCATAATGTTTTGAAAGCATAGCTCCTTCCCCGTTCTCAAACCGGACAAGCACGGAAACATCCACGGGCGGAACCACGTTGTTTTCTCCCTCCCGCTGCAGGGCTGAATCAAACTTTTTCGTGACGATCTCTTCCGTATAGGACGCAATTTCCTCATCCACGTTCATGACTTCGTCCACGTCCACGACGGGAAAATTCTCTTTTATTCCATCACCACCATCATCATCAATGCTCTGGCGTTCATTAAACAGCCGCTCCGTCACGCGGCTCCACTTCTCTCTAGTACGGAACATGATAGCTTCTGCCTCGTACAGAAGCACCGTAATTTTTGCGGATGACAAGCATCGGAAAATATCAAAATGTTTTCCGATCAGATTTCCGACAACCAGAATACTGTCGTATGCACGAGTTCCGTCAAAACGGTCCATCGTCACGATTTCGACATCGGATTTTTCTGAATCAAAGTCGGACAGCACGTAATTCCATATGATGTCAGCATAATAGGCTTTCGGAACTACTATGGCAATCCTCTGTCCGTAATTTTCATCAATGAATTCCCGCAGACACCGGCGTTTCGGCGTATCGTCATATCCTGCATAGTATGCGGTTTCCAAGGAATCCACAATTTTCTCGACGACTTTCTCCAGATTGACTGGTAACCTTTTCAGTTTGCCCTCCAGTTCTTCCAGTCGGACATGAGGCTTTTCCACTCCCCTTCGGATTTTTCCTTCCTTTATGGCATCTTCCATTTCCTTGACTGAAAACGGCGCAGTCATAAACAAATTCATAAGCGAATACGCATTAGGAATTATGTATGCTCTCTCATCCTCATCCAATTCATCCCTCTTGACACACCCAACGGCTTTTTTAAAATCTCGATATGACTTCCAGTCTATTTCCCCACAAAGAATTATCTTGTGAATCTCATGATCTATCACGGCATTCGCCTGCTGCTGTAACTCCACGGTAAAGTGATTTTCGTTTGTGAATGAAAAATTATGTTCCAACAGAAAATCCTTCGTGCAAGCAAACACACCTGCTTCCTCATATTCCTTTATCATTTCTTCTGCACATAACAAATCCATGCCACCAGATATAATCGAAAACCCGATGTTTTCCCTTGTCATGACCTGTTGGAGTTCTGTAATGCTTCGTTCAATCAAACCGTTTCCGCAGATAAACATTCCAAGATACTCATTTCCTTCCGCTTCCCATGTCATATCCATAGCAACAGATACTTTCGAGGTAAATTTTAACATCGCCTCATTTTTCCCTGCATTGCCTCCGTACGGATATTCGTTTTCCTCAGTAAAATACGATGCTGTAACCAAATCCTGAATGCGTATACTCACATCTTCTGCTTTCAAAACCAGACCGTTCATACAACGATTCGCACTCGAGTGATCCATGACTATAATAACAGACGCATCTGTAACAGAGGGAATATCTTTTTTGTCACATTCAAGTAGAGTCGAAAGAAATTGTTCCCGTATTCGGTTTCCTCTACGAATTCCACGCCCATCATAGCGTTCCGACTGGCCATAATACGGCATGATACGCGCCCAACTTTTTCTTCCTATTCTCCTCGTTCCATCTGTGCATTGGATACTTACCCTTTCCTCCCCATCCTCATCTGTTTTAAGTCCGATGAATTCCGCTCTTTTGTTTCTATAAAGAACTTTATCTCCTGGTCGAAAATTTCTGATAATTGTTTCAACATCTGTTTCGTTCCCGACGATAACAGTAAGAGCTGCCCATGCAACTGAAAGCGCATCAAAGCACAATGACGGCAGATGTAATGCGATACTCCCATTGTTTTCCATCTTGCCGGCTTCATCGGTCAAAAAATCCATGAAAGACCGAAGAAGTAGTTCTCCAGAAATAAGCTGGTCCTCAAAATAAATATCGCATTTTTTTATAATCTTTTTCAGACCTTCAACATCCATCGAAATCCCCTTTCACAATTACATTTCCACAGTAAATTTTTTCTTTTCCGTTCTCAGTTTGTAGCCGTCATTGTCAAGTTCCACACACTTTGCGCGTTCCAACCTATGCAGATAATTATAGGCAGTAACATTTGACTGTCCCAACGCCATCTCAATATCTTCCGCACGAAATCCATTGCACAATCCTATTTCCGAAACAAGCTGACAACACTTTTCAATCGTCTTAGGTTTCTCATTCTTTAACAACTTTCGAAGCCCGTTCTGCACTCTAAGCATTGCTCCTGGAATTTTATAGTGTTCCTTTTCCTCTTCTGAGAATTCAGATTCCATCAGTGTCACGCAGTCTTTAATGAACAGTGCCATTTCTTCAATGAGCGGAATTGAAACGGAATTTCCAAACTGCTTGAACTTCTGCTGATTCGACATTTTTTCTGGAAACGAAAAAGTCTCATTTTCGTTCTCATCAAGAAATGCATAACCTATAAACCCTTGAAGGCGTCCCCACTCTTCCGGTGTCATGGTTCGTATACATTTATCATTTATCGGAGTTTTTTTTCCAGACACTTCTGTTCCAACAATATCGCGACCATTGACTGGATCATAAATCAAATTTCTCTCCTTTCCTGATCCCCCAGTTGCCAAAATGGTATGCGCCAATGGTCTATCAATAGAAGCATCATTGACTATCTGGTAACCAAAACCATTTCCATTGCTTCTTTGTCTGACTCTATGTTCTTCCAACGTTGTCAGAAAACCCGATGATAAAAAAAACCTAGCCGGAACTGTGGTATCCAAAATATCTAAAACCGAATGAAATATTTCCTTTCTTCCCTGAGTCGGAGTTTCTCTTGGAAGGAGATCCACATATTTTCCGAAGTAGTCCCTGCTGAATGCCACTATGTATACTCTTGGTCGGTTCTGAGGAAGTCCAAAGTTCTTCGTATTTCTTATGAACGACTTTTTATCATATCTCAACTTTCCATCATCATCTCTTTCCACACCAATCACATGGTAATTCAACTCATTTTCAAGGGTATTGATGATGATCTTAAATGTCTTTCCTCCATCATGACTTACTAGATTCTCTACATTCTCCAAAAATACAACCTTCGGCATTGTCTGATCAATAATTTCCGCTATATCAAAAAATATAGTTCCCTTTGTAACGTCCCGGAAGCCCTGCCTAAGACCGATTCTGCTGAATGTCTGACACGGAAACCCTGCAAGCAGAACATCATATTCCATACCCAATACCAACTCCTTAAATGTTTCATCCGTTACATCATTTCTAGGATCATCACCGAACAAATGCTGATATGTCCTGCATGCATATTCATCTTTTTCCGCAGAAAGAACATTCTCGAAATCCCCTGCCAATTCAAATCCTCTTCTGATTCCCCCAATTCCGCAGCATAAATCTATTGTTTTCATGATCCCATTCCTCATTCTCTGCTTTGCCTTCTGACAAACTATTTTTCTTAAAATCAATATATCGATTTCATTCTATAATTATCTCACCAGTCAAATTAAACATTACATTTTCCTCAAGTATATCATACTCTCCTACAAATTTCACAATATTTTTGAAATTATTTCAATTTTTGAATACTATGTCGTTCTGGTCTATTCTAACAAACATCCAGCACAATCCATATACTGTCATATATCATCAATGTAAAACAATATGATATTATCGTTTTTTATAAGAACAATGAGCTTTATTCATAATAAGAAAACGAGACGACCGAAGTCGTCTCGTAAAAAATCTAACTTTGAGGGGCACCTCAAACTTTTGAATCTAATTCCCCCTATTTTTTTATACAATAAAATTTGTTTTTGGCAAGATGTAAACCTCTGTTTCCTAAATATCATAGAATTTACATTCCACCGAATCTAGCCTATTATTTTTCATCAATCGCTTTTCCGATATCATGGCGCATATATTTATTGGCAAAATCAACCCATTCGGTTGCCTCATATGCTTTTTTACGCGCTTCTTTTAAATCATTTCCCAGTGCAGTAATGCCTAAGACACGTCCTCCATTGGTCACGATTTTTCCAGTTTCATCAAATTTGGTTCCGGCATGGAAACAGAAATAGTCTTCTTTTCCCTCGAAACGGTCCAGTCCTTTGATCTCAAATCCTTTTTCATAGGAAACCGGATAACCGTCAGAAGCAAGTACTACGCAGACTGCCGCGTTGTCCTCAAACTGCAGGTCGATGGTGTCTAATTTCCCTTCTACGCAGGCTTCCATGACATCGATAATGTCGTTTTTCATACGCGGAAGCACCACCTGTGCCTCCGGATCGCCAAAACGTGCATTGTACTCTAACACTTTTGGTCCATCCTCGGTCAGCATCAGTCCAAAGAAGATCACTCCGGTAAATGGTCTTCCCTCTGCCGCCATGGCATCTACCGTTGCCTGATAAATGTATTTTTTACAGAATTCGTCTACTTCCGGTGTATAGAACGGACTCGGGGAGAAGTTACCCATACCACCTGTATTAAGTCCCTGATCTCCGTCTTTGGCACGTTTGTGATCCTGTGCGGAAGACATGATCTGAATGGTTTTTCCATCTACGAAAGAAAGTACGGAAACCTCTCTTCCTGTCATAAATTCTTCTACCACCATGGTATTGCCGGCAGTACCGAATTTCTTGTCTTCCATGATCTCTTTTACGCCAGCTTTCGCCTCTTCTAAGGTATTGCAGATCAGAACACCTTTTCCAAGTGCAAGTCCATCTGCTTTTAATACGATCGGCATTTTTGCGGTCTCAAGATAAGCAAGTGCCGCCTCCGGTGAGGTAAAATTCTCATATGCTGCGGTCGGAATATGGTATTTTTTCATCAGATCTTTGGAAAATGCCTTGGAACCTTCTAAGATCGCTGCATTTTTCTTTGGTCCGAATACCTTTAATCCCTCTGCCTCGAAAACATCGACAATACCGCCAACCAATGGATCATCCATACCTATGATGGTAAAATCGATCTGTTTTTCTTTGGCAAATGCTACTAATTTATCAAACTCCATGGCACCGATCGGTACACACTCTGCCAGAGCGGCAATTCCTGCATTTCCCGGTGCACAGTAAATTTTATCAACCCGCGGGCTTTTCGCTACGCTCGTAACAATGGCATGCTCACGTCCGCCGCTTCCAACTACTAATACTTTCATACGATCCTAACCTTTCCTTCCACTACCGACACTTTTCCGTTCGCGATCAGATCAATCGCCTTTGGCATGATCTTCCATTCTGCCTCTTCCATCACGCGACGCTGTAAGATCTCCGGGGTATCATCCTGTTTTACTTCAACTGCTTTCTGCAAAATGATCGGTCCGGTATCTGTTCCGGCATCTACAAAATGCACAGTCGCGCCTGTGATCTTCACACCACGCGCCAATACACCCTCATGGACTTTCAGTCCGTAAAATCCGGTTCCACAGAAAGACGGGATGAGCGACGGATGGATGTTGATGATCCGGTTCTCGTACGCCCGGATCATCATCTCCGGCAGTACCACTAAAAATCCTGCCAAAACCACCAGATCAACCTGATAGGAATTGAGTTTTTCCAAAAATGCCTGATTAAACGCATCTCTTGTCTCAAACTGCTTCGGAGAAATGCAGACTGCCTCTATGCCATGTTTTCCGGCACGCTCTAAGGCATATGCATCCCTATTGTTACTGATGACAACCGAAATCTCTGCATTCGTGATCGTCTTATCTGCGATGGCATCTATAATCGCCTGTAAATTTGTTCCTCCACCGGAAACAAGCACTGCTATCTTTAGCATAAGGTAACTCCTTTTTCTCCGTCCTTAATCTCACCGATGATGTAAGGGGTATCTCCGGCTTCCCGGATGGCTGCCATGGTCTTGTCCACATCTGCAGCATCAACAGCAAGTACCATTCCAATTCCCATATTATAGGTATTATACATTACTTTCTCTTCTACCTGTCCCTCTCTTGCCATCATCTTAAAGATTGGCGGAACTTCGTAGCTGTCTTTGCGGATTACGGCATGCTTGCCTTCCGGGAGCATTCTCGGTACGTTTTCGTAAAAACCGCCTCCGGTAATGTGGCTGCACGCACGGATGCGCACACCTGCTTTTTTGATATTCTGAAGTGCCTTTACATAAATTCTGGTCGGTGCAAGCAGAGTCTCTCCAAGCGTAGCTCCTAATTCTTCATGATAGGTATTTAAAGTTTCCTTATCCATCTTAAAGATCTTACGAACCAGTGAGAAACCATTGGAATGTACACCGGAAGAAGCCATACCGATCAGCACATCGCCTGCTTTTACATCTGCGCCTGTAATAATATCCTTCTCATCTACGATACCGACTGCAAAACCTGCCAGATCATACTCATCTTCCGGCATAAGTCCCGGATGTTCTGCGGTCTCTCCACCGATCAGAGCAGCATTTGACTGCTTACAACCCTCTGCAACACCGCTTACGATCGTTGCAATCTTTTCCGGATAATTCTTACCACATGCAATATAGTCTAAGAAAAACAATGGTTCTGCACCGGCACATACAACATCATTGACACACATTGCAACACAGTCAATGCCAATGATATCATGCTTGTCCATTAAAAATGCAAGTTTTACCTTGGTTCCACAACCATCGGTTCCGGAAAGCAGTACCGGCTTTTCCATCTTCTTATATGCCTCCAGGGAAAATGCACCGGAAAAACCACCCAGACCAGACAATACCTC
>ENA-ORNF01002318-ORNF01002318.1-human-gut-metagenome-genome-assembly--contig:-NODE-2318-length-14468-cov-2.314924_pt1 | contig 14468 bp, 15 predicted proteins | sample MGYA00242110_ERZ509012 | MGnify/ENA primary metagenome ERZ509012 (study PRJEB26280, sample SAMEA2338714) | human gut metagenome | biome: human gut; feature: human-associated habitat; material: faeces...
GTCCGGCTTTTCATGCAGCGGGCATGAGAATGGCTGTGGTTTTGTTATCTGGAAGAAATCTAAGCTGAAAATGCTCAGCAAGACCACTTTCACGGCAAAGGATGTCCGGGCATTTCTGCTGGGACAGTCCGTGAGAAAAACCACTCTGCTGAAAAAGAACGGTACGAAGTTCACGGCTTCCCTTGTTATGCAGGACGACCCGAACAGTCCATACGGACCGAATTTCACGTTTGGGGAGGGGCTGGACAGATGACATATAAGACACATCTGGTCGGCGGCGCGGTCGCTGCCATGCTGCTGACTTTGGCAGCATCCGAACAGGAACTTGGACTCAAGCCCTTTACAACTCCGGAGTTTTTCGGAGTGTTGACCGCCTCACTACTTGGCAGTCTTGCACCGGATATCGACCAAGGGAAAAAGAGTAAAGCCGGCGCGATGGTCAAGCCTGTTGCTTCCGTTTGCAGTAAGTGCTTCGGGCACAGAACCTTTTGCCATAGCGTCTGGTTTCTGCTTCTGCTGTACTTTATCATCCGTGGTATCTTTCCTTCAATGGCGTTTTTCGGTCTCGCGTTCTGCATCGGCGGTGCATCGCATCTGCTGCTGGACTGCTTCAACCCACGCGGCGTTCGGCTTTTCTGGCCCATTCCGCTGACTTTCCATTTCGGCAATGTTAAAACGGCGAGTGGGCGGGGGAGTATGTTGGAGAATTGGCAGGAGTATGTGTTTCGTGTGGCGCTGGCCTGTATGTTTGCGGCGCTGGTTCTGGTGGACGCCTATCGGCGTGCTGCCCCGTTTGGAGGAATTTGACTATGGATATGAACACAAAACTTGAAATTTGCAGGCTGAAATTCTGCGGGGAATCTGTCATCTCAATTTCTGAAATTACAGGCTTTACCAAGCAGTGTATCTATACATTCATTCGGAAATTTCCACGTTCGGGACGTTCCGTACCTGTTACCCGCCCAAAGGACATAACGGAGGAGCAGGTGAAAGCCTACTGCCGCGATTACATCAGCGGTTACAGCCCGCAGGAGATTGCCGAGAGATACGGCGTCACGGAGGAAACTATTCTCCAGTTGTTCTACTACATCAGCGGACGCCGAGTCGTTTCCTCCCGCCCAAAGTATTATAACGCTCTGGCAAAGTGGATGCGTTCACACGGCTACTCGCAGCGAACATTTGCGGCGGAGTTGGGCATTCCGATTTCCCGACTCAAGGATGTGTTTGCGGGCTACCGGCACATGGACGCAGAACTGGGCCAACGCATTTCCGATATGACCGGTATCCCATTAAAGGAGCTGTATGCCGATGTACTCCCGCCTAAATCCTGATTCATCTATTGATTTCGGCACGCGGCGGCCCTATGCCTGTGTTCGGGAGTGGATGCGAATGAATCGTTGCTCCCAAAACAAGCTGGCGGGGCGAATAGGAGTATCGGGGCCATATCTATCCAGAATCTTGCGCGGAGAACGGTACATGACGCTTGACATCGGTCGGAAGCTCTCTGCGGAGACAGGCATCCCGCTCCGGCAAATCTTTATCGACATTCTAAACGAACAGCTTTGGCCGGAAGATTCCGCTCTTCCGGTTCCCAAAAATTTCAGGAGGCTGTCATTATGAAAATAACCAATCCGAGAACTAAAGCAGCCCTGCATATTGCAGGAGCTGTCGCTGCCGTTGCCGCACTATGCGCACTCGTTATCCTAATCGGCCGTGGCTGTCAGAAGGACAACGACACGCCAAGCGGACCGCAGCATTCTGTTGCGGATTCTGTGAACACGGACGGAGAGGATTCTCAGGAACCAGACCACTCCGGTTCTCAGGTTCCCAATAACTCAGGAACTTCCAATCCGGGCATTAGCGACAAACCACCGCTGGAGGATTATGAGGATTTCGGGGACAATACGGAGGACGATGTGCCGGTCGGCACATATAAGAACGACAAAGTTCTGTCGTTCAATTATGGCAGCAGGACGCTGTATCTCGGCGTAGAGACGGATACCAGCGATGCCATTTATCTGAACCCCAGCTCTTCGGAAGCTGCCGCCAGTCCGGATAAGCAGATTGGCTTTTACATCATGTCCAGCAGCCCGGAACTGTCGTATTCCGAATGGGAAGGCGCTGAACCGACAGATAAGCTGAACAGCAACAGAGCGAATCTCGTATTCAAGGATGATAAGTTCAATACGGCGGTTCCTGCGGCGTTTCACAACACGGTGGATTATGGTGTGAAGTGGTCTCGTTCCGAGCTGCAACTCAATGACGATGATGGCGGCACCGTCCTTTATATTCGCATCGTGCAAATCAATACCGGAAAGCTGCTGGCGGTCTGCAAGGCGACCATTACCTACGACCCCGCAACGAACAGCCACTCCCTGATATCTCTCACCGATAACAACATCACAGTAACCGGCGAATTGGACGGAACGGGGGAGAGCGCGGATGACCTCGCTGCACAAGCAGTCGAATATCTCAAGACGAAGGGCGGTATTGCCGCCACCGATGAAAATTGGAAGAAAGCTGCCAAGAGTTGCATCATTGAAAAGGTTCCGACCACCTATGCTTTCCGCTTCATTGGAACGGATGGGAATGAGACGAATATCGGGAACTATGAGAATTGCGATATCTACGCCGTCAATATTCAGTTTCCCGGCGACTTCAACACCGTTTACTTCGCTCCCAAAATGCAAATCATGGGCTTTGAGCGCCCGACCGAGCCGGGGAAGACGGAAATTCGTCTGCAAGTCCTTGGCATGGCCGAAGCAAACCATCGCGACTATAGTAAATAAGCGCCATTTTTCTGAACAAGGAGGACAGCACAATGCCTACTATTAAAGCCAACGAGAAGCAGTTAAGCGCCCTGAAAGATATCGAAAACGCACTCAAAATCGTCAGCGACATCAATGCCATTTTCAGCACACATTCCGACGTCTGCGTTTCCTGCAAGGAAGGAAAGGGCAGGGCCACCAAGGAATACTCTGTGGTGCTGGATGACGGAACAAAGAAGAAGGTTTTAACTGCTCTGAACGCCGTGAAAGACCGTTTGGGCAAGGATGCGATGGCGAAAGCGGCAAGATACAACGTCTCTCTTTCCGATGACGAGCTTGCGATTTTCGCCGCCTGCGGAGAGAATACCAACACGGAGCCAGAGGGCGAAACAGACACCGCAGAAGGTGAGGACGAACCCAGCGTCCCTGATGCGAAAGAGACAGCCGATGCAGGGGCGGAAGATGCCGCGCAGGATGGCGGTGTCGATTCCGGCAGTGAGTCCGCTGCGGGCTATTACTGATACCCAATACACGAAAACAGCGCCGCAGGCATTTGTCTGCGGCGCTTATCTTTGGCTATATCGTTTTTGCGATGATTTCACCGCACACGGCCATTCTCTCGTCCGTCGGCATACAGAGCAGCCTGCCCAAGATACGTCTGATACGCGGGTCGATGACCTCCTGGCACTTCTGAGTATCGGAGTTGATGTCATGGGTAAAGAAACGCCCTGGGATGAAGACATGGTTATGAAGCACATAGTCCCGTGCGAGGAAGTAGTCGGGAGAAATGTTGTACCGATATCCGAACAGAGCGATGCCGGACGGAGTGGGCATGGTTTTCCGGCGTCCGCGCCCTGTCTGCGGAGCGGCAGACTCTGTTTTTTCTGCTTCGGCAACCTGTTGAAGTTTCCTCAGTGTGATGGTTTCATAATGACGGAGCGGGACAGCACCGAGGCTTCCTTCTGTGAACCCATGGTCCGTATTGTACTCCACAAAACGCTCCCACATAGTCACGCTGTCAATCGTCATGCCGATGTTCTGAATATGGTGCTCTTCCGCGATACGTTCCGCAGCTTCAAATTGCACGTCAGTCGTTATCTGGAGCCGGTAGGCGACCTCGGCAAGATTGAGGGGGAGCATGATTTTCGGCGGCATCCCGAAAAAGGTCTCCGCCACAGACTGCCCGGTTACGATATCGCAGAAGGCGGCAATCGAAGCGGGCGGCAGCAGAATCGCTCCGTCTTTGATGCCCCGTGACAGCAGGGATGCGGTGATGCTGCACGTCCTCGCGATTTCCTTCGCTGTCAGACCGTTCTCGCGCTTTTTGACGTCCATCATATTGGCGATATATGAGGTCTTGATATGAACCGCAGAATCAATGTAATAATTGATGATGCCCCGCTGGATGCGGATATCGCTGATGCTGCGAATTTTTTCGAGAAGGTCAGGACGGATATGAAAGTTTCTGCTGAAGGCTATTTTTTTTAAGCCGGTTGCCCTGTCGTAGGCGTTTAGCTCGGATTCAATTTCCAACAGAATAGTTTTGACCTTTTTCTGCTCCTGCTCGGAGGCAGACTCCATTCCGCTTGTGAATTCGACCTCATTTTTCATGGCAGCGAATGGAGCGGGACGCTCTGCGGTATTTTTTTCTGACGGAAGGACCTTTTCTTCAGACATTGGATGTCACCTCACTTTCAGCGGCGGAAATACACTCCACTGCTGTCTGAAACAGCTTGCGGTTATCCAGAGAAAGAAATTTGTAAAGTGCAAACACATAGTCGGTTTCAATGCACTTCGCATACAGCGGGAAGTTCTCACAGCACAGCACCCAAAACAGGGGCGCATCCATAAGTTCCGCAGCCTCAACGACTTGCTGAATATTAAAGGCGGTTCTGCGAACAGAGAGGGTCTGCATCGTGCCCTCCGTGTCGCCGTGCAGCTTCCGGATGAACTCTCGGTTGGTTTCCGTTGCAGCCTTCCTATACCGCACGAGAGATTTGATTCTGGCGGAGGGGATGGAGTAAACGCTGCCATCCTCCGCACGCTCCAGATGCGGGTCGAGGTCTTCCACGATAGCTTTCAGCTTTGCAAGGGACGCATCGCCCATGTTGTCCATCCGGTCTATCAACTGATGCTCCTGGGGGGGCGGCATTGGAATGGAGATACCCAGAACATCCCGGAAGAACTCCTGATAAGACAGACCGGTAATTTGAAGCAATCCTTCAATCTCACCTTTGGCCCACACAATGCGCTTTCGACGCAGGCTGTCAGAGTTGAATCCGTATCTGACAGCAAGGAAGTTAAAAATTCGATTGCTGTCATCCTCTGAGAATCGGTCCAGCGAACAGCGGAAATTCGTCTCGGTATCTGCGGCAAGGGGATAGCTTTTGCCATACAGGTCGGAGTATTTCCCAAGGCCGCTGTGTTTACGCCCTTTCTTGAAAAAAGCCTCGCCAAGTCTGGTCATAGACCGGACGTCTCTCGAAAAAAGCTCAGTCAGTTTATCGCAAACCTCTTTGTTTTTCAACTTCTCTTCTTCGTTCAAAAAACTCCCTCCTTTCATGCCGGGACATTATACCACACATTGTCGAGAAAAATCAACTGCTATGAATAAATATTGCTTGAGTAACGGATTTGGCTTCTGCTTGCAATAGAAGCAGGAATTTACCCGCTGTGCAAAAATTGACTATTAAACATTTGAGTGGTATAATAAAATATGCACAGAAGGAGGGATTCCGATGCCAAATGAACCTGTAAAAATTACTGCGCAGGAGTTAGAGGGAATCAAGAAACTGCCATCCTGCCAATTCATGCTCGGCGGCACGCCGCAGACCGGTTTTTTTGATAAAGTCAACGAGAAAATTTACTATCTCGATTCGGAAGGAAACTGGATGGTTAAGCGTGCGCGGGTCAAGAAGAGAGAACCGGAAAAGCCCCAGGAAGAGGAGGCTCCGGCAGAAGAGAACGGTGAGGAAGAGGAAAGTGGGAAAAGGAGGTGGCTGCGCAGGAAGGCCAAATCCGATGTTGAGGATGAATCTGAGGACAGTAGGAGCAGGTTGGACGCCTTGAAGGAATCTTTGGAGCAGCCGCTATTTGAGAAAATTCCGCTGACCAGGAAGAAGCTGCTTGTCATCATCGGCGGGATGATGGTGTTGTTCATCATCGGCTCCATTGCGAGCAGTGTGCTTTTCGGCGGCAATGATACACCGTCTAACCCTACGCCGATTGAAAATCAGGAACCCGTGGATGAACCAGACCCGTCCTTGAACACGATACAGGTCATTCAGGTCAAGCAGGACCTGATTCCGGGAGATGTTATCACGGAAGACGTCATTCAGAGCGCCACCATCAGCGCAGAGAGCTACAATCAAATTACTCTGGGCGGAACGAATATCTACCAGTATAACCGTGCTTCCAGCCTTATCGGCAAGTATGCTACCGCATATATCCCGACCGGCCAGTATCTCGCATACAACAATGTAGCGAGTGCATACACGCCGCCGAAGAATCCGTGGGTGAATGAGCAACAGGGGAAGGTCTATGTGACTGCCCCTCTGGACGATGAAACCGCGACCAGCGTTCTCCTCAATTTTGGCGCGAAAGTTGATATGACGATTAAAAAGGAGACTGTCCGGCAGACGGAAGCCCCGGATGATTCTCCGGACATTCCCGGAATGACGCATCAGACGACCATCTATCAAAGTGTTTCCATTGACACCTACGAAATGCAGAATGTCATTGTGTGCGATATCCTGAACGCGGAGCAGGTCAGCATCTACGACGAATATACCAAGCTGATGGAGATTCCTGCTGGTGAACAGCTCAATTACCTCCGTGCGGCGCTTTTGGAAGATGAAACGCTGGCAGATACCTTGACGCCCGCCTATATTCGTATCAAAATCGGCACCGACCAATCGGACGCAATCGGCGACCTGTCCGATAAGTCCATTTCCATCAAATATAAGCTCCACGACGATTCCGACATTGACACGACGACCGACGCAAAGCGCGAATACGCAGCGCAGGCAAGGGCGCTGGCGGAGACGATTCGGGATGCCATCCACGCAAACGCTGAGACGGCTGCGGAAGGAGGCGGTGACTGATGTTTCGAGGTCTGCGAAGGACAGCGCTGGCAATTCTTACTCTGGCGCTGATACTGACTTTTCCCGTTACAGCGTCTGCTACTGACGCCGGCTTTTCCGATGTGCCAGAAACGGCACCGTATCATGATAGCGTTGTCTATCTCTCAGAACGGCAAATCGTCACAGGGACTGGCGTCGGCCAGTTCTCCCCGGACGCCCCCATTACCGTTCGGCAATGGGCGGTCATGCTCTGCCGAGCCTATGGCGTCCAAATGAAAGGCAATGGATGGATGGAGCAGAGTCAGAGCGGCGTGGATGCTGCTTGCGGCAACGGTTGGCTGAGTGAGACTGCTGTCGTCTCACCAGAAACACAACTCTGCCGGAGTGCGGTTCTGGAAAGTGCGTTCGATGCCGCACAGATACCGGTCTACGACAATGTACTCTATGGAGGGAAGGCACTTAGCCGTGAGGAAAATGTCCTGCGTGTTGGACAAGAGCTGGGCTTATGTTCTGCGTCCTCGACCGTAAGTGAAAGAGTAACGAGGGGAGAGGCGGCTGTCTATCTGTATGAGACATTGGCACATCAATTTGCGGTCGAAGCGCCTAAATCTCCGGTCGTGTGCGAAAATCGCTCTGACACGAATCTCAACGATTATCTTATGGAACTGCGCTATCTTCCGGATACCGTCCTCAATGCGTTCAATGAGCACGGATGGAAGCTCGTTATCGACCATGCGTATACGGCGAAAATGGGCAAGCTGTATAATGTGTCCTGCACCGGCGTCACCAGCTATCAGGAGCGAACCATTTATGTTTCGGAAGCGGGGGCAGTCCTGCATGAGTTCGGGCATTTTATAGAAGGGGCACTGCTCAGCTTTCCTGCCAGAAGTCAGGAACTCTTCAACGCAGAAGCAAAAGATGCACCCTTCCGCAGCTATGCCAAAACAAGCAGCAACGAATATTTTGCAGATTATTTCGCTTATCTGCTGACACATTCGGATGGCAGCAAGTCCATGCAGCTTCTGAAAAAAAGCACGCCCAAAACATACGAATATTTCCGCTCACTCACGATAAATGGTGAACCGCTTTTGGGAGGTAGTCATGCCGAAGAAGTCAAAAATTATTGAATTCCCGCATCTCCGTGCCCTGCTGGGGCAGGATGACGCCAATCGGGCCGAAGATGCCGCAGGGAAACAGGCTTCGGACTCGGCACCGGAACCGGAGGGGGAGAAGAAATCTATCTGGCAGGAGCTGCGGGACATCGAGCTGCCGACCGCCTTGCAGTCCAAGGAAGTCATGCTCTGTACGGTCGCGGTACTGATGACGCTGGCAGTCATCGTGTTGTCCATCACGCTTCTATCCGTGCGGCTGCTCATGTTTCTTCTTTTCCCCGTCTATCTTCTGTACTGTGCGGTTTCTCTGCGGCTGGATTTTAAGGACGGCACTATTAGGGAACTGCCGATGATTTGCTACAGCGTACAGACAAACGCAGTTTCCAACGGATTGAAAGGCTCCACGAAAGTGTGTTTCCGGACAGACGATGATGTTCCGTCTTATTTCACCTTTACAATTCCCCGCAAGGTGACGTTTTATCCGAATTGCCCATATCTCGTCTACATCAACGAAAAAACACCGCATCTGTTATATGCCTATTTGCAGATGTGAGTACATCTTCCAGCAGCATCTATCTATACCGGATGGGTGCTGCTGTTTTTTTTACTGAAACGCCCAGACACCTCGGAACTCAGGAACCTGTATTCCTGTTTAGCACAATTCTGCAAATGGCAAAAAGGCCGGTATGCTGTGACCATACAAAAGAAGTATCGCAAACATAAAGAAAGTTCAGTCAGCATCCTTTACGGATACTGGCTTTTTATATATCCCAAATCACACAAAACAAAAAGGAGAAATGAAAAAATGTTTACAAACGCACAAACAACTAAAAATCCATGAAAATTAAATCCTAAATGTGATATTACCCAATTTAATACAACATAACCACTTTCATAATCAAAAGGATATATTAAATCAGCGATTTTAAAGAAATGTAATTTTGATATCATTTCTGAGAAATTAAGAGTTTTAATATAATTGAATCCTGCACTATAGTTAGCCAAATCAACTCCTAAACTACTACTTCTCAATGCAAGTATTAAAAATAACTGTATAGATACTAAGATTATAAATTTTTTTCTATTTTTTATCAAAATAGCATATACAATTATTAGTAATATATTAATTATATATATTGTCATATTATCATCCTTTCAAAAAAGTTAATAAAATAAATAATCCTCCCACTGTTTCATTATCTTTTGTGTTTTAAAGCACATTGCTCTTATTTTAGCATTTTTCCCGATTTGATTATAATCACTATTTAAAACATTTTTTATTGCATTTGATAGTTTTTTTGAATCATTACAAGGAACTAATATTCCTTGTTCATCATTTTCTATCAATAATCTTGGGCCACCACATGGGCAGTCGGTGGAAACACATGCTATACCGGTAGCCATTGCTTCCATAAGTGCATTTGGCATTCCTTCATAATCCGATGATAGTACAAATACTTTTGCTTTACTCAATTCATTTTCAACGTTTAATACATTTCCTTTGAAAAAAATTTTTCCAAAAATATTTTTTTTCATTGCATAATCTTTTAATTCTTTTTCCAGACTTCCTTCACCATATATTATTAAATTCTCATTAGGAAAATCTTTTGTTATCAATTCAAATGCATCTAATAATAATTTTTGATTTTTTTGCGTTTCTAGTCTACCAACAGTAATAATGTTTTTTTTATTTTCTACTATTTTTGTATTATAAAATTTTTCATCAACTGGATTAAATATTATTTTAGAATTATTTTGAATTTTTTTTATAAAATATCTTCTAGCATCAGGAGTTTGAAAAACATAACCATCTGCTAATAAAAAGATCAGATTAGTTATTACTTTCTTTATAAAACTACCACCATATTCTTTATTTGGATCATTTCTCACTGATACTATCTTTCTTGATTTAATTCCAATTGTAGATAATAACATTCGAAAGTTAGGTCTTCCTAAAAATGATAATACAGTATCTGGTTTTTCCATTTTTATTAATCTTCTTAATTCATTTATTCTTTTTATATTTTTTATAGCAATATTACCTTTATTTTCTTTTTGAAGATACACTCTATGTATCTTTGATGGCAAACTATATTCATTGTTTTTATCATTTGGTTCAAAATCATTTATTAATAACACCTCATAATCATTATTTACCAAATATTCTGCTAATACAGACATAACTCTTTGTGCACCACCACGATACATAGTATCAATATATAATACAACCTTTTTTTTCATCTTTACTACCTTTCATTTATAAATGTTAATTATTTTTCAATTTCAATAATTAGAGTTTTCATAATTTTATCTGGCATATATTCTTTTGCTTCTTTTTGACAGCATTTGCTCATCTTTTCTATAATATTTGGGTTTTTGTATAGCTTTATTAATATTTCACTTGTTTTTTTAACATCATGAACAGAAACCATAATTCCAGTTTCATTATTCGTTAAAACTTCAAAATTACAATTCCAGTCAGTTGCAATACATGGTGTACATGCAAAAAGTGTATCAATTAATGTTCCTGGAAAACCTTCGCCTTTCCAAAAAGTTAAAAACAACATTAAGTCATATTCATTTATTATTTTACTAGAAATATTTGCATCTATTTCTCCTTTGTATTTTATATAATTTGGTAGTTGTTGTTTTATTTTTTCGAAATCTTCAAAATATTCATTATCAATTCTTCCATATAAATCTAATGTAAATATATCTTTTCCAATTTTTTCATTTGCCAATTTAACAACATCAATTGCATCTTCTATTCCTTTTTCTTTTACTATTCTTGTAAATGTACATATTTTTATTTTAGAAATTTCTTCATACTTTTTAGGTTCTTGTAATTCAATATTTTTAAAATTCGGTAAAACTTTTACATTTTTTATTTTCCTTTTTTCATACTCTTTTTTCATACTGAGTGTCTCAACAAATATTTTTGTAAATGAATTTGCAACTTTTTTCAAAAAAATGTTATTGTCATACACGTTATAACGTACACCACCGATTACAATATCAAACACTTTTTTGTTATTTTTCTTGTTAAAAAAATACAAAATTGGTGATATAACTTTATATCCTCTACTTGAAACAATTAAAATTACTACATCATTCTCACTTATGATTTTTTTTACTTTTATTATCATCTTTACTAAGTTTCTTGGTTCATAATACGTATCAACTTTATCTATATTAATATCATAGTATTTTTCTAAATAATTACATATTTCTTTTGTTTTGACGGTTTGACCATCAGTGAATTTTTTATTTCCACCAAAATGACCTATTATGCCTATTTTCGGTTTTTGATTATTAGAATTAAACATTTTTAATAATTCATTATTTCCTTTTTTGCTATAGCACTGATTGGCACAACAAGCTGGTGTAAAAGTAAGTTCGCCAAAAATTATTTTTCCATTATCATTATATAAATCTACTCTAACAAATGGAAAGGGCTTAGATAAGTCTTCTGATATTTTAATCATTTTTTCTAATTTTTGTGGCTTTAAAATATTTTTTTTATTTATATATTTTTCTTTGATGTATGGTAATTCATTCCATGACAAATCAAACATATTTAATTTTAATTCAGTATCTCTTTCACTACATACTAATATACACTTTGCCTTACCATTAAAGCAATATACCTTATAATCAATTGGCATTTTTCCATTCTTATCACATAAATATTTTTCACATATTATTCTAGGTTTTATTTTTAAATAATGTAACTCCGTTGTCGCTAAACCATATCTTTCCTTCATGAACTTATTTAGTTTTTCTTTTGCAACACTTATATTTAAATTTCTTTTATTACTACATATTATATTATAAGCACATCCATGTGTACATTTTAACGCAAATTTATTAGGCAATTTATTAAAATCAATCTCTTCTGAATTATTATAAACTCCATATAACTCATTCAAAATGCTTGAATATCCCAATTCTTCAATGTATTTTCTCACTTCATATTTGTCAGTACATTTAATTACTAATTCATTATTTGGATATTTATACATTTTTAATACACTTGTTTTATCATTAAAATTTTTCGGTTTCTTATAATGTGGTATTTCATGTGTTCTCATTATGTATAAAATACTATTGCTTAATTTAGGATTTATTTTTGTCAATAATTCTAAAATCCTTTTCCCTATATATACAATACATTTTTTCACTATATTCTTCTCCTAACTGCATTAAAACAATACCAACCAAAATTATAAACACTATTAATAATGTTTAGACATTCAACTTTTCTATAAAGATTCCAAGTTCTTTTTAAAGCCTTTAGTTTATTTGATGATAATGTATTAACATCTCTTCTGTAATATGATAATATTTCATTTATTCCATATGCTTTTGATACTTTCGTTCTTAATACTTTCCACCAAGTGGCTGTATCTTGTCCCCTTTTAACATTTGGCATTTGGATATCTTCTTTAGTCATTTTTTTCATATTAAACATTACTGTGCTAGTCCATATTGTAGTATTTTTCAAGGCTTGTTTATATGTAATTGATTCTGGTACACTTACTTTTTTTCCAGTTGGCAAACATTCAACATTACAGAATTGATATGCTGTATATGAAAAAGCACAATCTAAATTGTCCATAAATTTTATCTGTTTTTCAAGTTTTCGCTTGTCCCATTTATCATCAGCATCCAAAAAGCAAATATATTCTCCATTAGAATAATTAATTCCATTATTTCTTGTTACTGCTGCTCCTGAATTTTTATTATTTGTTAATAACTTTATTCTTTTATCTTTTTTTATTGAATTTTCGATTATTTTTTTTGAATTATCGTTAGAACAATCATCAACAAATATTGCTTCCCAATTTTCATATGTTTGTTCTTCAATAGTAGCAATTGTTTCTTTTAAATATTTACTAGCATTATAAACTGGAATTATAATACTTACTAATTGTTTTTTCATTATACACCACTACCTACTAATACTTTATCATCTATATTATCATTACTTTTGTTTTTTAGATATTGTACTTTTTGATTTATTTTATCATTATGTTTTTTGTTCTTTTTTCTATTTGGTGTCTTATTTTGATTTTTTAATATATTTAATTCTTCATGAATTGCTGATTTTGAATTACTAAATCCTTCTTTTTTTAAGACACTTTTTATTGTTTTTAATACGATATATATATCTAAAAATAATGACATATTTTCTACATATTCAACATCTATATCTATTCTCTCAATTATACCTAGATTATTTCTGCCACTACATTGTGCTAATCCTGTTATTCCTGGTAATACTTCTAATCTTCTCATTTGATGTTTTGTAAAATATTTTGCATAATCTAATATCCACGGTCTTGGTCCAATAAAAGACATTTCTCCTTTTAAAATATTAAATAATTGAGGTAGTTCATCAATTGAAGTTTTACGAATGAATTTTCCTACTTTTGTAATATGTGATGTGGCATTCCCCAATTCATGCGTAGGCGCGTTCGGATCCGTATTTGTAAACATGGATCTAAATTTCCATATTTTAAAAATCTTTTTGTTTTTGCCCACTCTATCTTGCTTAAATAATACTGGTCCCTTGCTATCAATCTTGATAGCAATCGCAACAATTAGCATTGGAATACCCAAAACAATAATCGCTAATAGAGAACAAAATATGTCAAATATCCGTTTAAAGAAAGAATAAATTTTTATTCTCATGCAATCACCCCTAAATCTTTTGTGGCTCTTTATAAGTCGTTATAATTTTTGCTAAAAGATGTTTAATATCTTCATTATCTTCCATAGAAAACACTTTAGAAATTTCAACAATTTCATCTTCAATTGGTTTCACAGGTTCTCTCTCTTCAACAAAGATTTTATTGTTATCGGTTTTCGTATGCTTAGAAACTTCTAATAATAATTCTTCATACATTTTTTCACCTGGTCGTAAACCAATCTCAATAATATCCATATCCACATAGGGGGTATAGCCTGCTTGTCTAACCATTTTTTCAGCTAAATCAATAATTTTTACAGGTTTTCCCATATCTAGAATGAAAATTTCTCCGCCTTTAGCATAAACGCCAGATTGTAAAATTAAACTGACCGCTTCAGGGATTGTCATAAAGAAGCGAGTCATTTCTCTACTGGTTACTGTAACTGGTCCACCTTCTGCAATTTGTTTTTGAAATAAAGGTATTACTGAACCATTGCTTCCTAAAACATTACCAAAACGAACAGCAGAATAAGCTGTATGAGAAGATTTTTCTGCAAAATATTGAATAATCATTTCGGCAAATCGCTTGGTTGCTCCCATTACGTTGGTTGGTCTAACTGCTTTATCTGTTGAAACTAATACCATTTTTTTCACACCATATTTATCTGCTAAACGTGCAACATTATAAGTTCCAATAACATTCGTTCTTATAGCTTCTACTGGTGAATCTTCCATTAAAGGTACATGTTTATATGCCGCTGCATGAAATACTAAATCAGGACGATATTTTTTAAATATTTGTTCCATCCTTACT
>ENA-ORNF01002326-ORNF01002326.1-human-gut-metagenome-genome-assembly--contig:-NODE-2326-length-14436-cov-2.273069_pt1 | contig 14436 bp, 10 predicted proteins | sample MGYA00242110_ERZ509012 | MGnify/ENA primary metagenome ERZ509012 (study PRJEB26280, sample SAMEA2338714) | human gut metagenome | biome: human gut; feature: human-associated habitat; material: faeces...
CCGGCGGATCTCCTCGTCACGTCCGATCACGGGGTCCAGTTTACCGCTACGGGCACGCTCGTTCAAATTGATGGCGTATTTTCCTAAGGCATCGTACGTCTCCTCGGCGGATTGGCTTGTCACCTTATTTCCTTTACGCAATTCCTCGATCGCTTGACGTAACTCTTTCTCTGTCACGCCGGCGTCTTTCAATATCTGTGAAGCGGTGCTCTTTTCCGTGAACAACGCCAAGATGATCGGCTCCAACGATACATATTGATCCCCCATCTTAGAGGAATAATCGATCGCCTTCTGTAAGACAGCGTTCGACTCGCTAGAGAGATAGGGTTCGCCTCCCGAAACCTTAGGATAAGATTCGATTTGGCGATCCAGTACCATATTCAGGTTTTGAGCGTTTACCCCTAATTTCTGAAAGATAAAATTAGTAACACTCTCACCCGTCATAATGACAGCTTTCAACAAGTGAACCGGTTCGATAACCTGTTGGTTATTTTTGGTAACCAACTGTACGGCTTGTTGAACAGCCTCCTGCGCCTTGATTGTAAAATTGTTTAAATTCATATATTTAAGCTCCTTTCTTATATTCTTTTCTAATTTATTTTACACTTATATCCTTACAAAAGAAATACCAAAACGAAAATATGACATTTTGTCTTAATATTATAAAACAGAATAGAGAACTCCCCGTCAAACCGTCCATTTCGGATGTCATTAGGACGTATCTTTTCAGAAAGAACAAAAGAGAGAGAAAAAGGTTTTGATAGTAAACACACAGTATCTAGGTAAAAACAGTCAATGTTCTCAAAAAAACACGTACAAGTTTTTCCGGAAACACGTACATGTTTTTTGAAATTCACGTACGTGTTTTTTTCGAGTGGTTATATCCTATAAATCCAACAATTTACGGATAGTCATTATAATACTTCCACGTATTCTCCCGTTTCCTGTTTCTCTTCTTATCACGGGCACTTTTCCAGAAAATAGTCTCTAGTAAATCCTCTGCGTCGAAATAGACTCTTATGGTAGCAAGTACCCCTCCCCTTCGCTGCCCATCCTTCACGACATCCGAGTATATATTAGTCAGTTTTACGTTGGCAGCCATAGGAACCTTACCTACCTTAAACTCTTTCCAATCCTGATTCTTAGGGAGCCTAATCGTGTGCGCTTGCTTCTGTATGGCCAATGAACGGGAAGGTGACTTAAAATTCAGCAGCATGAATAGGACTGGGGTAATCGAATCATAATTAGTCAACCTACGTAAAGTATCTAACTGTACATATTCCGAGAAGTCTTTCGTAATCGGCAACTCACTTGGTGAGGATAACATATGGGTTCCCGGTTGATCGGGTCGTAGAAAAGTCCCGCTTTCTATCGCCTTCTGAAACTCAGGATTCAAACGTATCTCCTCCTTGCCGGATAAAAATTCTTGCAGGCGCAAAGAATCCTGTTCCGTCCACTGCGCATGGGCCATCGTAGGTAGGATGAATACTATCAAAAGGAATATAGGTCGCATCTTCACATCTCTCATCTTCATAATCCTCATTACATTTCTATCACCAAGACTCATTCCTCCATTAAAACCCTCATTCGAGTCGAGATACTTTAAGATTTATTGGGATGCTTATACCCTATTTGAATCTTAATATGGATTACCTTTATGCGATCAATCCAAATCCAATATAGATATGTTGATATTATTATCTCCGGCTAAGACAATGACCGGGACATCCAAGATAAAAGCGCCGCAAGGCACGACTCCACGTTTCCAGCAAGAGGCGAACGAGATCGCCCTGCATATGACCCAATTTCCCATTGACGAATTAAGTCGTATCCTCAAGCTCAGCCCGAAACTGGCGGCGGAATGTTACCGCAGATACCAAGATTTTCATGCGGAAAACAACCAGCCCTTGCAAGCGATACTCGCCTATACCGGTGTCGTATTCAAGAATATCAGCCCGAAAGACTTCACGGAGGAGGATTTTCTTTTCTCGCAAGAACATATGCGTTTCGTATCGGGATGCTACGGGTTACTTCGCCCATTAGACCTTATCAAGCCTTACCGGATGGAGTTCGACGTAAAAATCCCGGAACTAGGCGACAGGAATATGTACACCTTCTGGAAGGACAGGCAAACAAATATATTAATCCATGACGTCCGACAGGGAGACGGAATCCTACTGAATCTAGCCAGCTTGGATATCCAACCCTCTTTCCAGTGGAAGGAGGTGGAGCGATCCGTCCGGATCATCACGCCCGAGTTCAAGATCTGGAAGAACGGCAAAGCGGAGACGATCGTGATCTACGCCAAGATGTGCCGGGGACAAATGAGCCGCTATCTCATAAAGAACCGGATTTCTGACCCGGAGACATTAAAAGCATTCACATGGGAAGGCTTTTCCTATAAAGAATCCATGTCCGAGGGGGATAATTGGGTATTTCTACAAGAATAATTCTAGGCTTATCCAATAAAATCAGATGATCTACGTTTTATAAGAACAATTCGTAAAAATCATAAAAAGGTTTATCCTTCTTTAATTTAGCGGTGATATGAAAAGAACCTTTACATATTTATTACTACTTGTTCTATTGGTTTGCGGAAAGCAAGCCTATAACCTGTTAATCTCGAATGAATCGATCCGGAGCAACCCTACCGGAGCCTTGTCTGACATCGCGGATGAGGTAATCGCCATTCCATTACAGGACTCAGGGACGCATTCGATCAAGGAGGCCAAGTATATCCGTCAAGAGGGAGACAACCTATTCCTTATCAGCAATGAGACGCTTTACCGTTTCAATCGCAAGGGAGAATTTATCTGTCGCATCACCCATCCGGATGACATACGGGTAGCGGGGTATGTAGTGAACCCGGCCAACCAGCAGCTGATCGTACTTGGAAACACGGACGATATTTTCTATTACTCATTCAATGGTGATCTCCTTACCCGCAAGAAACTGAAATGCGACCTTCCGGAGAATAGGCATATGCTATCCATATCCATGCACAATAACCGGATATTTACCACCGAGGAATGTGTTCATGGGGATACGGCAGGGGAAACCGCTACGATTGAGAAACAGATCGTTGAATACGATTCCTCTTTCCATAAATTACAATCTCATACGATCCGTCCGGTCGATCTGGAACGTTCCGCATGCCCGATCGGTTGTCTCGCCCCGGAAGTAGCCGTGGAGCCCGGAAGCGGAACGGTTTATGCCTACGCCCCCTCCTATCAACCCGGGAACTTATTACGGGACACTTTATATATTAAGCAAAAGCGGCAAAGCCAAGCCTTGGAGAACCTTGCCGGAAAGAATACACTCCCTTTGCTACCGATCCGCATGGGTAGCCGTTTCTGGGTATCTACTTACTATAACGCAGAGGATGAGTCCAGAAATTACACCTTCTGTTATGATACGGAGAAGGAAGAATGCTGGCAGGTAAAAGAAGGATTAAAAGATAATTTTTATCAAACCGGAAATGTGCGACGAATGGACCCTATCGATCCCTATTGCCATTCCTATTGTTTCAGCAAATCCGGAGAGGATCTGCGAAATACTTTCCCCGCACAGGCCCAAGGGGAAAGCCTCGTGTTATTTATCGTGAAATTGAAAGGGTAAATCCAGTTAATATTTCAATAGAGAGCAGACTGATGGGTACAAAATAATATGTATCTTCGTACCATTCTAAAAAAGCATTAAGTACATGAAAAAACTTTTAACCTGCATTGCCTTGGGCTTTGCGACTACCAGCTACGCTGTAACCCCTTTGTGGATGCGTGATGTACAAATTTCTCCTGATGGAACAGAGATAGCGTTTTGTTACAAAGGAGATATCTATAAAGTACCGGCCAAAGGAGGAACAGCGACACAACTTACCACCCAAGCATCGTATGAATGCACGCCAATCTGGTCTCCGGACGGAAAACAAATCGCTTTCGCCAGCGATCGTAACGGCAATTTCGATTTATTCGTAATGCCCTCCAACGGTGGAACGGCACAATGCCTCACCACTCATTCCGCCTCCGAGATTCCATCGGCCTTTACTCCCGACGGCAAATACGTACTCTTCTCCGCATCCATACAAGATCCCGCCCAGAGCGCCTTATTCCCGACCTCGGCCATGACGGAACTTTATAAAGTGCCGATCGGCGGCGGACGTATTGGGAACACCCGCCGAGATGGTTTGCTTCGATAAATCCGGAAAGACATTCTTATACCAAGACCGTAAGGGCTTCGAGGATGAATGGCGTAAACATCATACCTCGTCCGTCACCCGGGATATATGGATGTACGATACGCAAACTGGAAAACATACCAATTTGACCGACCATGCGGGAGAAGACCGCAACGCCGTATTTACCCCGGATGGACAGACGGTTTACTTTCTGAGCGAACGCAACGGAGGGTCTTTCAATGTATATTCATTCCCTCTCAACACCCCACAATCTATAACGGCGGTTACTAAGTTCAAGACGCATCCCGTACGTTTCCTCTCTACAAGTAGCGACAATACATTATGCTACACATACGATGGCGAGATCTATACACAACGTCCGGGAGTCAATCCGCAGAAAGTGCGGATTGATTTGATCCGTGACGATCAAGAGCAAATCAGCGATCTGAATTCCAGCAAAGGAGCTACCTCAGCCACCGTATCCCCCGATGGCAAGCAGATCGCCTTAACCCTAAGAGGCGAGGTATTCGTCACCTCGGCCGATTACAACACGACCAAACAAATCACCCATACCCCGGCCGCCGAAACAGGCATATGCTTCTCGCCGGATAACCGTACCTTGGCTTATGCCAGCGAGCGTGGTGGTAATTGGCAACTTTACTTGGCTAAGATCGCCCGTAAGGAAGAAGCTAATTTCCCGAACGCGACGATTATCGAAGAGGAAGTTCTCCTGCCTTCTAAGACCGTAGAGCGTAATTATCCTCAATTCTCACCGGATGGTAAGGAACTCGCTTTCATAGAAGATCGTATGCGGCTGATGGTAGTCAACCTTGAGACGAAGAAAGTACGCCAAGTCACGGATGGTTCCACATGGTATAGCACAGCCGGCGGTTTCGATTACTCATGGTCGCTAGACGGTAAATGGTTCACGCTCCGGTTTATCGGAAACAAGCACGATCCTTATTCGGATATCGGCTTGGTTAGCGCACAAGGCGGAGAGATCACCAACCTGACCAATAGCGGTTACACCAGCACCTCCCCACAATGGGTACTGGATGGAAACGCCATCTTATTCACCACTGAGCGTTACGGAATGCGTGCGCATGCCTCATGGGGCTCCTTGAATGATGCCATGCTGGTATTCATGAATCAAGACGCTTATGATAAATTCCGCTTGAGCAAAGAGGATTATGAGTTGCAAAAGGAACTGGAAAAGGAACAGAAAGAGGTAACCGGGGACAAAACCGACGACAAGAAAAAAGAAGATAAAGCCGATGAAAAGAAAGACGAAAAGCCCAAGGATATCGTAGTGGAACTGAAAGGCATCCAAGATCGTATCCTACGCCTTACTCCTAATTCCTCCGAAATGGGTAGCGCCGTCATCTCGAAGAATGGCGAGACCTTATATTATTTCTCGGCTTTCGAAGACAAATACGACCTGTGGAAAATGGACTTGCGCAAGAAAGAGACCAAGCTACTCCACAAGATGAATACCGGATGGGCGAACATGGAAATGGATAAGGAAGGTAAGAACCTGTTCTTGTTGGGTAGCAATTCCATGCAAAAAATGGATATGGGATCGGAGAAACTAACACCGATTCATTACCAAGCGAACTTAAAAATGGACTTGGCCGCCGAGCGTGAGTATATGTTCGACCATGTCTATAAACAAGAGCAAAAACGGTTCTACAACGTGAATATGCACGGCGTAAATTGGGACGCTATGACCGCCGCCTACCGTAAGTTCTTGCCACATATCAATAACAACTATGACTTCGCGGAGTTGCTAAGCGAATATCTGGGAGAACTCAACGTATCTCATACCGGAGGACGCTTCCGTCCGCAAACAAGCGGCAATATTACCGCCAACCTAGGCCTACTTTTCGATTGGAACCATAGCGGCAAAGGTTTATTAATCGCTGAGGTAGTGGAAAAAGGCCCATTCGATCACGCACGTTCCAAGGTAAAAGCCGGTACCGTCATGGAGAAAATAGACGGACAAGAAATAACCCCGGATATGGATTACTCCAAGCTATTAAACAATAAGGCCAAAAAGAAGACCTTGGTTTCCCTCTACGATCCACAAACCAAAGAACGTTGGGAAGAGGTAGTCTTGCCTATCAGTAACGGTGAGTTAAATAACTTGCTTTATACCCGCTGGGTGAAACAACGTGCCGCCGACGTGGATAAATGGTCGAACGGACGATTGGGATACGTCCATATCCAATCCATGGGAGACCCTAGTTTCCGCTCTGTCTACTCCGATATCCTAGGTAAATATAACGACCGGGAGGGCATCGTCATTGATACCCGCTTTAATGGTGGTGGACGTTTGCATGAGGATATCGAGATCTTGTTCAGCGGAGAGAAATACCTCACCCAAGTGACACGTGGCCGGGAGGCTTGCGATATGCCTAGCCGCCGCTGGAATAAACCTTCCATCATGCTCCAATGCGAGGCTAATTATAGTAACGCACATGGAACCCCGTGGGTTTATAAGCATCAACACATCGGACGTTTAGTTGGTATGCCCGTACCGGGGACAATGACTACCGTCTCTTGGGAAACCCTGCAAGATCCGACGCTGGTATTCGGCACACCTATTACCGGTTATCGCCTGTCGGACGGTAGTTACTTAGAGAACACACAGCTGGAACCGGATGTTAAAGTCGCTAATTCTCCGGAAACTGTTGTCAAAGGGGAAGATACGCAATTGAGAACAGCGGTAAATGAATTGCTGAAAGAGATCGATAAAAAGTAGTTTAAAACGAGACTACTCTCATCGCCTGTCGGGAGTAGTCTCGTTTTATTATGTAACCTTCTATTAAAAAACAGGCGATATTCACTCTGCCTAAGTCGTGATATGCTTATAGGGAGAATGACTAAAATCCAAGAAACACATCTCATAGCAAATGGTCAGCCACACTACAATGCAAGGCCAAGCTTTTATCACATACGGACGGATCAGTCCATTCCGGACAATCGATGGAACCAGCTCTGTAGTGGATAAGCCAACAATCACCAAGGTAGTTATCCAAAGCCAATAAGTATATTTCTTATGGGGCGATACACTGCATATATACCAGATAGCGACTCCTATCATCGCTATGATATACCCACTCGCCTCGCTTCCCGTACTGAATAATACGACAAACAATAAAACATTAGCTAATAGCATAAAGCGAAAAGCCGGATATTTATATTGCGAGATCCTTAAATATGGAATGCAAAATAAAATCAAGCCCGGTATGATAAGCCACATATCGCTATACTCCGCATTCCCGGATATCTTTCGAACCACTCCTAATAATGATATATTTTGCGGATCAGCGAACATATTCAACATATTTTTCACCTTCAATCGCTCAAACCAATCTATATACTGAGAGATCACATACTCAATCCCCGGTGTATAAAGTACCGGGATCACAAAGCAAACCAATCCCCAGAAAAGACAAGAGACTAATAATCTCACTTTCTGCCTTGAGAAGAAAAAGAACGCCAATCCCACGATTGGATAAATCTTGATAAATGTTCCGAGCATAATAATGCCTGCCGCCCAGAAATCCTTTTTCTCCAGTATCAAGACAAATGATAATAAGATAAAGGCCGCTACTGATATATTGAATTGCTGTACTCCTTGAGCCGTCATCAACTCACAATACGAATACCAATAAATAATGATTTTTTGGGTACTCGACAATGGCAATCGGCTAATCGCATAAAACAATAGGGCGGTATTACCCGCTATCCATAAGATTATACCCAACCATTCCGGTAACAGGGCGAAAGGAGCTATGATAAGACTGAATAAGACTCCATAATGGTTTGAATCATAATATTCCGGATAATGATCCCCATATAAGGTTAAGCCTTCGATAGCATGCCAGTAGACTCCTTCAAATATCTTATAATTATTATATTTCCCGATCAACAACTTGACAATAGCAAAAATAACACCTGTTAGCATCCATACCCCGAATACAGTCCGGGGCTCTCTCCATACCGGATGGGTGGCTAAAGTCTTTAATCTCATATCCAATTTCTTCCTTTCAATCAGTCCACAAAGATAAAAAACCTAATAAAACGAGCCTAATAAAAAAGAAAAGACTGTCTGGGTATATAACCCGGACAGCCTTTTCCTTTATGATACAGACTCTATTCTGAGTATTCCCTATTAATTAGCGAATGATTTCAAAGGAACACTTACTCCCATGTAAAGATTCATGGCGTTACCGCTGACCGGTAAGCATTGTGGAGTTACCTTTGTCAACATATAATCCGATCCGATAAAGAAATTGATCCAAGACGGTGAGAAATTCAAGGCGATACCATACGTCTTGAACTTACTATGGATAAATGAGTAGCTCAGCGTAGCCTCAAACCATTTCACCGGACGGTAATTACCGGACAATGTCAGTTCCGTATAGGCTTTCGGGGAATAAAGACGAGTGCTCGACAATAAACCGATACCTAACTTGTTTTCCAGTAAACGGTACTCGCCACCGATATTGATTGTCGAACGAAGACGGGTAGTGCTTCCGGACTCACCCTCTTTCTTGAAATGAAGCAAGTTCTCGAAATCTTCCTTGATAGCGTCAAACTGATCGCCCATGCTCGGTATATCACCGTTATTCTCGCCAATAGCCAGATCAAAGCCGTTAAAGTCGAAAGTTCCATCCAACTTACCTAGCGTGCTACCTCCCTTGCTCCAGCTGATAAAACCTAAATCAAGGACAGCGGCGGATAACATGATATTCTCGGTCAATTGGTACGTAGCACCCAAGTCCACTCCCATACCGAAACCGCTAAGACCCGGAGAATCGAAATCAAAGCTATTATAATAATCACGGCCTTGCTCGTCTACTTCCATTTCCGGAACCAAGCCTTTCATATTCGTCTGCAATGTACCGGTAGAGGTAACTTTCCAGCTAGTCTCTCCCATCTCAGCATGCATCTGATCGATCGTAGCGTCCATAGAACCTACGCCCCATAACAATTTAACCTTACCTCCGACTGTCAACTTATCCGTGATAGGACGAGAATATCCTACACCTGTCTCCAAATAAGCCTCGGCGTACGCCCTGATATTACGAATATCATAGGTACTCTGAGATCCATTACCCTTTTTCATGAACTCGAACAATGTCTTCGGAGCACGAATATTCGCCAAGCCCTTGATAGAAACATCAACCGTCCAGAATCCCTTGCCGGCGTACCAGCCACCGGATAGAACCTGCGTGCCAAAATCCATGTTTACCTGATTCTCATCCTTCAAGCCATTCAGGAAAGACTCGGTATTCACGGAGTTATCCATGAACGTAACGGTCTCACCATTCTTCGGATAAATAAAATTATCCACAGCTATTCCGTTCGTACCATACGAAGCGCCAACCGCGCCTAATACCGGAATGGAGACATAGCCTCTCTCGGGACGATACGCCGGATTCATTGTCGTGCGTGCCGTAGAGGATTGCATGAAGTAAGAAGTTCGTATTTGCTGGGCGGATACCGACATCCCCACAGTGGTCAATAAACATAAAGCGCACAGACCTCTCTTATACATATTATATATAGTATTCATCTTTCTTTTTCGTAATTTAAATGGTTAGTACTGGGATCAAATAGAAATTCCGCCTTCTTTCTTAAGTTTCAAGTTGAAGGTCGTTTTCTGGCCTTTCTTCAAAGCCTCGCTTTGATCTCTACCCGTTAAATGTAAATTCAGGTCTATATGACGTGCGTCCTTCATTTTCGGCATATCCTCCTTCGTGATCTCGAAGATAACCTCTCCAGATTGTCCTTTTACCTCTTGTGCCGGGAATTGGATATCTACCGGTACATTGTTCTCATCCATGATCACCATCTCGATAGACATATCGAACGGCATCTCGTTCGTAACCTCTCCATAGATCTTCGCGCTTCCGTCCGAGAAAATATAGTCTACGAAATCCTCATCAAAAGCGTCCTCGATCCGCTCGACGGATACGGCGCTAAATTCCGGTGCCGGAGTCAACGGAAGCTCTACCGCATAACGTAACTCACTCAAGGCATCCGCAGGAGCGTTCGCCCATTGTTTGCTATCAGCGGACAAAGACAAATGTATTTTTTGAGGAACAATCTGTACGATTCCCGGTAACTTCTCGTTCTTGACAAACTTAAAAGCATCCGTCTTCGGATCAAGAGGGCCGATCCAAATATTAGGAGACACCGTTGACAAGGTAAAATCAGAGGAAGTAGCCTCCTTTTTACTTGCGTTCTCAGCCTCGATAGACAAGCTACAATCCAAAGAGGCATTCTTTACATTCGACTTTAATGTAATATGGGGATTCGTTAACGCCAAAACGAAATCGCCATCAAACAAACCATCGATATCCCCAGTCGTTATATCTTCCGAGGCGATCTCCACTTTATCAGAGGCGGCCCGTAAGCTTTTCCCCTTAATCTTCATCTCTCCATCATAGATCATGACGTAAGCCCCGTCGACTTCCCGAATGGAAGGGACTTTCTCTACATTCACAACGTCATCCGACGTTACATAACCCGTACCGAGGGGAGCTACCCAAGACTCACCCATTACCGCATCGTCCGTATTGACATCGCTTAAATCATACTTACTATCCACACATGCCGCTAAACAGCAAGATGATAGCAATAGCATCACCAAATGTTTGTTTTTCATATAAAGTTATTTTTATCAAAATTATGACCCTAACAGCGCACAAAAATAAACAAAATAAATGAAAGTTTAGCCATAAAAAAAAGAGTGGCATCGTATTATTAACGCCACTCTTAGCTTATACTATCTTTGACAATCAAAATATTCTTCCGCAAATACGAATCTTCATGACCGGATAAACCGTTAGCTTATCCATGATCTTCGTAAAGGTATCATCCTCGTCTATCTCATTCAACAAGTCCTTTACATCCCCTGAATCCGTATACACCTCCGGTTTGCCATGGAATTGCACACCCAGCTCAAACATCACGCCAACCCGTTTCTTAGGAACCGCACGACCGAATCCAAGACCTAGATAAGGACGAAAACCGGACACTTTCAATCCACCGGATACATTACCGTTATTATCCACCGGAATCGTATAATCACCGATAACTATGCCCGCACTTTCTCCTTGGGCGATCAGGTCTTTCAGCTTATCACTATGCCCTTCTATCTTCACCAAGGAAGAACCACCGAAATAGGCGCCGGCCGCAACGAAGAACGAAGAAGCGTGAGGAAACGGGTAAACATTCACCAACAACTGTCCGGAAGTACGTTTCAAGCTACCTTTGACATCCATGGAGTATGTATCATTATACACACCCGCTCGCGGATCGTTAACATCTACATCCACGTCCGTATTAATGCTGAAACCCGGCATAAAGGTAAGACCACCTCTCAACGCCAGATAAGGCGTAATAGGAGTAGCGACCTCCACATCTACACCCGCCAAACCAACACCCCCTCCTGCCGAAACAGAATTGAAAATCCCTAACTCCTTTTGAGCTGAGATAAAATTACACGTCGCAAACATGCTCACGAACGCACAAAGAAGAAATAGTCTTTTCATTTTCACCATATAAGTTAAATTGTTATTCACCCTAGACTCACAAAAATAAATAAAAAACATGAAACATTCGTTGTAAAAAAGAAAAAGCGACATCGAATTTGCCTCGATGTCGCTTTTTTACGGATAAAGTATACTATTTTACGTATAAGCGTACGTTATTCCTCCTCAGAATCGTCTTCCTTCATATTATGGAATACGTTTTGAACGTCTTCGTCTTCCTCTAATTTCTCGATAATCTTCTCGATAGACTCACGCTGTTCCGGAGTAACCTCCTTCAAATCGTTCGGAATACGTACGAACTCACTACTCAAGATCTCGAAACCATTCTCCTCCAAATATTTCTGGATCGCCGAATTCTGCGCGAACTCACCATAAAGAACAACCTCGTCCTCGTCTTCCTCAACCTCATCTACACCGAAGTCGATCAACTCCAACTCTAGGTCTTCTAAAGAAAGATCCTCTTTTTTAGCGATATGGAATACGCATTTATGATCGAACAAGAACTCCAAGCTACCGGATGTTCCCAGAGAACCACCGTTCTTATTGAAATAACTACGAACGTTGGCTACCGTACGAGTCGTATTATCCGTAGCGGTCTCAACGAAGATAGCGATACCGAAAGGACCATATCCCTCATAGTTCATCTCCTTATAATCCGTGAAATCCTTGGATACGGCACGTTTAATGGCACGCTCCACGTTCTCCTTCGGCATATTCTCCTTTTTGGCGTTCTGCATCAACACACGTAAACGAGGATTATTCTCGGGCTCCGGCCCACCTTGTTTTGCCGCGATCGTGATTTCCTTACCTAACTTCGTGAATACACGGGCCATATTGCCCCAACGCTTAAACTTTCTCGCTTTACGAAACTCAAACGCTCTTCCCATATGTTTATCAGTTTATCTTTATTTTATGTAATTAAATTCTTATCTCAATTGAGCACCTAGCTTTTGTTCCAGATTCGTCTGGATCTTCTTCATGATAGCGTCGATCTGCTTATCGTTCAAAGTCTTGCTCTCATCTTGCATGAAGAAGCTTACGGCATACGACTTCTTGCCCGCCGGAAGGTTCTTGCCCTCGTAAACGTCGAACAGAGATACTTCCTTCAATAGCTTGCGATCGCTATCCTTAGCGATTTTCTCGACCTCGCTAAACTGTACGCTCTTATCAAGCAACAACGCCAAGTCACGTTTAACGGCCGGGAACTTGGAAATCTCGGAGAAGGTTACTTTCGCCTTCTTGATCTCCTTCATCAATTGGGTCCACGACAACTCAGCGTAATAAACCTCCATATCGATATCCAGCATCTTACGAAGTTTCTTGCTTACGATACCCATCGTACCCAATTGACGTCCGGAACCGGTCGTGATGCTTAGGCCCGAAGAATAGATATCATTCGTCAAGTTACCGAAAATAACCCGTTTCATATCCACGCCCAAGCGGGCTAAGATATTCTCTACGTAAGCCTTCAACTCATAAACGGAAGATTTCTCGTCAGGATGCGCCCAGTTGTTCTCCACCCGGTTGCCGGCTACCCAGATGCCTAGACGGTAATCCTCGCTGAACTGCGCCAAGGTCTCATCTTCCTTCTTGTTATCGATATTATAATCATAGCAATTACCAAACTCATAGAAACGGACATTGCCATTCTTACGCTTCATGTTATGCTCGATGCTCTCCAAGCCTCCGAACAACAAGGTCTGACGCATGCAGTTCAAATCAGCGCTTAACGGGTTCATCAACATGACACAATGCGCTTCCGGATAAACAGACAGATCCGTATAATAAGCGGAGCGTGTCAAGGAATTGTTCATGATCTCGTTGAAACCACAACCGCAAAGTTGCTCCGAGATCAAGTTCTGCAATTTCCAGCTACGATCCGTAGGAGTCTGGTAACTTAAATTGGACTTCACGTTATCGCTGAACTCCACGTTATTATATCCGTAGATACGAAGAATGTCCTCGATCACGTCTACATCACGCTGCACATCGATACGATATACGGGAACATGCAAAGTCAAGCCCTCGGCAGTCTCGGATACGATCTCCATCTCAAGGCTTGCCAAGATACTTTTCACGGTTTCTACCGGAATATCCTTACCGATCAACGTATTGATCTTCTCGTAAGTCACCTCAACCGTATACGGTTCCGCCACGGTAGGATAAACATCCTGTACGGCACCCGTGATCTTACCTCCCGCCAACTCTTGTATCAACAAGGCGGCACGTTTCAATACATACATCGTATTGTTCGGATCCAAACCACGCTCGAAGCGGAAAGAAGCGTCCGTATTCAAGCCAAAACGACGAGCGGTCTTGCGAATCCACGTCGGATGGAAACAAGCGGATTCCAAGAATACGTCGGTGGTCTCCTCCGTCACGCCGGAATCCAAACCGCCGAACACGCCACCGATACACATCGGTTCCTCGACGTTACAAATCATCAAGTCACGATCGGTCAACGTACGCTCCACGCCATCCAACGTGACGAATTTCGTACCAGCCTCGGCCGCCTTGACAATCACTTTATTTCCTTTGATCTTACCCGCGTCAAAAGAGTGTAAAGGCTGCCCTAACTCATGCAGGATAAAGTTCGTTATATCCACTACGTTATTGATGGGACGAAGGCCGATCACACGCAAACGGTTTTGTAACCACTCCGGGCTCTCCTTCACCGTAACGCCCTTGATCGTA
>ENA-ORNF01002333-ORNF01002333.1-human-gut-metagenome-genome-assembly--contig:-NODE-2333-length-14412-cov-3.121892_pt1 | contig 14412 bp, 11 predicted proteins | sample MGYA00242110_ERZ509012 | MGnify/ENA primary metagenome ERZ509012 (study PRJEB26280, sample SAMEA2338714) | human gut metagenome | biome: human gut; feature: human-associated habitat; material: faeces...
AAACAACAGAAGAGGAATACGAGTATGAAGTGGAAGAGGAATATACCGTAACCATTCTGGAAGTGACCCTGACAGCAAAAGATTTGAATTTTGTTGTTGCCGGACACATGAAAGAGGAGCAGAGAGATTTGTTTGCTCTTTATAAGCAGACCCACGGGCTGACACAGCAGTTTTATACACCGCTTAATTTGTATTGGTACAGCTATGTGTCGAGTTATTACGGCTACCGTATCAATCCGGTCACAGGGCAGGAACAATTTCACCGTGGTGTGGATATAGTGGTGCCCACAGGGACAACCGTTCTGGCAGCGATGGATGGAACGGCTACAACAGCAACCTATGATGCTTCTTATGGTAATTATGTTGTGATAGAGGACAGCAATGGTTACTGCACCAAGTACGCACACATGGATACATTAAGTGTCAGTGCCGGACAGACTGTTACACACGGAACAACCATAGGAACAACAGGAAATACGGGAAGCAGTACCGGAAGCCACCTTCATATTGAGTGTTTGTATAACGGGGAGTATTATAACCCGTTATTTTACTTTGATGTGGGTGAAGGAACGCTTTATGGTGAAACTCCGGGCGGTGGCGGTTCACCGGGAAATGTCACACCACCGGATTCCTATGATGATGCAACAGTACAGGCACTAATGGCATTAACTGCTCTTAATAATTATAAATAATTTTTGAGTTTATACAACACTTGAAACGCTATCTAAAAATTAAAAAACGAACTGCTGACTTTATGCTGAGGGTTTGTCAAGTAAAGTGTGTAAGTTTTTTTGAATTTTTATTGGTGGTCAAGTCGATAACGATTTGACCACCATTTTGTCATGGTTCTAAATTTAAGCGTAGTGAACCGAGCTGATTTTAACCAGCCTTTTTAATAATTCTCATATTTCAAGATGCGAGCTTGGATGCTATCATCCATGGATAGCTGATTACGAACAAGTGCCCAGTTAGAAATCGGTCGTCCATTCCACTTTTTGTATAATTCAGTGATTCTCAAATATAAGGCTTTCATTACAGCATCTTCGCTTGGAAATGAGCCCTTTTTAGTAACCTTACGAAAGCTTGAATTTACAGATTCAATAGCATTAGTGGTGTACATTACTTTACGAACAGCACTACCGTAGTTAAAGAGTTGTTCCACATGATTCCAATTTCGAGTCCATACATCTATTGCTCCAGGATAATGACTCCATGTTTGCTTAAAGCGTTCAAATTCAGCTACAGCAGCTTTCAAGCTTGAAGCACCATATACTTTCTTAAGTTGGGATGTATAGGCTTTGTAATCCTTAGAAGGGATATACTTGATGGAATTTCGGATTAAATGTACGATACAACGTTGAACAACTACATTTTTAAAGATTGATTTTGCACCTTCTTCAAGACCAGAAACGCCATCCATACTGATAAATAAAATATCTTCTACTCCTCGATTCTTGATTTCGTCAAATATCTGCATCCAATAATGTTTTCCTTCTGATTCTCCGATCCAGATGCCTAATATATCTTTAATTCCATTTACATCGTATCCGAGAACAACATATACAGCACAGCTTTTTGTTTCCATTTCCTTGCGAATATTTACATATAAACAATCAACAAAAACAAAAGAATAAAACTTTTTCAGCGGTCTGTTTTGCCATTCATTTGCTGTTTCAATAACCTGATCTGTGATGTTGGAAATAGTTTCATGAGAAATCTCAAATCCATAAATATCCTCAATGGTATCAGCGATGTCGCGTTGACTCATTCCTTTCGCATACATCGATAAAACTTTGTCTTCAATACCACTAACATCGGTTGTTCTTTTAGGAATGATTTGCGGATCAAACGAACCATCTCGATCTCTAGGAGAATCAATCTCAATTTCTCCCATAGAAGATTTTAATGTTTTATGTGTATAGCCATTTCTTCTATTTGTTGTATTTTTAGTCCCATGATCATTTGAACCATAACCAAGGTGCCCATTCATTTCGCCTTGAAGCATTGCTTCAAACATCGGACCGAAAACATCTCTTAATGCGTCCTGCATGTCCTTGGCAGTTTCTGGCTGATATTGATCAATGATTGCTTGTGCGATTGCTTTACTTGCCTCGCTTCGTTTGTTTTTTCTAGGTGCCATTAGTGCGTTACTCATAATCCTTTCTTTTCCTTTCCTTTAGAATATCGCACTTTAAAACAAAAATAAAGTGCGTAAGTTTGTTACCGGTAACTTACACACTTTATATTACACTCTCAGGAAATTCATCAGAGAACTATTCTTGTTACTGACCTCATGAGCTATCCCGGACTGGATATTCTTGTGCGATGAAATCGCACTTCCGGAAATTTGGAAATCAGATGTCCGGAAGTGGAAATCATCTATGCGAGTTTACTCGCGTAGGGTTTTGTCCAAGCCATACACTTCCCGCATGGATCTGTCATGTTCTGCATCAATGCTTGTGATGTTGATCTGATAGCTGTCATGGGCAATTCTATCAATGATTGCATCAGCCAGCGGACTGTCCTCACCACCGAGCTGATCATACCATTCTTGGAATACATACTGTGAACAGAAGATAGTTGATGATTTCTTACGTCTTCGATGAAGAAGTTCGAATATATCTTTCTGTTCTGTGTCTGTCGGTTTAAGAAGCATCCATTCGTCAAGGATAAGAAGTATAGGGTTTGAATATTTTGCCATTGCTTTACGATAATTTCCTTCCGAACGGGCAATATCTAGATCCATGAGTAAATCCGGCATACGGACATATCTGGTGTTGTAATACTGCTTGCAGGCTACTCTACTTTTTGCAACTTACATATGTTGTGGTTTAATATTATTCTTTCCAGTACTTCCTTAAATTCCCCTTTTCATTCCTGTCTGACCAAACATCTGCAAATACTCCTGCGCTGCCTGCAATGAAATATCCAGTTTTGACTGCAGTCTGCTTAAGATATCTTCATCCGATACACCCAATTCATAACAGGTATCAATAATCCCTCGTGCTTCTCCTTTTGCTATTCCTCGCACTTCTCCGCGCGCTTCTCCCTCTTTTGCTACTTCTTCAAACACTGACCACATATCCGTCCTCCCTTCCTGTTTCAACACATCCTCATCCATCCTGCAATGAGCCGCTCCCGCCACTGTCATCAGTACGGTTTCATCCACGTCATGTTCCCTCGCGTAAGTTACTGCCTGCTTTCTGGCTTCTTTTGCAGGTCTGCTTTGATCCAACAAAATGGCAAACAGTTGAAATAAATCCTGATTATTCATGTTATGAAATTTTAAATTATTGCTTCTGGCTTCGACTAGGATCATACGATAGTCATTTACATATGGCTCGACCTCCGGCTGGATATCCAACATCTCATGCAGAGTGGTTGCCCCATCCCACAGCTTTTCTCCATAGTAAATCACTACTGTAATGACCGGAATAAAACGGTCTTCCTTTTTCATTCTCGACAGGAATTCATCCTCGCTTAGTCGTACATCTGCCTTATCTTTTCCCTCTCTATCAGTTCCAGCCCTGCCCTCTCCAGTCCTGTCTTTTTCTTCTCTATTAGTTTCAGCCTTACCTTTTCCAGCCCTATATTTCCTAGCATTACCATCATACTGCTTCTTATAGGAAGCATAATCATATCCCATCACACGCAGCGGCATGGCATAATGCACATGCTCCTGTGCTTCCAATCCAAGCAGCACCAGTTGTACGCCATACATCGTAGATTTCTTGCAAATTTTAATGACATCTCTGGCGGCTTTTACGCTCTCCACATCCTTCTGGTGCTTTAATACCATTGTTTGCTCCGTATCTGCTGCCTCCAGTTCCCCCGGTTTTATGATTTCCCTGCCCTCAAATAACACTGCATTGAAAAGATCTGCAAACTCCTCATTGCCATTCCAGTAATGCTTCAAAACAGCATCCGGTGACAGCCCTTTTCCTTCTGACCCGCCATATGTTCCTCCTTTATTCGGGAGAATCATACCTGACCACTGGAATTCCCCTTGCCTGTAAAATGTGATAAAAGCATTGAAAATTCCTATGGTCCAAATCAGTCTGCCAAAATGGCTGCTCCTGAATCGTCCTTGATTTGATTACAGAATGGCTTGCGCCAAAATAGATATTATCTTAGAATGTCATGCTTTGCCTGGATTATAGCATAGACTTTTTATGTTGTCACACAAGTTTGTGCAAAATGCACAAATATAAAAATTGAAAAGTTAAATATTCTTGGTACAAATAAGAGTTACTTGAAATATTCTCAATTATAAGTGCAGAATACTGCGTTCCTTAAATCTCCCTTTTCACTCCTGTCTGTCCGAACATCTGCAAATATTCCTGTGCCGCCTGCACTGAAATGTTCAGTTTGGACTGCAGTCTGGTTAAGATGTCTTCATCCGGTATCCCCAATTCATGGCAGGTATCAATAATTCCAGCTGCTTTACCTCGTACCTCTCCCTTTGCTACTCCTCGCACTTCTCCTCGTGCTTCTCCCTCTTTTGCTACCTCTTCAAACACTGACCACATATCCGTTCTCCCTTCCTCTTTCAGCATATCCTGATCTATCCTGCAATGAGCTGCTCCCGCCACTGTCATGAATGCTGTCTCATCCACGTCATGTTCTCTCACGTATGCAGCTGCCTCCTGCCTGACTTCCTTTGTTGGTTTGTTTTGATTCAGCAGGATTACAAATAGATGGAACGGATCCTGATTGTTACTATTATGAAATTTTAACATCTCCAAAATCATAATGAAGTGAAATTTTTCATTTTTCGCAAGACCTGTCTTCCTAATTCTTTTTAAATACAAGCAGTTTACTAATAAAATAGTTTCCAACTGTAACCAGCACCGTAGATACTAGCTTTGAAATATTATAATTTACGTTTAACACTGTAACTAACACAAACATGACTGCCATATCCAGAAACAGCGTCAGTACACGCGCACTTGTAAATGTAAAGATTTCTTTTAAAATATCAGTATTGGTACTTTTAAAAACAATGGTACGGTTTGTCACATATGCAAATGCAACTCCTCCAACCCATGAAATAACATTTGCAATTTGAAGCTGTAACGGATTATTTCCATCTAGGAAAGTCCATACACTCGCGTAAAAACATGCCATACTTACTAGAGTAGTTAAGCCGCCAATAAATATATATTTTATGATCTCCTCATATTTTAAATAAATTTCTTTTAATTTTTCTATCATTTTGCTATTCGCTTTCTTTTATTTGTTCTCTTTTATGTAACATACACTCAAAATTTTATTGAGCAATACAGAGCATCCCTTTTCAATATAGCGATTATATACATATGCCAAAGCAAGCACTCCAGCTAAACTCATCAAAAATACAATTCCAACACCTGGCAGATAAGCCATCCCTGATTCCAGCACTACTTTCAGCATATAACAGGAGATTGAAAAGATAAACGGAATATGTAAAATATAGATTGAATATGATAATTTTCCTAAAACCTGGGCTATCTTTCCTTCCAGTAAATGTTGCAACCCTTTCATATTCCAAATACCATAAACCGTAAAAAATGCTCCCATGATATGCCAAAACTGATATGGCAGAATCTGAGGCGGCAGACAATTCAGATACCGATACAAATTAGTCGGAACAACACCAGACGGATATCCACCTAACACTATCCCAAGTAGTAAACATACGGTACCAATCTTAGCATGTCCAAACATTCCTTTCCATTCTCTATAGCAATATGCCAATAATACTCCCATGACAAATGCAAGTGAAAGTGTATTTTCTCTGACATACAATGCCACACATGCACAATACACAATTCCTAATGCTTTCCGGTTTATTTTCCATGCAAATGTGCTGAGAACTATTGCCAGAACAGAACCTAAAAACAGATATCCCAGCATCCAGAACGCATTGGAAAATGTAGAATCCGTGGAAAACCATGTTGTATACAACAGAGATTCGATACACCTGCCAAAATCAACTTTTTCCACATAATACCATCCAAGCCAAGGTGATTGCGTAACCGAAGATACTTCCAGATTTGAAAAGCACTGATATTTCAGCATAAAATATACCACAAAAATCACAGGTGCAATCGGAAGCATCAGACGAGGATATCGTTTTATAAGTATGCTACCAAGTTCACCTTTATCTTTCATATCCATAACTTTCAAGCTCAGAACCAATGCACTAATCAGACAAAAGAGTGCTACCATATAATTTCCATTAAGGAAAAAACAAATGGCGACTGTGCTAACTTTACATCCAGAGCATTTCCAATCTTTGCAATATTGGAATCGCCAAAATAAACTGCCGGTACAAAGGCAAGCGTAAAATGGTGTAAAAACACCCCAACACAGCCTAATCCTTTTACCCCGTCCAGCCAAACAATTCTTTTTCCCATGTTTTACAATGCACTCCTAATTATATGTATCGTATGCTTTCTTATAAAAAATCATGATGATATTGACCACCCACTTGGGCCAGAACTTCCGAAACATATAAATGTCATCTTTCTCCCGCGTGTGGTTTACAATCCATTCTTTACTCGTTGCCCCATCATGAACACGATAAAATGTCAATGGTTTCTCTGTGTAGCAAAATGATCCCTCTGTATCTGCGATTTTTAAAAATGTATCCCAGTCTATATTATATTTTAACTCAGAAGTGAAAAAAGATGCTCCAAGCACACTTTTATGATAAGTAACAGCCGGGCAGCAAATACTATTTCCTAATGACAATATTGCTCTTTTCCAGAATCTTTTTCGCGCCTTCTTCGGATTTTTTAATGGTTTACGAAGAATTTTTCTTATTCTTGAATTGATGTCACGCGATCCGATCTTTCCATTTTTAATCGGAATATAATCTGTTACAAATGCAATAGGATTTTGATATTTTACTATTGTATCAAGGAACTCTTTTACATAATCCTTGTCATATTTATCATCCTGATGCGCAATCGTTACCCATTCTGTTTTCGCCTGATCATATGCAAAATTCCAATCATCTCTGATATCGCTTTTCCCCTCTCTGACATACAAAGGGATTTGATATTTCTTCGCAATATTGCTTATGTATTCGCATGGTGTTGAAGTTGCGATTAAGATATTGGTCTTTATTGTCTGTTCTGCCAAAGAGCGCACACACTCTTCTAAATAAGGCGACTCTTTATATGCACATACTGCAAATGTATGGTTTGTCCGAATACTGCTCTCTCGTTCCATTTCTTTTCCTCTATCGTACTTCTTTATCCTTTAAAAACTCTTCCACAATATATCGCGGTCTATGTTTTGATTCTAAATATATTTTTCCAATATATTCTCCGATAATACCGATGGCAAGCAGTTCTAATCCTCCAATTCCCCATATGGAAACTACAAGTGTTGCCCATCCCTGTACCGTATTCCCCATAAAATAGCCGGCAATATAATAAATCAGCAATATAATGCTTACTGCAAAAAGCAACACACCCATTGCAGATATAAAGCGAATCGGTTTTACGCTGAGTGATGTAATTCCATCCATTGCAAATGAAATCATTTTTTTCAATGGGTATTTTGATTCACCTGCAAAACGTTCGTGTCTTTCATAAGTCACAATCCCTGACTTAAACCCAAGAAGCGGAACCATTCCTCGCAAAAACAGATTCACCTCTTCAAACTCTTCGAGTGCATGTAAGGCTCTGCGGCTCATCAAACGGTAATCCGCATGATTGTATACAATCTCAACCCCCATATGCCCCATCATTTTATAAAAGCCCTCTGCCGTATACTTTTTAAAAAATGTATCCGTCTTTCTGGCACTTCTCACACCATACACAATATCGCAGCCTTCATAATATTGTGTCACAAACTGATCTAAAACCTCTATATCATCCTGCAGATCGGCATCCATGGAAACTACCATATCACATTCATCTTTTACTGTCATCAGTCCCTCTAACAATGTGTTCTGATGCCCACGATTTCGCGATGATTTTATACCAAGAACCAGTGTATTCTGTTCGTACATACGTCTAATAATATTCCAAGTCTCATCCTTTGAGCCATCATCCACAAAAACCATCCGGCTTTTTTCGGAAACAAGTCCCTCACTTATCATACGGTTCAGTTTTTCCGTCAGTCTTTTTTCTGTTTCTTGCAGAACTTCCTGCTCATTGTAGCATGGAATGACCAGATAAAGAATATCTTTTTTCTTCACTTCCAATTACTCCCTTCGTTTGCTGTTACTCGTTATTTTTCAATGTTTTTTCAAAGTTCATTTTTATTGTGTCCTTATTATCTGTATCCATATTCTGTCCAAGCACAAACAATACATAATTATTTTCATTAATGGCACTCTTAATCATTCCATTATCAATTAAATAACTCATATTCATATATGATTGACTGTCCTTTTGAACATAATCAGGAAATATAAGAATATAATCATATTCTGCATATTCCACAAACTTCATAAAATTTTCACATGATGACAGCAGCTCTTGGTTTCCCCAAAATCCAACGTCCAACTCACTTTCTACTACGCACGGAAATCTTTCTACATCTGGATGTGTCCCAAATACCAGTAATTTATTGGTAGTATCTTCCGTAACCATATCATAAATATTAATACAGCCACTTTCATTCATCATACTTTTAAACTGTTCTTTATGGTTAAAATATCCTCGGTTCACAAAATCAATTTCCGACAGCTGCCCAGTCCATGCCCATGTTATCGCCCCTGTAAACACAATATTTACTGGCAAAAATGCAATAAGAACTCCTGTTACAACTTTTTTATTAAATACATCTCTTTGGAATGTTTCGTGGTAAATATATATTGTTCCAATTATAATATCTGCAGCATAATATAGCATAAAATAATTTCCATCTGGCTTTGACAATAACCACAGTGACATGACACATCCCAAAAACTCTCCAATAAACAGCAGTCCTAAACAACACGCTGCCGAACTTTTTTTTACTTTTCTAATAACTATTTTTAAATTTAAAATGCTGTCCAAAACGACAACACAAAAAAGAAAAGTGCATAATGTTGTTCCCCATGCAATAATTACATGATCCGTATCTGCAGAATTGGGTGCAAAGAAAAATTCTTTCAATCTGACCAAAGTCGCTTCTATTACCTGAGCCGAAAATAAATTTTCTGACCGGAACTGTGAAATCTGTCCACTGGCATATGGATATTTATCCGTCATGCCAAACAATCTGAAAGCCTTTCCCCACACTGAAGTAGCCGGTATTCCTGTTAATAAATATGTCCTATACCATATAAATCCTAAATCTATTACACTGAGTATTATCAAATATATGCTTTTTTTCCCAATAATCGGTTTGACCTTATAAACGATACATACAAAAACTGCAACCATTAATATTGTTGTTGAAAATATTATTGCAGTTGTTTTTAATGTTTGCGCAAAAATATACGTTGAAATTATCATTCCAACATAAATTTCTTTTTTTTCTTTAAAAAAAAGCAAAAGAAAATATATTCCCAACAGTTGAACTAAAAGAGTTAAAATATCAGTCTTTGCAGTAATAGACATATTCATAATGCCTGGAATTGCTGATAAAAACACAACTGTCCACAATGCTTTTTCTGAATCCAGAAATAACCTGCTGATTTTATATGCAATATACAAAATAACAATCATAAAAATAATATTACCTGCATAAAAAAAACCATATGAATCAAATCCAGACAATGGCAGAAGATATGTTTCCAAACCTTTCGGATAAGTATACACACACCCAACCAATTTTAAATTATCATATATACCTGTCTGGTTGTCCAATGCGTATGCCGAGCGTAAACCATACCAAACCGAATCATAATCTAAACTGTTATTTGCTCTTCCCACTGCCAACATTACGAACAACATAATAACAATCGTTTTAAAATATGTTGCCTTGGTTACATAACATTTTTCCCAAAAACTTTTACCACTATAACTTTTTTCCCTTTTGCAGAACCATATGAGCAGTATTATTAACAATATACTGTCTGCAATTTGTATATTTCGTATACTTCCTATTTTAAATAGCGATAATATCGCATATAAAACTGTCAGCAGTAGCATCCCTATAAAATACGAAATCAGCAACTTTTCTTTACCGTAATCTCCACCTGCGATTTCTACAAAAAAAAGACCTGTCAAAACTGTTAACAAAAAATAAGAAGCAGCCACAAACATAGGTAAAAACATTACATGTAAATAACAAAAAAAACATCCAACAACTACAATCCATCTTATATCTTTCTTTTTTGCTCCAAGTACTGCAAGTGCTCCCCAAATTGCTAACTCCAACACCGTAGCCATGCTGCCATTGGGGATGTTTTCCAGTGAGCACTGATAGTGTAAAAATCCATCTTTAATAATTAAAATATATATAGGATATACAATACAAACTACCGCAAAAATAATAAGTGCGATATTTCTGACCCTTTTTTTCACACCCATTCCTCCATCAATTAAACTTTAACATATTTTTTTATTATATGCTATTCCAATAGTAATAGCAAGAGATTTACCACCCTCAAGCATTTGTAATTTCTACAAAAATATGATATAATGTTTACATATTTTTTACAAAAGATATTATACGAGGACATTAGTATGAATAAAAAACAGTTTATCACTTACACTTTTCTTGCATTTTGCTTTATTTTAGTTCATTATCTTGTTTTTCTCAATATGACATCCCATTTATGTGAGTTTCATTCTGGAGAAGAATATGCAGCTGATATCAATTTTCCAGAATCCCTAAGGCTTTCAACTGACAGTTTTACGCAATACTTTACTCCCTGTCATACCGGTTTACAGGAAATCAGGATCAGACTGGCATACAATCATGAAGATATTCTCAATAATTATCCTCCTGAAACATGTCTTGTTTTAAAACAAGGTGACTCTATCCTGCAATCTCAGAAAATTTGCAGTACTGATTTTGAAAATTGGAGATATTTCAGTTTTATTCCAGATGTAATTTTGAAAAAGGGACAAACCTATAGCCTGTCACTTAGCCAAATTTCCGGTTATACGGATCCTAACACCAATGAGTATCCTTTATCACTTGTACCTTTCATTAACAAGATAGATGCTTCATCTGAATGGCTTCCTGAAAATATTGGCTGCGCTTACAACGACACTCCTGCATCTTACCAATGGGATATCATCTATATTTATAATTTTTATGACTTAAAACAGATCCTATGGGTTTTATTCACTGATTTAATCTGTATTGCTATATTATTTGTGTTTCGCTCTTTTATACTATATAGCCGAAAATACACCTGCTATATTTTTTTATTAATTGCAGCCCCTGTAAACTTTGTACTCGTTGAATCTATTACCGGAAACATAAACACGATGCCTACCGCTTACATCATAATAAATATCCTGATTAATTATCTGGTATTATCGCTTTTTACTTTGTTCTTCCGGAAAATAAAAACTGCATTATTTGCCTATCAGATAATCTGCCCGCTGGCAGGTCTTGTTGAGTATTATATATATAAATTCAGAGGCAGACCATTCATGCTTCATGATTTAAGTGCTATACAAACTGCTCGCAGTGTTATGAAACAATACTCCTATGAGTTGAATACACAGTCCGCGATTCCTCTTTTGCTGGCATTGTTATTTTTGTTTATGATTCTGCAGCTCCCTGACACTCATATAGGAAAACATGCCTTATTCCAGAAAGCATTGTCCATTGGAATAACCTGCATATTTGCCATTTTTCTTTTCAATATCAATCTATTAAACTTGGATTTATGGGATATTGACAGTAACTATCACACATATGGTTATTTTTTAACCCTGATATCAGAAATCAGTCTTTTAGACAAGACCGCACCAGATGGGTACTCCATAAAAGCTGCAGAGGCAATAGCTGCAAATGATTGCATTCCTGCTAGTAACTTAACCAATGACAATACCACTCCGCAGAATATTATTCTGATTATGAATGAGAGCTGGGGAGACTTCCGCAATATTGCATCCTATCATAATGATGCCACCATTACACCATATATTGACAATCTTTCCGGGAAAAATGTCATTAAGGGAAACCTTCACGTTCCGGTCTTTGGTGCAGGCACTGCAAATTCAGAATATGAGGTATTAACTGGAAACTCAATGCAATTTATCGGCATCAGCGAAACTGCCTACCAGCTCCATGTTTCTCCTAATGAATATGGTCTTGCCAGTACCCTAAAAGCACAAGGCTATCGAACCCTTGCAATGCACCCAAACAATGCGTACAACTGGAATCGGAACAACGTATATTCCTATATGAATTTCGATGAATTTATTTCATCTGAGAAGTGGCCTGAGGAAAATATTAATTTAGTTCGTTGGTATATCAGCGATCAGTCCTGCTATGATGTTCTCATTAATCAATACAAGCAGAAAAGCGAAGACGAAAAATTATTTACTTTCTTAGTTACTATGCAAAATCATGGAGGTTACGATTATCCAGATTATACATCAACGGTTAACCTAGATTACAATACCTCCTATTCGTTTACGGAGCAATATCTTTCTATTCTAAAAGAAAGCGATGCCGCTTTCAAGACATTAATTGACTATTTTAAGACTATAAACGACCCCACCATAATTATTATGTTTGGAGATCATCTTCCAAATGTTGATACCTCATTTTATGAGATGCTTTTCAATACCGCATGGGACGACATTCCTTTCCAAGAACGTCAGAAGCTTTATACTACGCCATTTGTTATTTGGTCTAATTATGACCTCAACGATTATTCAATTTCCGAATTAAGTGCAAACTATTTTGGAAGTTACATATTACAATTAACCGGTTTAGAAATGCCAGCCTACAATAAATGTCTTCTCAATTATATGCAAACCATCCCTGTAATCGGTACAGGCATGATTATGGATTCCTCTGGTAACTGGTATGATTTAGATCATGTTCCAGAAACATATCAGAGTATTCTTAGTGATTATCAGATATTACAATACAACAATGTATATGGAAAACATAAAAAAATAGATGCTATCTTTTCTTTGCAAAACAATGTAAGCGTACCTTAAATGGCACGCTTACATTGTTTGTTATTATTCAATTTATCTGACTATTATATATATTCTTTCATTTTCCTAATAATATTTCTGCCAATACCTTAAATCATCTGTATAATTATTAAGCATTCTTTCCAGTATCTCAAATACAACTATATCAGGAGCTTTTTCTTCTATATCATCTTCTGTAATATTAAACTCTTTCTCGATAAATTCACTATTGTTATACTCTTTTCCTATATAATCCATCATTTGATTCATATACGAATCATGATAAACTAATATTTTCTCCCCATTCCCTTTATCATTATTTATATATAAGCTTGAATCATCCTCTGTCCTATCTATCCATTCCGTCTGTATATTAGGTTTATAACTTGTTGTTGTCCACTGGTTATCAGTAAACCACGCTGCATTAATAATATTGGCAACGTCTGCCCAATCCGTTCTCTCGTATATAGGATTAATGCTTTCAATAGAGGCTGCTTTAAAAGATGAATCAATTGATTTCATTAGTTCTACAAATCCTATATATCCTCCAACAGTATTCCAATGTGCATCCGTTGGACAATACAGTAAATATTTGCCTTTATTTGCTAGTAACGCATCTTTGGTATATACAATTTCAATATCCGTATTATCTTCCAAATATTCAATTAGCTGTTCTGCCCTAGTTTTTCCCTCTCCTTCCCATATCTCATCTGGCAAGTATTCTGGATAAATGTGAGATTTATTTACATTTATCATTAATCGAAAATCTATTCCCTGCGACTCCAGATAATTATTAAATCCTTGAAGTGACATTCCCAAATCTTTTAACTGATCATCCGTAAATAAATTGGTTTTCTCGAAATCCGCTACTGGATCTTCTCCTTCTCCCTTTCCAGAATTTCCAATATAGATCCATCCATTTTTTCCAGGCATAGATAATATTTTCATAGATGAATGAAAAATGCCATATTTAACTAGTCCATTATTTCTCAACCAAATTTTTCTAAATGGGACATAATCTGCTAAATAAGAGTCCAGCTGCGAAAAATATTCCGTGTCTTTTTTGCTTTCTAGTAAAGGTTTTTCTGTCATACTTCTATTTTCTGTATCTCCCAGTGGAAAATCAGTTCCCCATCCTATCAATATCGGGAAAAATATTATAATTAAAAATAAAGCTATTGACAAATTACCACTTACATGACCTTTGCGAGCATACAAATATGTAACACCAAATGCCACGATACATATAGTTAGCCATACTCCTATCTCAAGACTTCTTTGTATGATCACCTTTTCTGATGCTCTACTAATCAATTTTTCCATGAAAGTACAAGTTGCTGTATCTGGCATTAAAACAATGCAAACCATT
>ENA-ORNF01002334-ORNF01002334.1-human-gut-metagenome-genome-assembly--contig:-NODE-2334-length-14384-cov-7.516365_pt1 | contig 14384 bp, 12 predicted proteins | sample MGYA00242110_ERZ509012 | MGnify/ENA primary metagenome ERZ509012 (study PRJEB26280, sample SAMEA2338714) | human gut metagenome | biome: human gut; feature: human-associated habitat; material: faeces...
GCAAGCATTCGACGCTCATTTGATAATCTTTACATGGCTCTGAATAGTTACATATGTTTCAATAAAAGAGAAATATTTGTCGAAAAATAGCAATATGCAGTCTTTAAAAGAATACCACAGAAATGAAAGGATTAAAATAGAAAAATGCAACATTCTATTATGGAATGTTGCATTTTGTCTTGCACTACATATTTCGGCTGACCATGGGAAAACTTTAGCCTTTTTTATAAAAATTGTCAATACGTTATTCTTATATCGATATAGCAATTATACAAGCCGCATGTCATAGCTGTATGTCACGAAATACGGCATCTTTGTCATCCTGTTCAATTCCTAGATAATGTTTTGTGATCTGAAAAGAAGAATGATTGTAAATCTCCATCAGCAATGCGGGCGGAGTTCCCATTTTCCATGCATGGTAGCCGAAGGTCTTCCGCAGGGAATGACATCGGATCACGTCTTCGATCCCTACGGCCTCAGCAGCCTTACGGACAATGCGGTAGGCCTGGTATCGGGAGAGCGGGGAACCGGTTTTTCTGGGACTGGGAAAGAGATAGTCTGTGTCGGCTATGGAAGGCTGTGTTTTCCGGTAGGACAGTAATGTTTCCTGAAGTTCTCTGTTGATCAGGATTCTGGTTTCTTTTTCTGTTTTTTTCTCCGTGATCAGGAGATGGGTGTAAAAGCGGCTGTGTTCTGTGCAATAGACATCTCCCCAGGTGAGATGAAGGATGTCGTTGATGCGGAGAGCGGTGTTCAGACCGATCAGGATGAGAGTGTAATTCCGGGAGTTGGGCTGTTTGGTAAGGTAGTACTCTTTGAAATCGTGTAAAAGCTGTTTGCTGCGGATAGGTTGTGTCGTGCTCATAATGGCCTCCTTGATAGAATAAATGAATTAGAAAAATGCAACATTCCATAATAAATTGTTGCATCAGTGCAAACCAGCAGGCAAGGAAGGCTGAATAAAAACAAGGAGGTTATCGATATGCTGCGTCTGACCGTTAGTCCGGAAGAATACCTGATGATCAATGACAATATCAAGATCGTGTTCTTAGGAGGTACCAAGAACCATCTCCGTATCATGATCGATGCACCGAAAGAGGTAAACATCGTGCGAAGCACGGTATTAGAGAACCGGATCACTGATCCGGAGGAGAGAGCGAAGCTTCCAAGATATTATGCGGAAGAAGAGCACCCGGAGAAGTACCGCAAAAAATCCAACGTGATCATCACAAAGGGAAATGCGGACAAATAATTTCATATGGTAATAACCGGAGGAAGAGCGGCTCTGTCAGGGCCCGACAGGGAAGCTCCTACTCCGGTTACTATAAAAACTAACAACAAGTATCTGGGAGAAAAGGATTTCTCAATAACAATACAGATACGCACACTGCCGCAAAAGGAATTGGGCAGTAATACAAGGAGGTAAATTATTATGGTAGTACAACACAATCTTACAGCTATGAACTCTAACAGAATGTTAGGTCTGACCACCGCTTCTCAGGCAAAATCCACCGAGAAACTGTCTTCCGGTTACAAGATCAACCGTGCAGCTGATGACGCAGCAGGTCTGTCCATCAGTGAAAAGATGAGAAAGCAGATCAGAGGTCTGACACAGGCATCCCTGAACGCACAGGATGGTATTTCCGCAGTACAGACCGCTGAAGGCGCTCTGACCGAAGTACACGATATGCTGCAGAGAATGAACGAACTGGCAGTAAAGTCTGCAAACGGAACTAATTCCGAGGATGATCGTGGATATATTCAGGATGAGATTGATCAGCTGGTAAAGGAAATCGACCGTGTATCGGAGACAACCAAATTCAACGAGACCTATCTGCTGAAAGGTGTAAAAACAGACGAAGATGTAACTTCTCTTGATAGTGTTTCCATTGTAGCTGGCAAGGAATTTAAGGAATCGTTTACCCTTAAAACTGGACAGAAATTTTATGCAGTAGATGCAGCTGGAACCAAAACCGAGTTAACTGATGCTACAGCAGCAACAGACCTTGCAAAGTATATCGATGCAGAGGGAAATGCAAAAGATGGATACAAGATTTACAAGGTTGATGCTGATGCGACTAAAGAGTGGGGTACTCAGGTATCAGGTCAGGTTGCAGATGCAGCTACAATCAAAACACAGTTAGATGTGTCTAGTACGGGATTGATGGATAAAAATGGTAAGGAAATCAAAGCAACAGATTTGAAAAACTACTTTGATCAGCATGGTGTATATAAAGGTGGTTTATATTCTCGCTTATCTGCAGATGGTAAAGATCCTGCAGGTACTGGTAATAAAGGAGATATAGTTGAAATCGGTGCAGATAAACTTACTGATTTTGTAACTGTCACAACCAAGACTGACAAGAAAATTGATGCGCTGAACCTGTCTTTGCACGTCGGCGCAGACGGAGAAGCTAGCAATAAGATAGATCTTTCTATCAAATCTATGAGCGCACAGGGAATTGGAGTATCTGATCTGAAAGTAAATACTGCTGATAGTGCTACAGCAGCTATCGAAACCCTTAAGAATGCCATTCAGACTGTATCCACCCAGCGTTCTGCACTTGGTGCTGTTCAGAACCGTCTGGAGCACACCATCAACAACCTGGATAACGTAGTTGAGAATACCACCAGCGCAGAGAGCCAGATCCGTGATACCGATATGGCTACTGAGATGGTTAAGTACTCCAACAACAACATCCTGGCTCAGGCAGGTCAGGCTATGCTGGCTCAGTCCAATCAGGCTAACCAGGGCGTACTGTCTCTGTTACAGTAAGCTTAAGCTGAGATCAGGTTGTTTCCTAAGAGGAACGAACCATATCTGTAAGAGTTATGTAAGAACCAAAGGGCAGTCCATGACGGACTGCCCTTTCACTTTCTAATATTTTTGCACTTGTAAAGCCATCATAAGGACTTCCTGTAAAACTTTAGATAAATGTAGGAAATCGATGAATTTGTGCTGTTAACAGCTTATTTCCAATTCCTTTGAATACTTTTCATAATAGTCAATAGCAGCTTTCGGAGGGATAGAGAGATCATTTTCTAATTTTTGGATGATATCTTCCTTTGACATACCAAAGGTTTTGCATAATTGAACAATCGATTTAGCCCTGCCTTCCTCTACGCCATCTTTATAAATGACCCTCTTTTCCGCCTCAGCGTCATATTCGAAAAACACCATATCAATAACCTCCTTCTTATTCTCAAGCAAAAATTCCTTCAAAATATCTTTCTTAATACACACATCCACTGCCTGAACGATAGCCTGTCGATTTGGATACACTTTTGCCTGCTTGCGGACTTCTGCAACGAACTGAGCATACTCCTTTAAAATCTGGCAGGCATCCATCAGCTCGGCGTTGAACCCGAGATTGATATTGATTATCTGTACCTGTAATTCAAGCTGAGGAGTCTCTTCCTTATTCCGGTAGGCACTGGACAGCTTCAGGGTGCTGTATTCCGGGAGAGGATCCGTTCCGTTATAAAACACTACAAAATGTGGAGTATCCAGCATCTGTAACTTGTTGGAATAAAGCAGGTCATCTGTGCTCATCTTTGAATATTCACTTGCCAGATACAGCAAAAAGCGATACGGCATATTGGGATTCAAGGTGGACTGGTGCTCAAAAAACCATAGATCAAAATCCACCACAAATGACAGGTCGTTCTGTAAGCTTAGGTAAACCGCATTTTCCAAAGTTGTAATATGCAGTAGCTCCGGATCTTCATAATGCGAGTGATTCAGCGCATTGTACAGCGAGAGCAGCTTCTCCTTGTCGTGAAATATTTTCCGGAACACCAGATCCTTATAATTCCGCTTTCCGGAAGCAGGTATTGCCACAGCCACATTCCCCGGCGCAGCCGCTACCGCATTTCCATATGAAATTTCTTCCGCAACAAATTTTTTCCAGAATCTTGACACAGTATTCATCAAATATTCCTCCGAGAAATAGTTGCCGGTTATATTATTTTGTTTTAACCCCATAAATCTCCTTTCTGTTGCAAAATGAATGTAAAAACAAAATAAAACAATACAAAAAAGCAAATATTTTCCATATAAATAAGTAATAAGGGAAAACTTTGACCACTGACGGGTCTATAAGAATTTTTGAAAGAAGAAAAAATATTTCTACTATCACCATATCATACGAAAACTGTGCTGGCAAGTTGGTAAAATGTCACAAATTTTTGAAACAGCATATTAGCCAAATTCAAGGGGTTAAGATTTTGCTATTCTGCTACATTGACAATGAGATAGATGTCTGTTATTCTCAGCATGTAAGCAGATTTTTCTATTTCAATTTGTAATTATTCAGAACTAAGGCAATTTTCATAATTTGCGAATGAAGTGCTGAATAATTACATCAATTCTTTTATATCAGCGCAAGTTGATGTCTTTGACTTCAGAGGAATCCCTGCTTAGATACCCATTAATTACAATAGAGCAGGGGAAGACATAGAAAGAAATCGGAAGATTTGTTTCATATAAGTGCCGTATATATTCTCCTGTGAAAGTGTGGAAGGAGAATACAAATGGCAAAACGATATGAAGAACTGTCGATTGAGGACGATTTTATGTTCGGCAAAGTAATGGAAGATAAGGAACTTTGTCGGGATGTGCTACAGTGTCTGTTGGAAGAACCGGTAGGAGAACTGGAGGATGTGCAGACACAGAGGGAGTTTCGATATACCTCGAAGGGTAAGCCTATTCGTCTGGATGTGTATACGAGAGATCAAAAACGGATTTATGATGCTGAGATGCAGAGGCTGAATCATCAGACACCGGAAAATCTGGAACTGCCCCGCAGAAGCAGATTTTATCAATCTACCATGGACACAGATCACCTGAGCAGGGGCAAGTCCTATCGGGAATTGCCGGAGGGCAAGGTGCTGTTTCTCTGTACCTTCGATCCGTTTGGACTGGGATATGCAAAGTATTCGTTTCAGAATCTTTGTATGGAAGACAGGAAATTGTGTTTAGAGGATGGAACCGAGAAAATTTTTTATAATTGCATTGCGGAAGAGATACCGGAGCAATTGAAGTATCTATATGAATACATCAGAACCGGTCAGGTCGGAGACGACCTGACCCAGAGAATAGACGAGGCAGTAATCAGAGCCAGAAAGAATGAAGAGTGGAGGTCAGAATACATGAAAGAATTATTACATGATGATGACGTCAGGGCAGAAGGAAGGGCAGAAGGAGAAGTCTGTGGAGAAGCCCGCGGCAAGGCCAACGGAGCTATTGGTATGTGCAAGGAGCTGGGATTGAGTTTTGAGGAAACAGCAAAACGAATCCGGGAGAAGTTCCGGTTATCGGAGGAAGAAGTACAGAGAGACATGAAACTGTACTGGTAAAGAGTATATCATAATATTTGTTTCAGAATCTTTGTATGGAAGACAGAAAACTGTGTTTAGAGGATGTAACAGGGAAGGGCAGCCTATATGGATGGCCCTTTTTATTTTACATTCCGGGCAATTTGGGGTAAGATAAAACAGCATAGTGCGAAAATAAAATTTTCACACATGATAACGCAGAAAGGACGAGTTAACCATGAAATTTCAGGACATGCCTTACGAAAGAATAGATTTTGCCAAGGTGCAGGAAGAGATGGGAGAGCTGATCCGGGAGCTGGATGCGGCGAAGAGCGGGGAGGAACAGTTCAAGGTGCATAAGAAGTATTATGCGCTGACGGACCGTGTCATGACACTGATGACGATTGCAAATATCCGCTTCGACATTGATACCTCCGATAAATTCTACGAGGAAGAGCATAAATACTACGATGAACAGGGGCCGGTATTCAGCAATCTGGTGCTGGCTTATCAGAAGAAATTATTTGCATCCCCCTACAGAGCGTATCTGGAGGAGAAGATCGGACCAGTAGCGTTCAAGAATATGGAGCTGGCACAGAAGTCCATGAGCGAGGCGTTGATCCCTCTGATGCAGGAGGAGAACACCCTGACCATGGAGTATGATAAACTCATTGCCGGTGCGAAGATCGACTTCGATGGCAAGGAACTGAATCTGTCCCTGTTACGGCCCTATCTGGTGAATTGCGACCGCAATGTCCGTAGACAGGCCTGGGAGAAGATGAGTGACTTTTTCCGGGAAAATGAGGAGCAGCTGGACACTATTTACGACAAACTGGTGAAGAACCGTACCGCACAGGCCAGAGCCATGGGTTACGAGAATTATCTGGAACTGGGGTATTACCGGATGAACCGCAACTGCTACGGCAAGGACGAGGTAGAGGCTTTCCGCAGGCAGATCAAGGAGTATTTCGTACCCTTTGCAGAGAAGCTGCATGACCGCAGAAGACAGCGCCTGGGTCTGGAGAAGCTCAGCTATATCGACGAGCAGGTATATTTCAAGGACGGCAACCCGGCACCCACCGGCACTCCCGAAGAGATCATGGCAGCCGGCCAGAAGATGTACCGAGAGCTGTCCCCGGAGACTGCGGAATTTTTTGATTTCATGATGGAGAACCAGTTATTTGATGTCCTGGGGCGCAAGACGAAGAAGGCGGGAGGTTACATGACCTATCTGCCTCTCTACCATGCACCGTTTATCTTCGCTAACTTTAACGGTACCAGTGGTGATGTGGACGTCATCACGCACGAGTGTGGTCATGCGTTCCAGGGGTATCTCGCTGCACAGGATCCCATCAGGGAACATGCGGATATCGGCATGGAGACCGCAGAGATCCATTCCATGTCCATGGAATTTTTCACGGAGAAGTGGATGAACCTGTTCTTCGGTGACCGGGCGCAGGATTACGTGGAGATGCATCTGGAGGATGCAGCGGCATTTATTCCTTACGGCTGTATGGTGGATGAGTTCCAGCATATCGTATATGAGCATCCGGAGCTGACCCCGGCAGAGAGAAAGCAGGCCTGGAGCCGTCTGGAGCACGAGTACAAGCCTCATCTGGACTACGAAGGCGATCCCTTCTTCGGACAGGGCGGCTTCTGGCAGAAACAGCTGCATATTTACGACTACCCTCTGTATTATATCGATTATTGTCTGGCACAGACCTGCGCATTGCAGTACAAGGTGAAGATGGATGCCGATTTCGGGGAAGCGTGGAAGAGCTATCTGAAGCTGTGCAGACTGTCTGCCAGTGATTTTTACACCAACATGATCAAGGAGGTCGGACTGGCTAGTCCCTTTGAACCGGGATGCGTGAAAAATATTGTGGAAAAACTTGAAAAATATGTGAAATAGCTTTCTTTTTCCGCAGAAATACGGTAAAATAAGGAGTCATTGGGACTTAAGACACCAGGAAGGAGACATGTAAGCAATGTCTAAGAATGAAAAAGTTACAGAAAATAAAGAACAAACAGAACAGAAGGTCATGACCAACTATGACCGTAAGGTACAGAAGCGTAAAGAGCAGAAGGAAAAGGAGAAAAAGGAAGAGCGTATCAGTACAGCAGTCGGGATCGTATTCCTCGTGGCTCTGGTATGTCTGGTAGCATCTTTCCCGATCCGTACCTATCTGGCAACTCATGAGACCTATGTGGTGGTCAATGGAGAAGCTGTAAACAAGGTAGAGTTCGATTACCAATACAATCTGACCAAGAACAATTATATCACCCAGTACGGCAGTTATCTGACATACTTCGGACTGGATACTTCTAAGGATCTGTCCACACAGATGTATTCCGACACCCTGAGCTGGCAGGATTACTTCGAGCAGATGGCCGTTGAGAATCTGAAGCAGTCCAAAGCCATGAAGGCAGCAGCTGATGCAGAGGGCTTCACCTACGACACCACCGATGAGTACAACACCTTTAAGGAGACTATCAAGACCTCTGCCGCATCCGCAGGCATCTCCGAGAAGGAATATGTACGTTCTGTTTATGGTTCTTATGCAACCATGACCCGTATTGAGCAGTATGTGAAGAATGACATGGTCATGAATGCCTATTATGAGAAGCTGCAGGAGGACAACGCTCCCAGCGATGATGAGATCCAGAGCTACTATGATGAAAATAAGGCAAGCTACGATTCTGTAGATTACCGACTGACCACCATTGAGGCAGAACTGCCCACAGAGCCTACCGAGCTGGCAGATCCCGTAGATGAGACCACAGCAACAGAGACTGCAACCGCAACAGACGGAACCAACACTACAGACGCAACAGCTTCCGGCAGCACCGATACCGCTTACCAGCCTTCCGATGCTGAAATCGCAAAAGCAATGGAAGATGCAAAAGCACTGGCAGATGATGCCGAGAAGACTGTGGCATCCGCCGGTGATGTACATGAGAACGAGAAGAAGTCTTCCGTGAACTACCTGATCTCTGACTGGCTGTTTGATGATGCCAGAAAAGCAGGAGACACCACGGTTATTACCAATGATAACAGCCATTGCTACTATGTCGTGGCATTTGAACAGAGATATCTGGATGAGACTCTTTCCGCTAATGTGCGTGTGATCATTCCTACCGAGGATAAGACCGGTGAAGAGATTCTGGATGAGTGGAAGAGCGGCGCAGCTACCGAGGACAGCTTCGCAGAATTGTGCAGGAAGTATACACAGGATACTTCCGCAGCAGAGAACGGCGGTCTGTTCGAGCAGGTAACCAAGACAGGCATGACAGAGGAGCTGAGCAGCTGGATCTTCGACAGCAGCCGTCAGGCAGGCGATACCGTAGCGATCACTGTCAGTGACACCACCTATGTACTTTACTACATCGGACAGGATCAGGCTGAGTGGAAGATCAACATCAAAAATACTTTGGTATCCCAAGCAATGACCAAGTATATCGATGATATTACCGCAGATATTACAGTAGAGGATCCCAAGGGTAAGCTGAATTACCTGAAGGTGCAGGCAGAGGAATCCGCAGCCGATGAGACTGCGGTAGCAGAGACCCAGGAGATCACTGAGGAGCAGACTGCTGCTACCGAAGAGACCGCAACACAGGCACAGTAACGCTTGCTCAGGAACAGAACATAGACAACAGACAAGTACCTGTTTCACTGCACAAGCAGAAGAGACAGGTACTGTTAGATTATAGGAGAGAAGAAATGCAGGAAAAGATCCTGGTATTGGATATTGATGGAACACTGACCAATTCAAAAAAAGAGATCACGGAAGTTACCAAAAAAGGAATCTGGAATATTTTACAGCATGGACATAAGGTGATCCTGGCATCCGGCCGTCCGACTCCCGGCATGAGAGGCTGTGAGGAAGAACTGGAATTGAAAAAATACGGCGGCTATCTTCTGTCTTTTAACGGAGCCCGGATTGTGGATTGCAAGACCGGCGAAGTGGTATACCAGAGAACACTGCCCCTGTCCATCGTGCCCGGATTGTATGAATTCGCCAAGGCAAACGGCTGCGGGCTGATCACTTATCAGGGAGAAGGCGTGATCTCCGCATTTGAACCGGACAAGTACGTGGAATGGGAGGCCAAAATCAATAAGATCCCTATTAAGGTTGTGCCTGATTTTGTAAATTATGTGGATTTCGACATCAATAAATGCCTGATGACGGCACCGGAAGAGATCGCCCCTGCTCTGGAAAAACAGCTGCAGGAAAAATACAGTGATGTGGCGAGTATCTACCGTTCCGAGCCCTATTTCATCGAGATCATGCCTAAGGATGTGAACAAGGCAACTTCCCTGGATCATATGCTGGAAGGCATGGGACTGACCAGAGAGAATGCGATCTGCTGTGGGGACGGTTACAATGATATTTCCATGATCGAATATGCGGGAACCGGTGTGGCTATGGGCAATGCCCAGCCTGCAGTCAAGGAAGCTGCAGATTATATCACCGGCACTAACGATGAGGATGGACTGGTGGAAGTCATCGATAAGTTCATCATGAACCCGGAGCAGGCATAGCCTTTCTTAGAAACAAACGATAGACACAAAGCAGTAACAGGCGAAAACTCACAGAGTAATGAGCATGTGTGGTTTTTGCAAAAGAGGATATATATGATTCAGATACAAATACCTGAAAAAGCGAAATATATCATAGAGACCATACAAAATGCCGGATTTGAAGCCTATGTGGTAGGCGGCTGCGTGCGGGATTCCATTCTGGGCAGATGCCCGGAGGACTGGGACATCACCACTTCGGCGAGACCGGAGCAGGTAAAGCAGCTGTTCCGCCGCACCATCGACACCGGAATCCAGCATGGCACCGTAACCGTCATGCTGGACAAGGAAGGCTTTGAGGTTACGACCTACCGCGTGGATGGAAAATACGAAGACAGCCGGCATCCCAAAGAAGTGACATTTACTCCGAACCTGGAGGAAGACCTGAAACGCCGGGATTTTACCATCAATGCCATGGCCTATAATGAAACGGAAGGCCTGATCGACATTTTCGGCGGATTGAAAGACATTGAGGTGAAGCTGATCCGATGCGTAGGCAACCCGGAGGAACGTTTTGGAGAGGATGCGCTGCGTATCATGCGTGCTATCCGTTTTTCCGCTCAGCTGGGTTATGAGATCCACGAAGACACCGAGGCGGCGGTCCGGAAACTGGCACCGACCCTGCAGAAGATCAGTGCGGAACGGATACAGGTGGAACTGACCAAGCTGTTGGTTTCTCCTCATCCCGATATTTTGAGAAAAGCTTATGACATGGGTGTCACGAAGGTGATTCTGCCGGAATTTGATACGATGATGGAGACACCACAGAACCACCCTCATCATCAGTACAATGTAGGAGAGCACACCCTGCATGCTATCATGGAGATAGAACCCCGGAAGGATCTGCGCTATGCCATGCTGCTGCATGATATCGGCAAGCCTGCCACACTTACCGTGGATGAAGCCGGTATCACGCATTTCTACGGACATCCTGCGGTGGGAGAAGAGATGGCACGGAAAATCCTGCGGAGACTGCGTTTTGATAATGATACCGTTGCCGTTGTCACCCGGCTGGTGAGATACCATGATTATGGCAATGACGTGATGCCGGATCTGCGCATCGTACGCCGTGCGGTGAACAAGATCGGAGAAGATATTTTCCCACTGCTGTTTCCGGTGAAGCAGGCTGACATCCTGGCGCAGAGCGATTATCTGCGGACAGAGAAGCTGGAAAATCTGGAGCGATGGAAAAAGCTGTACGAGGAAATTCTGGATAAAAAACAATGCGTCTCCTTGAAAACACTGGCGGTCACCGGCAGGGATCTGATCGACACCGGTATGAAGCCGGGCAGAGAGTTGGGAGAGATGCTGCAGAAGCTGCTGGAACTGGTCTTAGAGCACCCCGAACAGAATGCCAGAGAGCAGCTGTTGGAAAAAGTGAAGGAATTGTCGGCAGACAAAGATTGAGCATACTTTCTAAGCTTTCCTCATAAGATAGCGTAGGAACCGGGAAACGGTTAAGGACGTATCTTAGGAGGGGTTGTAAGTGAATGACAGAGCGGTAGCACTGCTGGAGCAGTATGAGATAGAAGTATTGCGTACCCGAAAAGGAAGGGGAGCGATTCTGTGCGATACACAGCAGGGCTGCCTGATCTTTAAGGAATATACCGGAAGAGAGGAACAGCTGCGCCTGCAGGAGCAGGTATTAAAGCATCTGACAGAGAGGGGAACCGTCCCTGCGGAAAGATTGCTTGCCACGAAGGAAGGAGCGTTGTCTGTTACAGATCGTGACGGTGTCAGATATATTCTGAAGACCTGGTGGGAAGGCAGAGAATGCAATATCCGTGACAGGGAAGAGTGTATGGAAGCAATGCGGCTTCTGGCGAGACTGCATGGTGATCTGGAATTTACACCGGTATTTCCGGAGGTGGAGGAGACACCGGCACCGGTCATAGAGCGATATCTTCCCAGCCGGGATTATGAAAAGCATAACAGAGAATTAAAACGTGCCCGCAGATTTTTAAAGCAGCGCAGTCAGAAGACCTGGTTCGAGATCCGGTTGTCGGCAGTGATCGATCCTTTTTTAGAGGAAGCGAGACAGTTGTGTGAAGAATGGAAAGAGATCGAGATGGCTGCCTCTGACAGCGGAGATAAAGCACCGCTGTGTTTCTGCCACGGAGATTACCAATATCATAATATTCTGCGGCAGGACCGTGGATTTTTCCTGGTGAATTTCGAAAAATGTCAGGCAGACGGGCCGGTGAGAGACCTGTATCTGCTGTTGCGGAAGCTTTTGGAAAAGAGTGAATGGGACGCCGAATGGGGCAGAGTGCTTCTGGCGGCTTACGAAAGTGTACGGCCGTTAAAACCCTATGAGAGACAGGATCTGTTCTACCGCCTGTCCTATCCTGAAAAATTGTGGAAGATCGTAAACTTTTATTATAATTCCGGAAAAGCCTGGATCCCGGAAAAGAATCAGGAAAAGCTGGACCGCCTGCTGGAACAGGAAACGGCCAGGAAAAAATTCCTGAAACTGCTGCAAAGATAAAAGCCGGGCAGCACAAAGGAGAAGCAAAAACGTTGAGAAGACTCGGAGACAAAAGGTATTCAAAGACAAAACAAATAGTAGTAGGTCTTTTACTTGTGACAGTAATGTCATTTGCCGGCTGCGGGCAGACAGTGTCCTCCGGAACAGCGACAGAGGCACAGCCCACAGCGACACCTGTGGCAACCGCACAGACAGAGCGGATAGATACCGGCTTTGTTGTCACCAATCCGGACAGCTATGATTCCGCAGATACGGCGGTACTGGTGGATATCAATACGATTGACAATGCTGTCACATTGCTGAATCGGGATCTTGGTAAACGCTACACGTTGTCCATGGACGGAACAACACGGTTTGCGGATAAATACGGGAAAGCAATTTCGCTGAGTCAGCTGCAGGAGGGAGACATTGTGGATGTGACTTTTCTGAAAAGTCAGAAGCATCTGACCTCCATGCAGCTGGCACAGACGGCATGGCAGTATGATGCTGTGGAGCGGTATGAGATGAATACCGTGCGGAATGAGGTGGCCATCGGGGAAGAGGTCTTCCAGCTGTCTAAGGATACCCAGTATTTTTCCCAGGGACACAGCATCGAAAAAATGGATCTGAATCCCGCAGATATTCTGACATTTCGTGGAATCGACAGTACGGTACTCAGTGTAACGGTAGAAAAGGGACACGGATATCTGCGTCTGGTCAATGATGAGAACTTCATCGGTGGCTGGCTGGAGATCGGACAGACCCAGATCGTCCGGATCACGGAGGACATGCTGGTGACTGTACCGGAGGGCAGCTATCAGGTAGATATCAGCTATAACGGCGGAGGCGGAACGAAAAACGTTGTGATCAACCGGGGGGAAGAGACTGCCCTGGACATCGGAGACCTGGAAGTCGCTGAGGCACAGTTCGGAATGGTGCTGTTCTCCATGAGTCCGTCCGGTGCGGAATTGTATATTGACGGCAGTCAGGTGGATCCGTCCCAGCCGATTTCTCTGGAATACGGTATTCATCAGATCATTGCAAAAGCCGATGGATACAAGTCACTGACACAGTATCTGAGGGTCGGACAGGAATCTGCCGGAGTGGATGTGCAGCTGGATAAAGTAGATTCTGACAGCGAAGAAAGCACGGAAAGCAGCAGTTCCACCGAATCTTCCACTGCCGAATCCACGTCCACGGCGGATACGACAACGACCTACTATCGTGTACATATTGATGCACCGGAAAATGTGGAAGTATATCTGGACGGAAACTATGTGGGAATCTCTCCCTGCAGCTTCAAAAAGACATCCGGAAGCCATGTCATTACCCTGCGGAAATCCGGCTATGAGACCAGAAGCTATACGGTTCAGGTAGATGAGGAAGAGAAGGATATATCCTATTCTTTTGTGGATCTGATATCGAGCTCCACAACCGGATCCACATCGACAGAATAATCCCCCCGGAAGGTTGAGGAAATGCCGTAAATATGCGGAAAAACCTTGACAAAGAGAATAAAAACAGATATATATATGTATAGACGTTTCAAAAGAACTATTTTCGAGCGTAAAAATAATAACGAAAACTCATTATAGGAGGAGTTCAATATGAACAAAACAGAATTAGTTGCAGCTATGGCTGATCAGGCTGGTCTTTCCAAGAAGGACGCAGAGAAGGCATTAAAGGCTTTCACCGATGTTGTTGCTGAAGAGTTAAAGAAAGATGGTAAGGTTCAGTTAGTTGGCTTCGGTACTTTCGAAGTATCCAGCAGAGCAGCTAGAGAGGGTAGAAATCCTCAGAGTGGCGCACCTATGAAGATCGCTGCTTCCAAGGCTCCCAAGTTCAAGGCTGGTAAGGCATTAAAGGATATGCTGAACGCTTAATAGAAGCTGAATTTTCAGAGACTCGAGAGGACAACCTTTCGGGTCTCTTTCGTTTTTATAATATGATGTCGGGGTCAAAAGCCCCCGACTTTGATACCTACGAATTGCTTCGTGCTACGCACTACCACAATTCTAC
>ENA-ORNF01002335-ORNF01002335.1-human-gut-metagenome-genome-assembly--contig:-NODE-2335-length-14384-cov-2.884640_pt1 | contig 14384 bp, 10 predicted proteins | sample MGYA00242110_ERZ509012 | MGnify/ENA primary metagenome ERZ509012 (study PRJEB26280, sample SAMEA2338714) | human gut metagenome | biome: human gut; feature: human-associated habitat; material: faeces...
TTTTAATGAACAAGTTCCTATAAAAAATAATAGCATATATGTTTTTTACGAAAACTATAAACAATTAAGGAAGTATATAAATGAAGTGTCTAAGAACACGATTTATGCTTATCAGGATATTGTGATTTCAGAAAAATTAAGTAAGTTAAATCATGTAGGTCAATTAAGTACTTTTATGATGATGTCCGAAGATTTTAAAGGGCCACTTATTATTTTGTTTTTTTCTTTAGCGGCATTACTTTATTTGTTGTTTATGAAAAAGCAAGAAAAAGCAGAAAAAAAGTATTTTAAATTTTATAATTCGCTAGGCTTTGGCAAAAAAGAAATATATCGCCGCTCTGAATTAAGAGTCATTATTGATACATGTTTAGCGGCAACTCTTGTGCCTTTAGTTACTATTCCTATCATGCTTAAACTTAATCAGTTACTTCTTTATGTAGGATCGTTATCTGTTTTATGGTCGCTACTACTCATTGTAACAGTGGATTTCATCATTCAAGCGAGTTTTATAAGAGCAATGAAAAAATACTAAAGGGGGAGTGAAAATGATAAAGTTTACCGAGGTAAATAAAAAATTTGGAAAACGAGCGATTTTATGTAATGTTAATTTTACTCTGCCTGAGATAGGGTTAGTAGGATTATTTGGCCGCTCTGGATCAGGAAAAACAACAATTTTAAAGATGATAAAGGAATTTGAAAAGCCAACAAAAGGAAAAATAGAGTGCACAGTTCCTAATCAAGATATTATATTTTTAAATCAATCCATCGATAATTTTGACTCAATTACTTTAATATTCTATTTTAAAATGTTAGGTTTAGATAATGAAGAAGAAATTCAACGTTTATTAGATAAATTCTTGTTATCATCAAAAAAAGAGCAAAAAATTAATACGCTTTCAAATGGAGAAAAGAAAAGGCTACAAATCATAACGGCCATCTTTTTAAAACCAAAAATTTTATTATTAGATGAGCCATTTTCTGGATTAGATGAAACAACAATTCAATTGATTATTCCTTCTTTAGTAGAATTATCTAAATCTATATTAGTAATTATTTCTACACATCAAGAAAAAGAAAACATGCCTTTTCAAATCATTTTAGAAGTAAAAAGAAAAAAAGTGACTTGCGTAAAAAAAGAAAATATCAATTTAACTGCGAATGAAAAAGTAAACAAGATTACTTCAAAAGGATTCCAACATTTTTTCTTCTATTTATGGAAAAAGTCTATGAATGTTATAGAAGCAATTTATCTGCCTTATTGCCATATTTTACTCATTAGGTATTGTAGGCGCATCCTTAGATCACTTTGATCGATATGCGGCAGCAGAACATTATTATCAAGATGAGAAACAACCGATATGGTTAAAAGCAAAAAATTATAATAGCAATTCTCATCAAGTGCCACTTTTAGAATATGAACAAATTAAAAAATGTCCTTATCCTATTGTTTCAATTTTGCCATTGGAAGAAAACAATTTTTCTTTAGACTATATCGGAGTAGTGGATAAAAACCTAAACGAAGATGAAGTAATCTTAAGTTCGTCTTTAAAGAAAGCTAATGTAAAAACAATTAATTGGGAGGGAAAAGAGTACAGAATTCGTTCCGATTTTGATTTTGGCGATGTTAAAATGTTAATCTTCAGTCATAATTACACGCAAAAAATAGAAAAAAACATTGAAGTAAAAGGTCAAGATGGAAACCTTTATCAAATTCAAATTTTGGAAACATTATCGAATAACCAAATCATTTTACCAACAAATAGCGTAGGAAATAAATTGTATCAAATAGAGACAAATGAATATTATCAACTTCCTTATACCAATGTTCAAATTGTGGAAAATGAAGAAAACATAATCTATGTTTCAAAAGTACAATACGAAAACTTTTTTGATATGTTTGTTTCTAAAGGGCATCTTTTTATTGAACAAAAACAAATCGATGGATTTATTAATTATATGCGGCATACTTCATTTGATTTTGCAGATGAACAAACCATACAGTTATTAAATGAATTATCCGGTGTTAGTGTGGGCAAAACATCGCTTTCTTATAGCCTTATCATGATTTCCACTATCGGAATAGTTGTATTATTTTTTAAAAATGAAAAACACATTGATCAGCAAATCGTGGAAAGAGAATATCAATATTTAGCATTAAAAGGACTGAAAAAAAGAGTAGAGACCACTCACTTATTTATTCATATTTTTTACATTATTTTTTCTTTCTTATTAGCTAATCTTCTTCGTTGTTTTATTTTTGCTTTTAGGAAAAAGAATGTAGTGTTAAAAACGTTTTATTATATAGCTTCACCTTTTGCGCTAAAACGGATACTGATTGTATTTATATTTGCAGCACTACTAAGCTTCTTCTATTTCTATTTAAAGAAACGAATAAAGGGTTATTCTTATTTGAATTCTTTAAAGAAAGATGATGAATAAAAGAACATAAAAAAAGCAACCGCTACATCAATAACGGTTGCTCATTTTTTTATGTGTTAGAAACTATTTAGCAGCTCTTTTTGCTTTAATAGCAGCTTGAGCAGCAGCTAAACGAGCCACTGGAACACGGAATGGTGAACAAGAGACATAGTCTAATCCAGCACCATGGTAGAATTCCACAGATTTTGGATCACCACCGGTTTCGCCACAGACACCGACGTGTAAGTCAGGACGTGTAGCACGACCGTTAGTAACAGACATTTTCACTAATTTACCAACACCATCTTGGTCGAGGGTCTTGAATGGATCTTCTTCAAAGATTTTGTGTTCATAATAATCTGGTAAGAATTTTGCAGCGTCATCACGGCTGAAACCAAAGGTCATTTGGGTTAAGTCGTTTGTACCGAAGGAGAAGAATTCTGCTTCTTTTGCAATTTCATCAGATAATAAGGCAGCACGTGGGATTTCAATCATTGTACCAACATGATATTTCATATCAATGCCAGCTTCTTTGATTAAACGATCGGCTGTGGTAGTAATGATATTCTTAACGAATCTTAATTCGCGAACATCAAGAACGAGTGGTACCATGATTTCTGGTTCAACTTTGATACCCTTCTTAGAAACGTTGATAGCTGCTTTGATAATAGCAGTGGTTTGCATTTCGCAAATTTCTGGATAAGAAACAGCTAAACGGCAGCCACGGTGACCCATCATTGGGTTTGCTTCTTTAAGTTCAGCAATACGATCGTTAACTTGAGCAACGGTCTTGCCAGTTGCTTTAGCAAGTTCTTCGATTAAGTTTTCTTCATGTGGTAAGAATTCGTGAAGAGGTGGATCTAATAAACGAACGTTAACATTCATTTCGCCCATAATTTCATATAAGGCTTCGAAGTCTTTTTGTTGCATTGGTTCGAGTTCTGCTAATGCAGCTTTACGATCTTCAACGTTATCGGCTAAGATCATCTTTCTCATAGAGAAGATACGATCCTTGTCGAAGAACATGTGTTCAGTACGGCATAAGCCAATACCTTCAGCACCAAATTCTTTGGCTTGTTTGGCATCACGTGGAGTATCAGCATTGGTACGGACGTGTAATTTTCTTGCACGGTCGACCCACCCCATTAAACGACCGAAGTAACCAGAGGTTAAATCTGGGTTAACGGTTTTGATAGCACCAACATAGATTTTACCTGTTGAACCATCTAAAGAGAATACATCATCAGCGGTATAAACTTTACCATTGATGGTGAGGGTTCTTGCTTCTTCATCGATGATGGCTTCTTTACAACCACAGACACAGCATTTGCCCATACCACGAGCAACAACAGCGGCGTGAGAGGTCATACCACCACGCATGGTTAAGATACCTTCTGCGGCGACCATACCAACGATGTCTTCTGGAGAGGTTTCAGCACGGACTAAGACGACTTTTTCTCCAGCAGCATGTCTTGCTTCAGCTTCTTCAGCAGTGAAGGCTAATTTACCAGTACCAGCACCTGGACCAGCAGCTAAGCCAGTGGCGACTGGGGTTGCTTTAGCAAGATCGGCTTTATCAAAGCCTGGAAGTAATAATTTATCGAAGGATAAAGCATCGATTCTTAAAACGGCTTCATCTTCGTCGATTAAACCTTCATCAACGAGATCACATGCAATCTTTAATGCAGCAGCAGGTGTTCTCTTACCATTACGGGTTTGTAAGAAGTAGAGTTTACCATCTTCGACGGTGAATTCCATATCTTGCATATCACGATAATGATTTTCCATTAATTTAATGGTCTTAACGAATTGTTCGTAAACTTCTGGCATTCTTCTCTTTAATTCGTCGATGTGAAGTGGAGTACGGATACCAGCAACGACGTCTTCACCTTGAGCATTTGGTAAATATTCAGCGGAGATAACTTTTTCACCAGTAGCTGGGTCACGAGAGAAGGCAACACCAGTACCAGAAGTTTCACCCTTGTTACCAAAGGCCATGGATTGAACGTTAACAGCAGTTCCCCATGAATAAGGAATGTTGTTCATCATACGATAGACGTTAGCACGTGGGTTATCCCAAGAACGGAAAACGGCGGTAACGGCTTCGATTAATTGTTTATATGGATCTTGTGGGAATTCTTCCCCAAAGGTCTTTTTGTAGTAAGCTTTGTACTTTTTAACGAGTTCCTTTAATTCATCAGCGGTAACTTCGGTATCAAGTTTGTATCCTCTTTCTTCTTTTAATGCCTCAAGCATCTTGTCCATTTCGGTACGTGGATGTCCTTTTGCAATGTTGGTGAACATGAGGATGAAACGACGATAGCAGTCATAAGCAAATCTGTCGTTTTGTGTTTCTTTGGCAAGAGCGGCAACGGTAACTTCGTTTAAACCAAGGTTGAGGATGGTATCCATCATACCAGGCATACTGACACGAGCGCCAGAACGAACGCTAACGAGTAATGGGTTGTGGTCTCCACCAAAATTTTTGCCAGTTTCTTTTTCCACTGCGTGGATGGCTTCATAGATTTCTTTCACTAAGAAATCTGGAAGATTTTTGTTGCTATCATAATAAAGTGTGCAAGCTTCAGTGGTAATCGTGAATCCTTGTGGGATTGGGACTCCAATGTGAGTCATTTCTGCTAAGCCTGCGCCTTTACCACCAAGAAGTTCTTTGCCTAAGCCATGAGCTTCTTTGAAATGATAGACGTATTTTTTGTCTTGCATTGTTTTTCCTCCTATTTCTACGTTTATGTAGACGATAAATGCTACGTGATTATAATATCATAGATATTATGAACTTGCATAGTTTTTTTATAATTGAAGCGATTTCATTTTGAATTTTTTTGTTTTACCCGTGAAAGTAAAATAAAAAAGCCGCTCCTGGAGCGACTTTGTGAGAAATCAAATAAGCTTAAAAGCCTCTTTCGGCTTTGGCTTTTCTAAAGATATCAATGGAAGCGAGGACACAACCGATAACAGAGAAAACCGTAGAAAGAACCATGTTATAGGTAAAGATACCAGAAAAGGTTTGTTTGCCTTCTCCAACGATTGCTGAACTTTTCATATAGTAATTAAAAGCGGCCAAGCCACGTTCTGTTAAGCCATTCGTAATGGCAAGCCCATTTGCGGCGGAAACGTGAAGTAAAAAAACAGCGAGTAATTGGAAAATAAGAGTAAATCCAAAACACATTACAATCATGGCGCCATTAGCTTTTCCACCAAACTTTTTATAAAGGAAAGCGCCTAAAAGAATACCAACAATAGGACTCCAAGCGGAAATGAGGTTTAAAAAGAATAGGATAACTGTAATTACTGAGCCAACAAGAGCACCAATAAGCGCGCCCCAAATACCTTTTTTAATATTATTAGGTGTGGCTTCATAATTTGCTTTTTCTTTTGCTACATATTCTTCTACTTTACCAGCGCATTCTTTATCTAAGGTAATGGTGTGGGCATAAACAGAAATTTTTTGACTTTGATCAGCGCTTAAAGATTCGCCACACATTGGGCAATAATCGATTCCTTTCACGCTATGCTTATTAAGTATAGCTAAAATTTGTTCTAAAGCAGGCTCGAATCCTTTTAAAGCAGAACCTGTTGTCATTCCATTAAAACCAATCCAAATACCATAAGCGGTAAAGTCAAGTTTAAAAATCTTCATTGGCTTTGATGCCTCAAAACTCTTTAATTCTTGTTTTGCTTCGTCGGTTAAATAGCAAGAAATATGCATTTGAAAACCATAAGGTGCGGAATCGGCTAAAGAATTGCACATTAAGTTCGTTTCGTAACCTTGCATCATTCCATAGTAGTGCATTTTTCCGTCTTGTTTCATGCCGTATTTTTCGGCGAAGGCAGTTAATTTGTTGAACATTATTTTTTCTCCTTGTGTTTATAATTCAAACATTATCATTATAGCATTTATTTGTAGAATAGCAAGGAAATAATTAAAAATAAAAATAACCTATTATTGAGGGAATAGCGTTTTCTTTTTATTTTTGTTACACTATAAGAGATTTAGAAGGTGAGACTATGGATAAAATGCCGCTTGCTTTAACGATAGACTTTGGAACGCAAAGTGTACGGGCATTAATTTTTAATAAATCAGGGAAAACTCTAGCAATAGAAAAGTATGTTTATCAACCTGCATATTTTTCTAAAGCGCCAGGCCAATGCGAGCAAAACGCAGATTTTTATTATGAGCATATGTGTGAAGTAACGAAGAACCTTACACAAAAACATCCGGATTTAATGAAGCAAGTCGTGGGATGCGCCATTACATGTTTCCGTGACACTGCCGTTTTTTTAGATGAAAATTATCAACCCATTCGTCCTTGCATTCTTTGGTGTGACCAACGATTAGCAAAATGTGAAACACCATTACCATTATTGAACCGCTTTTTGTTTTGGTTAGTAGGAATGAAAGAAACGGTCGTTATGAATCGTAAAAGAACCATGGTGAACTGGGTAAGAGAAAACGAACCAGAAACGATAAAAAAAACTAGACATTACTTTGCATTATCAACTTATTTTCTTTATCGCTTAACTGGCAAAACGAAAGATTCTGCTAGTAATTATACAGGTCATTATCCACTTGACATGAAAAAGAAAAAATGGTTTAAAAAGAGCAATTTAAAATATCCAATTTTTGCCACTCCAGTGGAATGGCTCCCTACAATCGTTGAATCAGGAGAAATCATTGGCACTATTTCTAAAAAATGTGCCGAAGAATCAGGACTTCCTGAAGGCTTAAAAGTGTACGCAAATGGTACAGATAAAGGTTCTGAAACAATTGGAACAGGATGTTTAAGAAAAGACAAAGCGTCTATTTCTTATGGCACAGCCTCAACAATTGAAGTATCTAATAAAAAATATATTGAACCAGAACCATTTTTACCTTCCTACCCAGCGTGTATTCCTAATTTGTATAATATGGAAGTACAAATCTATCGTGGTTATTGGATGGTTACTTGGTTTGTTAGAGAATTTGCTAACCAAGAAGCAAAAGAAGCCGCTATCCAAAGTATGGCGGTAGAAGAAGTATTAAATGAAAGATTAATGGAAATACCTCCAGGCTCCCAAGGCTTAGTTTTACAACCTTATTGGGGACCCGGATTAAGTCGTCCAGAAGCCAAAGGCGCAATTGTGGGATTTTCCGATTATCATACTAGAATTCATATCTATCGAGCAATTATTGAAGGAATTGCTTATGGATTACGTGAGGCTTTAGAAGGCATTGAAAAAAGACAACATAAAAAAGTAAAAGAAATTCGAGTATCTGGCGGAGGATCACAAAGCGACGCGATATGTCAAATCACCGCAGATATTTTTGGATTACCTGTTAGTCGTGTACAAACCTATGAAACAGCTTCTTTAGGAACAGCAATTTTAGTTTTTACTGCGGCCCATGAATTTAACACTTTTGAAGAAGCGGTTGAAAATATGGTACATACTTCTACAACTTTTATACCTAATATAGAAGCGCACAGACAATATGATTATTTATACAAACATGTTTATGAAAAAATGTATCCACGCCTAAAATCGGTTTATAAATCGGTAAGAAAATACAATCGAAAATATGAATAAAATGTACCATTATAATAAAAACCAATGTTTGGTCAATCTTTCAAATACTATTTTAGCACATTATGGCTTAAAGCATGAGCATGAAAGCATACAACCACTTCTTAAAACTATGCAGAAATTCGATAAAATAGCATTTTTGCTATTTGATGGAATGGGGAAGAGTTTAATTGAAGGACATTTATCAGAAGCTTCTTTTTTAAGAAAACACGTAATGATGGAAATTGATTCGGTTTTTCCACCAACGACAGTAGCGGCTACGAACGCTTTTTTATCCGGAAAATATCCGAAAGAGACGAATTGGCTAGGTTGGTCACAGTATTTCAAAAAAGAAGATGTTTTTATTGATGTGTTTTCCAATCGTGAAACATGGACGAAAACATTGTTATCTAAAGAAAATCCAATGGTAAAAGTAGGAGCATATGAAGATGTCTTTGCACAAGTCGCTAAAGCGCGTCCAGAAGTAAAAGTAAAAATGATTTGGCCAGCTTTTAAAAAAGGCGGAGCAAAAGACCTAGAAGAATGGATTACGATGATTCATCAACATCTTCAAACCAATCAGAAATCGCTTATTTATGGGTATTTTGAAAATCCTGATCATGCCGCACATGATCATGGCATCAATTCAATGGAAGTAAAAAATGAAATATATCGCATTAATGACGCTGTTGAATATTTAGCAAAAGAAAATCCAGACACATTATTCATCGTATTTGCTGATCATAGTTTAGTGGATGTGCAATTCATTTATATTGATGAACATCCTGATTTCTTTGATACATTGATTCGACCCTTTTCCATTGAACCAAGGGCAAGTACTTTTTATGTTAAAGAAGATAAAAAAGAAGAATTTGAAAAACTCTTTCAAAAATACTATGGAGATTATTTTGAATTATTTACGAGAGAAAAAGCGTTAAAAAACAATATATTTGGTTTGGGGACAGAATCGCCATTTTTTCAAGATTTTATTGGTGATTATTTAGCGGTTTCTACGGACCGATATTGCTTTGATTACATTCTTCCAAGTAGAAAAAATGAGCCGATCATGAATATGATTGCGGCCCATGCAGGTGGAACGGAAGAAGAACATAAAATCGATTTAATCGTTATCGCTGATTAATAAAGAAGTTTTTAAGGCAGTCATCCGATATTCTTTCGGTGAAATGCCTTTTTTCTTTTTAAACATTTCACTGAAGTAGGAAGAAGTGGTAAATCCAGTAGCGAAAGCAATATCTATCATGGACATATCCGTTATAGCTAATAAATTACAAGCTTCTTCAATTTGACAGTCCAACTTATATTCAATAATTGTTTTTCCTGTTTCTTTTTTGAATTCATGGGATAAAAGAGAACTAGAAACAGATAAACGATGCGATATTTCTTTTAAGGTTAAATGTGTATAATAATAGTTTTCAATAATGTTTAATGCAGCAGAAACCAAATGATTTCCCTGTATTTTTTCGTTTTTTCCAAAATATAGTTCAGCGTTTCTTTCCATTAATTTCATAATCATTTGGTAAGTGTTCTCTAAAAGGCAGGCACTATCTTTCTTTTGCTTTTGCGTTTCTTTCATCATGATTTGATATAAGGATAAAAGTGTTTCAAATTCATCTTTTTCTAAAGAAAAATAGAGTATTTTTTTCTGAAAGTTTTTAGGTAAAAAGGCCTCTAATTTGTTAATTCCAATCGCATAAAAAGTGCATTCGCTTTTAGAGACTTCGCAGTGCTTGGAATTAGAATTGATAATTAAAACATCACCTTTTTTCATGTCAATGTTGCGGTTCGTTGTGACAAGTTTTCCTTCGCCTTCTGCAATAAGAAGAATTTCTAAATTAGGATGAGAATGATAACTTGCTTTAAAACTTTCGTCTAAAGTGGTTTCAGAAATATAAAGGAGATTAGGATCTTCATCTATAGAAATAATAAAACGATGATGCATAAATAAAATCTCCTTTCTCCTTTTTATATTACAACATTGTTATAGAAAATTGCAATATTGTTATATTTAATAGGGAAGAGAAAGTTTATGATTGAAGTGAGGATAAAAATATGACGTATTACTTAGCTATTGATATTGGAGCGTCTTCTGGTCGACATATATTAGGCCATATGGAGGACGGAAAACTCGTAATGGAAGAAATTTATCGCTTTGAAAACTTTGTGACGAAAAAAGATGGACACCTATGTTGGGATATTGATCACCTCGTTAATGAAGTTCTTGAAGGACTAAAAATGTGTAAAAAACTCAACAAGATTCCAACGACAATAGGAATCGATACTTGGGGTGTAGATTATGTTCTTCTTGATCAAGAAGGAAAAAGAATAGAGCCTGTTTATGCTTACCGTGATGATCGTACCCACGATGTAATAAAAGAAGTTGAAGATAAGATTTCTTTTGCAGAACTTTATTCTATAACGGGTATTCAAAAACAACCATTTAATACGATTTATCAACTTTGCACGGATAAAAAAGCACATCGTTTAGATTACGCAAATGATTTCTTAATGATTCCTGATTATCTCGCTTATGTTTTAACGGGCGAAAAAAAACATGAATATACGAATGCGTCTACTACCGGAATGTTGGATGCTAAAACATTTACTTGGTCTAAAGAGATTATTCATCGTTTAGATTTACCTAAACATTTATTTAAAGAAATTAGTTTCCCAGAAACAGAAGTGGGAAGCTTTAAAGAAGAAATCGTTAAAGAATTAGGTTTTGATACAAAAGTGATTTTAGTCGCAACTCACGATACAGGAAGTGCAGTCTTAGCGTATCCATCCACGGAAGATGAAATCTATATATCTTCTGGTACATGGTCTTTAATGGGTGTAGAAAATCAAGGCCCGATTTTAACAAAAGATAGCCAAGAAAGGAATTTCACCAATGAAGGTGGAGCTTATAAAGCTTATCGTTATTTAAAGAATATTATGGGCTCTTGGATGTTACAAAATATTCGAAAAGAATATCAAAAAGAACAGGGTCGAAAAGTAACCTTTCCTGAAATGATTGCGTTAGCGAAAACTTCAACTTTTGAAGGCATCGTGGATGTGAACGATGCCAAATTTTTAGCGCCAGAATCTATGATAGAAGCCATTCGTTCTTGTTTTATAGGACAAAAGCTTTCTGTCGCTGACGTGTTAAATGTTACTTATCACTCTTTGAGTAAATCCTATCAAGAAACCATACAGGAAATCGAAAAGATTTGTCATAAAGAATTTCATAAAGTCTTTATTTTTGGGGGAGGATGTCAAGATTTATATTTAGATAGCCTTACCAAAAAATATACAGGAAAACGAGTATTTATTGGGCCAATTGAGGCTACCGCAATTGGAAATATGCTCGTGCAATTAAAGAAAAACCATATGGTTTCTACCATTCAAGAAGCAAGAGAAGTTGTTTACAACTCATTTGAAATAAAGGAGGTTTTATAAATGAGAAAAGAAGTGATTCGTAAGTATAAAGAATTAGGCGTAGATGTAAAAAAAGCATTAAAAACTTTAGCAAAAGTCAAAGTTTCCATTCATTGTTGGCAAATGGATGATGTTCAAGGATTTGAAAATGCTGGACCTTTAACAGGGGGCATTCAAACCACCGGTAATTATCCAGGAAAAGCAAGAAATTTCTTAGAATTAACCCAAGATTTAGACAAAGCACTTAGCTATGTTCCGGGTAGTAAAAAAATCAATTTACACGCAATTTATCGCGTTTCTGATGAATTTGTTGATCGTTCAGAAATTGAACCAAAGCACTTTGAAGCTTGGGTCAATTATGCAAAAGAAAGAGGCTACGGGTTAGATTTTAACCCAACCTGTTTTTCAAGCGAACATGTTAAAGATAACATGACTTTATCTTCTCCTGATGATGCGACAAGAGCGTATTGGATTAAGCACTGCATCGCTTCTAGAAAAATTGCTGAATATTTTGGAAGAGAATTAGGTCAAAAATCTTTATGTAATATTTGGATTCCAGACGGCTTAAAAGATATTCCAGGAGACCGCATGGGCCCAAGAGCTAGACTCAAAGATTCGTTAGATCAAATCTTTAGTGTCAAAGTAGATCATCGTTATATGGATGATTCCGTTGAATCAAAAGTATTTGGTATTGGTATGGAATCCTATACAACGGGATCTCATGAATTCTATATGGGCTATGCGATGAAAAATAATGTCCTATGTTTATTAGATACAGGACATTTCCATCCAACCGAAAATGTAGCGGATAAAATTCCATCTTTATTATTATTCTCCAAACGTTTAGCCTTACACGTTTCTCGTCCAGTTCGTTGGGATAGTGATCATGTTTTAAAACTAAACGATGAATTACAAGATGTCGCTAACGAATTAGTGCGTTGCAATGCCTTAGATAGAACTTATATTGGTTTAGATTACTTTGATGCTTCCATTAACCGTGTGGCGGCTTTAGCGTTAGGTGCAAGAAATATGCAAAAAGCGCTTCTTATTGCTTTATTAACACCATGGGAACGCATGAAGGAACTTCAAGACAAACAAGACTTCACTCAATTATTCATTCTTCAAGAACAAATAAAGTTAATGCCATTTGATGAAGTATGGAATGAGTATTGCGCTGCGCAAGACGTTTTAGCAGATGAAACCAGTTGGTATGAAGATGCTATGCGCTATGAAAAAGAAGTTTTAAATAAGAGAGGATAAAACAATGAATTGTATTGAAAAAGTTACAGAGATATTAGACCAATTATATCAACATGGTTGGGATGAAAGAAATGGTGGAAATCTTTCTTACATTTTAGAAGAAGAGGAAGTAAGAGAATTAGGCTTAAAAGATATAATTATTCGAAGCTTTCAATATGAATTTGATTTAAGCCCATTAATTGGAAAATATTTTATTATCACAGGTACAGGAAAATATTTCAGAAATTGTAAACCTTTCCCAGAAGAAAACTTAGGAATTATGAGAGTCATTGGCCCACATACTTTAGGATTAATTTGGGGATATAGCGATGGTGGTAGACCTACTTCCGAAGCACCAACCCATTTAAAATGTCATATTGAAAGACTAAAAGTGGATCCAGAACATCGTTTAGTCATTCATTGCCATCCTACCAATGTAATTTGCATGACACATGTTCATGATTTAGATTCAAATCACTTCACAGAAGATTTGTGGAAAATGCAAACCGAATCTATTGTTGTTTTCCCTGAAGGTATTGCGGTACTTCCTTGGATTTTATGCGGAGGAGAAGAAATTGGTATTGCTACCGCTGAAAAAATGAAAGAATATCGCTCAGTCGTATGGGCGCAACATGGCATTTTCTGTACAGGAAAAACTTTAGACGAAGTGTTTGGATTAATTGAAACGATTGAAAAAGCGGCTGAAATCTATATGAAGATTATGGATAAAAAGATTTATCAATCGATTACGAATGATCAATTAATAACGTTAGCGAAAGCGTTTAAAATAAATTATAGAAAAGGTATAATTGATTAAAAAGGGGGACGAAAAAATGGACAAAGAAACAAAACAAGAAATTGCGATGTCGAAAGAAGAAAAAAGAAAACAAGCTCGTGAAGCGCGCATGAAAGAAAAGCAATTAGAAAAGCAAAGAGCACGAGTGCATAGTGAAATGGTTGCTTACCAAAAAAAGAGCCAAAAGAAAATTAAAAAAGCGCCTAAAGGTGCATATATTTCATTACGCCATATTAATAAAATCTACGATAATCACGTTCAAGCCGTTTATGATTTCAATTTAGATATTGAAAAACATGAGTTCATTGTCTTAGTTGGTCCTTCTGGATGTGGAAAATCCACAACTTTGCGTATGATAGCCGGCCTGGAAGAAATTAGTAGTGGAGAGTTGTTCATTGGCGACAAACTTTCAAACAACGTTCCTCCAAAAGACAGAGATATTGCAATGGTTTTTCAAAATTACGCTCTTTACCCTCATATGTCGGTATTTGATAATATGGCATTTGGATTAAAACTTAGAAAAATCTCTAAAGAAGAAATAAAAAGGCGCGTAAATGAAGCTGCTGAGATTTTAGGAATCTCTCATTTGCTTGATAGAAAACCAAAAGCTTTATCCGGCGGCCAACGTCAACGAGTTGCTTTAGGACGTGCTATCGTTAGAAATCCAAAAGTGTTTCTTTTGGACGAACCATTATCAAATCTTGATGCAAAGCTTCGCACTCAAATGCGTACAGAAATCTCAAAATTACATCAAAGATTAAAAACAACATTTATATATGTAACGCACGACCAAACCGAAGCTATGACTATGGGCGACAGAATTGTTGTCATGAAGGATGGAAATATTCAGCAAATCGATACTCCTCAAAACTTGTATGAAAAACCTTGTAATGACTTTGTTGCTGGATTCATCGGAACTCCGCCTATGAATTTT
>ENA-ORNF01002342-ORNF01002342.1-human-gut-metagenome-genome-assembly--contig:-NODE-2342-length-14327-cov-2.847464_pt1 | contig 14327 bp, 11 predicted proteins | sample MGYA00242110_ERZ509012 | MGnify/ENA primary metagenome ERZ509012 (study PRJEB26280, sample SAMEA2338714) | human gut metagenome | biome: human gut; feature: human-associated habitat; material: faeces...
TTATTGCAAATTCGCCAAGTTTTGAAATAATGCTTACACCGGATAATTCGTCTACATACATAATATCTTTTACAAGCACAAGTTTTTTAATTGAGTCTATAAAGTCGGATACTTCTGTCCCACTTTTAACTTCTAGGTCTACATAGGTGTTTGCAGGAACTGAAGATTCTAGCCTTGCAACTCTTATTGCTTTAATAAGTTCTATAACTTGAAGTTCTCTATTATACTCATCTTCAAAATTTAGTGCGTCAATGGTTTCTGGATAACTAGATGTGCACAAAATTTCGCCGTTATTCAATTTGCCGTAAATATATTCAGTTACATAAGGAATGAATGGGTGCAACAATTTTAATATTTGGTTAAATACAAAACTAAGTACACTTGCAGTGTTTTGCTTATTTTCACCATTTAACATTGGTTTAGATAATTCTATATAATAATCACAAAAATCATTCAAAACAAAATCGTATGCGTTACTTAATGCAACACCAAGGTCAAACCTTTCAAAGTTTGCGGTTACTTGTGTAATTGTTTTATTTAGTGAAGATAATATCCATTTATCAGCCAAACTTAGTTTGCAATTTTTAATATCAAGTATTTTTTCGCCATCTATTTTAGATGAAACAAATTTACTTGCGTTCCACAATTTATTCACAAACGCCTTGCTGGTTGCAAGTTTGGTTCCGCCCATTCTTGTATCTAGCCCTAATGCCATATCCTTTACTAACGCTAGTCTTAATGCATCCGCACCATATTCTGGGATAACTTTTAATGGATCTATACCGTTTCCAAGACTTTTACTCATCTTTCTACCCTGCTCATCACGAACAAGACCATGAATTAATGTGTATCTAAATGGAACATCGCCAGCACATTCTAGCCCCATATATACCATTTTTGTTACCCAGTGAGTTAAAATATCGTACCCAGTTACCAAAACATCGGTTGGATAAAACTTTTTAAATAGTTCGGTTTTATTTGGCCAGCCAAGTGTAGAGAATGGCCATAATGCAGAACTAAACCATGTATCCAAAACGTCTTCGTCTTGACTTACATGATTTGAGCCACACTTAGGACAATTTTCCATCTTTTTAGAAACATAAACGTGCCCACAATTATTACAAGTGTAAATTGGTATTCTGTGCCCCGTCCAAATTTGACGAGAAATGCACCAGTCTTGTATATTTTCTAACCAATGGAAATAATTCTTTTCAAATCGCTTTGCGTATATTTTTAGCCTGCCGTCTTTTACACATTCTATTGCTGGTTTTGCAAGTGGCTTCATACTTACAAACCATTGCTCGGTTACAAGTGGTTCAATAATATGCTTGCATCTTTCACAATGACCAACGCTATGAGTGTATGGTTCGATTTTTTCAATCAAGCCTTGTTTTTCAAGTTCTGCTATAACCTGCTTTCTGCCTTCTTCACAAGTTAAACCTGCAAACTTGCCAGCGTCAGCGGTTAGTTTGCCTTCTTTATCTATTACGCTTAAAACTCTTAGGTTATGTCGTTTGCCAACTTCGTAGTCGTTTGGGTCGTGAGCAGGTGTAATTTTTACCATACCAGTACCAAACTCTTTTTCTACATATTCATCGGCAATTATAGGAATTTTTCTGTTGGTTAGTGGCAACAATAGTTCCTTACCAACAATGTTTGTATATCTTTCATCAGTTGGGTTAACAGCAACAGCCATATCGCCAAACAATGTTTCTGGTCTGGTGGTTGCAACAACAATATACCCACTGCCATCTGCAAATGGATATTTTATGTGATGCATTGCACCTAGTTCATCTTTATATTCAACTTCTTCATCAGAAATTGCAGATTTACATGTAGGGCACCAGTTTGTTAGTCTTGCTCCTCTATATATTAAACCTTTGTTATAAAGCCTTATAAACGCTTCTAAAACTGCTTCGGTACTAGTTTCGTCCATAGTAAATTTATATTTAGACCAATCGCATGAAAAACCCATTCGTCTAAATTGTTGCATAATTGCATCGCCGTAATGATTGTACCAAGCCCATGCTTCTTTATCAAACTCGGCTCTGCCTATTTGTTCTTTTGTTTTGCCTTCTTTTTTTAGCTTTTCAACTAACTTAACTTCGGTTGCTAGCGCAGCGTGGTCAGCCCCTGGTAACCACAACGCTTCAAAGCCCTTCATTCTTTTATATCTAATTAAAATATCTTGCAAAGTCATATCCATAGCGTGACCAATATGAGCGACGCTAGTTACATTTGGTGGAGGCATAATAACGCAAAATGCAGGCTTTTTAGATTTAGGGTCTGCATAGAAACAATTATTATCTTCCCATTTTTTATAAATTTTTTCTTCAAAATCCGATGGATTATATCCTTTTTCTTCTTTCATATATTACCTCTTAAAAAATTAAATTTATTATTACTGATAGAATTAAAATTGCAAAGAACACAATATAACAAATATTGCGATTCTTATCTATTTTTTGCTGTTTCACCCGAGATTTTTCGTCGACCCGCTTTTTATTGTCTCTACTAATAACCGCAAGTGTTAAAATGGTTAATAAATCTATACCAACCATCACTGCAATAATAATGTTAAAAACTATTATAAATGGCATAACTTCCTCCTACAAAAATAAAAACGCCCTTAGGAAAAATCCTAAGGACGAACAATAGAAATCTATTTTCCGCGGTACCACCTTAATTTCAGAAAACATCTGACACTTTGACTTGTTTGACTTTTTTTGCTTGCAACCTTCAAAAACTTAGTTTACCCTTATGTTACCTTTCAGCCACGAGTAACACTCTCTTTAAGATACTATTCGACTTCTACTCCTCAAGCAGTCTTATTAAGTTATTATTATTTTATCATAACAAAAATAAAAATTCAAGCGTTTTAAAAATTTACTCTACTATCTGGTCTTCAGTATTTTCTTTTGAAGCTTCGGTTTGTTTATCTTCTTCAACCATTTCGGTTTCGTCGCCTTGCATAATGCTAGATATTATTACAACCACACAGGCAAAAATTTCTGCCACAAACAACGAATACACCCCAGCCGAAAGTGAGCACAATAAATACAATATAATGCTTGAATATATTACAAGATTATATAAAACGTAAAATACGTTTCTAACCCGACTTTGCTTAATTTGGTAATTTATAAAATTAATGTTGTAAAAAATAACCACTTCAAAAGCAACAACAATTAAATAAACCCACCAAGAAAGCATACCATATATTACAAAAAATAATAATGGCAACAACACTGTGCACCTATCTATTATTTGAAAAATTAGGTCATTTTTTAAACTTAGTTTTCCACTAAAGTATTTTTTTGTTATATAAAAATCGCAACAATCAAACACAACCGTAATCATAAAAACTACTGCACTTGTTGCTTTATTTAAAAACAAAAATGATAATAGTAGCGACACAAAAAGTACCGCTCGTATTGAATATAATAATTTTGGTAATTTGTAATTCATTGATTTTTCCTTCATTTTAATTATACCACATATACATATAAATTCAAACACAATTAATAAACAATTACCCCTATTTTTGAATACAATAAAATAGGAGGTGAAACATTGAAAAAATTTGTAGCAATTATGGGAGCAATAATACTAGCATTATTTTGCTTCGCTGGTTGTAAAAAGAAATCTTCGGTTATAAGGCTAAATGAAGTAACTCATTCAGTCTTTTATGCCCCACTATATTTAGCAATAAATCTTGGGCTTATGGAAGAAGAACAAATAGAAATTGAACTAACTAATGGTGGTGGTTCTGATGTTAGTATGGCGGCACTGCTTTCTAATAACGCAGATATTGCCTTGCTTGGTCCTGAAACCTTAGTTTATGTAGTTAAAGGCGGAAGCACCGACCACCCAATGGTATTTGGACAGTTAACTAAAAAAGACGGTTCATTTATTATAGGAAGAAACGCAGAACCAAACTTTAATATTTCTAACTTTACAAACAAGTATATAATAGGCGGACGAAAAGGCGGTATGCCTGCAATGACACTTGAGTACGCACTTAATAGTGCAGGCATTATAGACGGCACCAATATGACGTTTGACACCAGTATTCAGTTTGATATGATAACTGCAGCATTTGAAGGCGGCAAAGGCGATTATTGCACTATGTTTGAGCCAGCTGCTAGCAACTATGTTAAATCTGGCAAAGGTTATTATGTCGCAAGCGTTGGCGAACTAGCCGGCGAAGTTCCGTTTACCTGCTTTATGGCAACTGCTAGTTTTATGAAATCACACCCAGAAAAAATCCAAGGCTTTTTAAGAGCCGTAAATAAAGCATACAATTGGATGCTAACTCACACATCTCGTGAAATTGCAGAAAGTTTAAGTGCATCTTTTGATGGCACAAGCGTTGACCTACTTGAAAGCGCAATAACAAAATATATTGAAATTGACGCTTGGAGCAGTACTCCTGCTATGAGTCAATCTGCATTTAATAGACTTCTTCAAGTTATCTCTAACTCTGGAATTGATGTAAGTGGTGTTAAAATGAGCGATGTAGTAGACAATTCGTATGCACTAGAACTATTTGCTTAAAAAGGAATTAATCTATGAAAAATTTGCTAGAAGTTCAAGACCTAAACCTTACCTATCACACCAAAGAATTTGAAACTGTTGCACTTAAAGACTTAAATTTTTCACTAAAACCTACCGAATTTATAAGTTTGGTTGGACCTAGCGGCTGTGGCAAAACCACAATTTTATCGCTTATAGCGGGGTTACTTAAGGCATCCAGTGGTCAAATTTTATATTGTGATAAACCAATTGAAGGCATCAATAAAGATATTGGTTATATGTTTCAGCAAGATAATCTTTTTGATTGGCTAACCGTTGAACAAAATGTTTTATTCGGATTAAAAATTCAAAAAAAATTAACCGAAGAAACAAAAGCCAATGCCCTATCTTTAGTTGAAAAGTATGGTCTTAAAGAATTTTCCACTCATTACCCAAACGAACTTTCTGGCGGAATGAGGCAACGGGTTTCTTTAATTAGAACCCTAGCAACCAGCCCTAAGTTACTATTACTAGATGAACCATTCTCAGCACTAGATTATCAAACAAGGCTAAACATTCAAGACACCGTGCATAAAATAATCAAAACTGAGAAAAAGAGTGCAATACTCGTTACTCATGATATATCTGAAGCTGTGGTAATGAGCGATAGAATTTTAATATTAACAAAACGCCCTGCCGAAGTTAAAACTAATCTTACTTTAAACTTTTCTCCCGACTTAACTCCATTTGGGCGTAGGGACTCCCCACTGTTTAATAGTTATTTTGCTAGTATATGGGAGGACTTAAAGACATGAAAAAAAACTTTACCGAACACCAATTATACTTAAAAAAATTAAATAAAGACCGTAACATTATCATTTTTGGCAGAGTTGCAATTCTTGTTTTATTACTTGCAATATGGGAACTTGCGACTGCCATTAAATTAGTAGACCCATTTATAACAAGTTCCCCATCTAGAATTGTTATGCAACTTGTTGCACTTTTAAAAGAAGGCAAAATTTGGAAACACACTTTTATTACTCTATACGAAACAGTACTTGCGTTTTCAATTTCTATGCTTGTTGGGCTTATAATTGCAATAATATTATATAGTTCCGAAAAAATTAGAAAAATATTGGAGCCATACTTAATTGTTTTAAATAGTTTACCTAAAATTGCACTCGGACCACTAATTATTGTTTGGGTGGGTGCTGGCACAAAAGCCATTGTGCTTATGGGATTTTTAATTTGTATTGTAATTACAATATGTAGTCTGCTTTCTAGTTTTATAAGTGTGCCAAAGTCTAAGATTTTACTTATGCAAACACTAGGTGCTTCTAGGTTGCAAATTTTAACAAAACTTGTGTTACCTGAGTGTTTCCCCGATATTATATCAGTATTAAAAATTAATGTTGGTATGAGTTGGGTTGGAACCATAATGGGCGAATACCTAGTTAGTAAAGAAGGTCTTGGATACTTAATTGTTTACGGCGGATACATATTTAATCTTGACCTAGTTATGACTAGTATATTTATCCTTTGCGTTCTTGCTGGGTTAATGTATTTAGTAGTATCTATAATTGAAAAAAAGTTACACAAAAAGAGAAAATAGACATATTGGGACAACCCAATATGCCTATTTTTTTTATTTATGGTATGTTATATGATTTAAAATTGTTTCGGCTCTATAAATTTGCTCAGTCAACACAACTCTCATTAGTTGATGTGGATAAGTGATTTTGCCAAACGACAGCACCATATCACACCCAGATACAAATTCTTTTGTTAGCCCATTAGAGCCACCTATTATAAATGTAATAACCTTAGCCCCAGCAGCGAATTTTGAATCTATAAGTGTTGCTAGTCCTTCGCTATCTAGTTCCCTGCCACCTTTATCCATAGCAACACAGTAGCCTTCTAAATGCTTTTTTAGCCTTTCACATTCGGTGATTTTAATTTGCTCTATTGAAGTTTTAGATGAACTTAAACATTCTTCCACTTCTATTATACTAATGCTTGCAAACCTAGAAATTCGCTTTGCATATTCACTAATTGCATCAATAAAGTATTTTTCTTTTATGTTTCCAACACATACTATATTTATCTTTTGCATATATCACCTATTATGGCATAAACCCTAAAATAAGTGCTGAAATCCAGTCTATTGCAAGCCACACAACTGCAATAATTAACATCGCTTTACCCGAGCCTGAAAATTTATTTTCGTATTGTTCCTCAACTGGTTCTGTTTGATATGGTAAACCATCTATAGTTTCTTGAGTGTTTTCAGCTTCGGTTTCTGTATTGCTTTCGGTTATTCCTGGAGTTTCTTTTAAGTCTATAGGAGTAACTTCATCACTCTTTTTATTAAATTTTGTTAAAAGTCTTAACATTAAATAAATTAATGCACCAGCGACAATAGCACTAATAATTGCATAAATTGCATATTGAACCCAAGGTATTTGAACCACTGTATCGGTAGCAGTACTTGCGGAATCTCCATAAGCAATATATGAATAAGTTACTGCAATAAAATTATTAAAGAAGTGAATTAACATTGTAACCCATAAGTTATTGGTTGCTAAAAATACAAGTGCTAATACTATTCCTAATAAAAATTGGTGAACTGTTTGGTCTGGGCTACCATGCATAATCATAAATAAAAATGCACTACCAAAAACTGCAGCCGATGTGCTTATCTTTTTTAAGCCGTTACAAATAAGACCTCTAAATAAAATTTCTTCACAAAACGCTGGAACTATGCACACGAAAAATGTGTAAAACATATACATTCCAAAGTTGTTTATAACAATATCGCTACCACTTGCTGAAGTATAACCAGCAGAATATAATAGTTCCATAAATAGGTTTGTTACAGATGAAAACCCAAATATACAAATAAGTGCAATACCCAAAGCAATTACTGCTTGCATAATAGTTGGAGCCTTATTTAATTTAATATTAGACCAGAAATTTACTTTTTTGTATTTGGTTATGCTGTATACGCTAAGCACAAAGCAAGCATCTAACACAAGTGTTACTACATACGCCCACATTGGTGCAGTTAAACCAACCATATAAAGCACTTGGTAAACTAATGTAATTAGTGTTTGCATTATTAAAAACATAAACAAGCCCTTAGATGTGTCATCGGGCGTGAATTTAGATTTTGTGTAGGCAAAATTAATTGCGTTTGGATTTAGTTGTTCCATTTATTTTCTCCTTATCTCTTTTTAAATACAAAGTTTGGGCTAATTTTATGTTGGTATGACAAAAATACTTTTACATTTATTTCGCCATCATATTCATTATACAACTTGTTCATAGTAGTATTATAAGCAATTTCGGGGGTATTATTTATTTCAGACAAATGCATTAACATAAAGTAGTTTGTGCCAAGCCTCGATAGCCTTGTAATGACAGTTGCACAATCATCGTTAGATAAGTGCCCCATATTTGATGATATTCGTTTTTTTAGGCTTGCTGGATACGGACCTGTTTTTAACATTTCTTTATCATAATTACTTTCTATCATAATTAGGTTTGATTCTTTTAGTCGGTTTATAACCAAGTCGTTTATTTCGCCAACGTCAGTCACCAGCGAAACTTTGTTGCCATCAGCGTAAAACACAAAACCGATTGTTTTGAGTGCGTCGTGCGGAACTTCAAATGTTTCCACTCTTATATCGCCAACCACAAAATCGTCTAGCCCTATAATGTGTCTATTTATAATAGGCACTGTTTCTAGTTTTGGGTCAAAAAAACATTCGCTTGGTGCATACACTGCTGTTGAATACTTTTTGGATATAGCCCCAACGCACTTAATATGGTCTATATGGTTATGACTAACTATTATGGCGGTTATATCACTAAATTCAACACCAACGCTTCTAAGCCGTTCTTCTAGGTCTTTTTTTGTAAGCCCTGCGTCTATAAGTAACTTTGTATTATTATGTTCGATTAAAGTGGAATTACCTTTACTACCACTTCCAAGATTAATTACTCTCATTGTTTTACCTATAGTAAGATTATATCAAACTAAAAAGCAAATTGCAAATTTTTGTGTGCTAGTTTTGTGAAATATCTACAGTTCCATTAAGCCATCCTTCAACAAATTCGGCTAAATTTAATTTGGTTGTGTTCTCTATGCTTGCAACAAACTCCTGCTTGTTAATTATCTTAAATTTATACTCATTAAACATATTCTTTAATGATTTAAAAAACAATTCATCGCCAAGGTTGATTCTTAGCGCATTAAAAAATAATAGACCTTTCACATAAACCATATACACATATTCATATTCTGATTGATACTCATTTAATGGTAAATTCATTGCTTCGTTTATTTTAACATTAAGTGATTTCATTACATCCATATACAATTCATAACTAATTACTGTGTCTTTTATGAGTTTTTCACTATCCACGCCTTCGTCTTTATAGTTTTCAAAATACAACATTGTGGAATATTCGGCTAATCCTTCGTCAAACCATGCATCAATAATTTCATTATTACCAACAATTCCATACCACCATTGATGAGCAATTTCGTGCACAATTACCTTTTTAATTTCCGCAAGTTCAGTTACCTGTGTTGAAACAGTAACGAAATTTGGATATTCCATACCGCCCTGGAAAAAGTCGGTAAAAACAACAGTTAGGGTTGAATATGGATATTCGCCAAACTTTTTATTGAATAATTCTACCGTTTTTACCGCAGTTGAAAGATATGTGTCTATGTTTTCATCCAGTGCATTTGCCACCATTTTTATAGTGGTTTTACCAACCTTTGCAGTTTTAAAATTTACGTTGTTTGCAAGCATTAAAGCAAAATCTCTAACAACAACTGCTTTTAGTGTTGTCTTTTTAGTTTGCCCACTTATACTATTTTCTTTTTCTTCGCCACTTGCAAATAATGTGTAGTTATCTGGATAACAAATAGAAACATTATAATTAGCACATTCCGAATAAAATGGGTCACCATTACTATAATAAGGTTCTATGTTAAATTCCCCATTTTCATAAATTGATGCAATTGGATACCAATTACCCAGATTAATTTTCCCGTCCATATAGCCAAGCCTATGGGTGCAATTTGCTAAATACAATACAAATTCAATAACAATAGTTACCCTATCGCCAGCATACAATGGCTCCAATAAAGATACTTCTAGAGCGTTATTATCCACACCAACAAACTTTATTTCAACTATAGAGTTTTCTACCGAAACCGTTTTTATTTCTAAATCGCCATAGTTTATGCCATTAGGAAAACACGCTTCGGCTTTATTTTTTGCATATGGTTTTACGGTCGCACTTTCACTAAACGCCTTGCCGTATAAGTTAAAACACACACTATCCAATATGGTTTCGGTGTTATTTATATAGTCAATTTTTTCAACCGCCGTTACCTTTTTCTCCTCATCACAAAAGACAGCGTCTATAGAATAGGTCGTTAGTTTTTTGCTTAGCCTTTTTAAAGTGTTGTTCGCAGAACACCCTAAAAATGAAATTAAACTAAATACAACTACTAAAAAACACGCTAAAAATCTTTTAAATTTTTTCATAATTCCACCTTAATATATAATCAATTAAGTGTATGAATTAATATTTTTCAATATGATTTTTAACGTGTTCTAATTTTTATTTTAAGCCCAGCACAAACACCACTTTCCTGCCTTTATGATTTTTCATTAAAGCACAACTGGGTTAATATGGGGCAAATTTAGACTTAATTTTACATATTGAAAAATTAAAAATCAGCAAAATTTCAAAAAAGTACATATTTTAGTGTAAAATTTTAAAAAGTAAAAAACAGCCAAAACTGGCTGTCTTTTATTCCTCAGAAAATTGAGAATTGTATAGTTTTGCATAAAAACCATTTTGCTTTAAAAGTTCTTCGTGAGTGCCCTGTTCGATTATGTCGCCGTTATTCAAAACCAAAATTAAATTTGCATTTTTAATGGTAGATAATCTATGGGCAATTACAAAACTTGTTCTATCTTTCATTAATTTGTCCATAGCAACTTGTATTAATTCTTCGGTTCTTGTGTCTACATTACTGGTCGCTTCATCTAGTATTAGCATTGGGCTATTTTGAAGCATTGCTCTAGCGATTGTAAACAACTGCTTTTGACCAGCCGAAATTGTGGTGTTGTCATTCAAAATAGTATCCAAGCCGTGAGGTAATGTTTTTATAAAGTGGTCTATTCCGCAAGCCGTGCAAGCCGACCATATATCTTCTTCAGTTAACCCCTTTTTGTTATATACTAAATTTTCTCGCACTGTTCCATTAAATATCCATGTATCTTGCAATACCATACTAAACATATTGTGCAATTCTTCTCGCTTTAAGTCGCTAATTTTAACCCCGTCTATTTCAATATCGCCACCATTTAACTCATAAAACCTCATAAGAAGGTTTACGATTGTGGTCTTACCCGCCCCAGTTGGACCAACCAAGGCAACCTTTTCACCTGCGTTTATTTTAGCACTAAAGTTATGAATTATTTCTTTATCTTTAGTGTAACCAAATTTAACATTTTTAAATTCAACATTGCCCTTTAAATCCATTTTAATAGCAGGCTTATTAGATTCGTCAGCTAATTCTTTTTCGTCCAAAAACTCAAAAACTCTTTCGGCTGAAGCGGCAGTTCGTTGCAATTGAGATAATGTTTGCGCTAGTTGTGCAAGTGGATTGGTAAATAGCCTTACATATATCATAAATGATACGATTACACCAAACCCTATTTTATTGTTTAAAACTAAAATTGCACCAACTATACACACAACAACATATCCAAAATCACTAATAAAGCCCATAAGTGGTTGCATAATACCAGATGTAAACTGGCTTTTCCACGAAGAAACACGCAACTTATTATTAACTTCATCGAATTTCTTTTGGGTTTCTTTTTCTGCATTATATGATTTTATTACTGTTTGACCGGAATAATCTTCTTCAATAAGCCCGTTTAATTCACCCAAATTTTCTTGTTGCATTATAAAGTATTTTTGTGATTTATTGATAATTAAAACCATCAATAAAAAGCCTAAAATTATGGCTAATACGGCACTTAGTGCCATAATCCAGTTAGTTACAAACATCATAACTAACGACCCAACTAGCATGACAATAGAGCTTATAAATGTAGCCGAACTATCCATTAGTGTGTTACCAATGGTATCAACATCATTATTAATTCTACTTAAAACATCACCATATGGAGTGTTGTCTAGGTAACTAAGTGGTAATTTATTTATTTTTCTAGATATATCAGTTCTTAGGTTTTGGCTAACTTTAAATGCCACTCTGCCAAGAATAATATTCATAACATAAGTAGACAAAAACGATACTGCATAAATAATAAGCAAGGTTATTGCTATTTTTACTACATCACCCCATAGGAAACTGTCGTGAATTCTTGGGTCTATTAAGTCGGTTATTTCACCAAGTTTGCCCGGCCCAATTAATCTACCAATTGCACTGAATATGGCAAGCACGCTAGCCAAAATAAGTGCTGGTATAAACTTTTTAGAATAGACTAGTATTCTTTTAATAGCCGTTTTAAAATCTTTGGCTTTTTCTTTATTGTTTTCTTTTGGTCTAGCCATTCTTTAATTCCTCCTCACTTAATTGACTTAATGCAATTTCTTTATATACACTGCAATTTTCTAGTATTTCCTTATGTGTGCCTTCACCTACTACAACGCCGTTATCTAAAACAATAATTTTATCGGCGTCTTTAATTGTTCCTATTCTTTGAGCGACTATCAAGCAAGTTGTGTTGGTTAATTCTTGTTTTATTGCAATTCTTAATTCTTTATCGGTTTTGTAATCTAGTGCACTAAAACTATCGTCAAATATTAATATTTCTGGGTTTCTTGCTAAAGCCCTTGCTATTGCAAGCCTTTGCTTTTGACCACCCGAATAGTTTTTACCGCCTTGATTTACTTCATGATTTAATTTATCTGGATAATTTAAAACGAAATCTGATTTAGATATTTTAATAGCCTTAATAACATCTTCTTCTGTTGGTTTTTCGCCGTCTGTTTCACCAAGTGTAACATTATCTAACACTGTACCGGAAAACAATATTGGACGTTGAGCAATTACTGCAATTTTACTATTTAAGTCGTATAACTTATAATCTTTTACATCCACGCCATCTATTTTAATTTCACCACTTGTTGCATCGTAAAATCTTGGCACTAGGTTTATAAGTGTGCTTTTACCACTACCTGTAGACCCAATAAATGCGACAGTTTGCCCTTTCTTTGCTTTGAAACTAATATCTTTTAAAACATACTCTTCTGCATCTGGATATTTGAATGAAACGTTATTAAATTCAACTTCACCAACTATATCTGTATCTGTGTTACCAGCCCCGTCTGTTACAGTAGAGGGCATATTTAAAACCTCATTAATACGGTTTGCGCTAACTATAGCTCTAGGCAAGTTTATAAATATAATTACAAGCATAACAATACTCATAACCACTTGAATGGCGTATGAACTAAACACAACCATATCACTAAATACAAACAATTTGCTTTCAAAACCCGTTTGCACCGAAATTAGATATGCACCAATAAAATATATGCTAAGTGGCAAAATATTGAATATTACCATAAGTGCTGGGTCTATTAAACTCATTACGCCGTTTATGGATAAGCACGTATCGGTAAGTTCTTTATTGGCGTTATCGAATTTTTCTTCTTGGTAACCCTCGGCATTAAAGGCTCTAACAACTCTAACACCTGTTAAGTTTTCTCTTGAAACCCGTGTTAGATTATCGGTTTGCTTTTGAATAACCTTAAACTTAGGCAACGCAAAAACAATAACAACTGTTAAAATAATAACAATAAAGACTACCGCACAAGCTGTCGCTAAACTCCATTGCCAGCTTTTAGACAATATTTTGCAAATTGCCCAAACAGCCATTATTGGCGATTTAACCGCCATCTTTAGCCCCATTGTTAATACATTTTGGACTTGTGTTACATCGTTTGTGCTTCTTATTATTAAACTAGATGTAGAAAAACCTTTAATTTCTGCTATACCGGGTAATTATTTTGTTAATCATTTAGATAATATAGAAGAGACTATAGAATATTTAAAGAATAATTATGATTTAAAGATTGTTAATAAAATAATTGGTATTTGTAATAAATATGTATGGTCTAACTATAATAAAGATTTAATAATTGAGGCTTTAAGGAGTAATGGTTTAAAAGGTGAATATTATGATAATGGTATTGAAATTATTAATTATCTAGAAGCTTTAGATGATGAATATGTATTTTTATTAGGTTTTAATGAAGGGGCTATTCCTAAGAGTTATAAGGATGAAGACTATATAAATGATAGTATAAAGATGGATTTTTTAGAAAATACTCTTGAAAAAAATATTATTTCGAAAAATGAGACTTTAAAAAATATTAGGTCAATTAAAAATTTATTTATAACTTCCAAGGAAAAAGATAATAAACAAACCTTTTATGTTTCAAGTTTAATAAGTGATATTGAATATGTAAAAGAAGAAAGAACAAAAACATATAGTAAATTATATGATAAGATTGAATATACTAAAGCTTTAGATAACTATAATAAGTATGGTACTATTAGAGATGATTTGGGTATACTATGTAATACTTATAATATTCCTTATAATGAATATAATCATTTATATAAAAAAATAACTGATTTTCATTTAGATGAGAAATTAAAATTATCTTATACTTCATTTCAAAAATATAATGAATGTGGTTTTAAGTATTATCTTGATAATATTTTAAAGATAAATCCTTTT
>ENA-ORNF01002343-ORNF01002343.1-human-gut-metagenome-genome-assembly--contig:-NODE-2343-length-14320-cov-2.891483_pt1 | contig 14320 bp, 14 predicted proteins | sample MGYA00242110_ERZ509012 | MGnify/ENA primary metagenome ERZ509012 (study PRJEB26280, sample SAMEA2338714) | human gut metagenome | biome: human gut; feature: human-associated habitat; material: faeces...
CGATATCGAAATTAAAAGCAAAATCACCCCAAGAAGCGACGTTACTGGCGTTGCGATAAAACACTCAAGTCCGTCCAACCCGTCCGCCAAGTTGGTGCAATTTGTAAAAAATAAGCCTATTAATATAACAAATAAAATTGTCCACCAGCCAAAATTTATGTTAATTTTAAAGAACGGAATTATTATATTTGTATAATTATATTTAAGTAAAAACGCTCCAAAAAAGCCGAAAATTAATAACTGCAAAACCAATTTTTGCCACGGCTTAAGCCCGCCATTTTTTTTGTTTTTTATTTTAACTAGGTCATCGCTTACGCCTACTAGAGAGTTTAAAGCCATCACACCAAGAACAACAAACGATGGCAAAAAGTAACCCTTAACAAGAAAGATAGATGAAATTATTGCACCCACAACAAACGAAATACCACCCATTGTTGGCGTGCCTGACTTTGACATATGAAAGTCTACATACTCATAAATTGTTTGCTTAGCCTTTAATTTTTTAAGTAATTTATACACTATTAGCAACAATATAAGCGAAACAAAAAATCCAACTAAAAAACAAAAAATTGAATAAATTAACTGTTGCATCTATCTCTCCAAATGATTTTTTATACAATCTATAACTATATCCTCTCGGTAAAACTGCTTTTTGCCGTTTACTTCGTAGTATGGTTCTGTGCCCTTGCCAGACACCGCTATCACATCCCCCACCTTACTCATTAACACGGCTTGGCGAATAGCTTCTGCTCGTGGCAATATAATTTTATATTTATCGGTCACACTCTTTACACCTATCTCTATATCCGCCATAACACTTTCGGCTGATTCAAAGCGAGGATTATCAATTGAAATAATAGTAAAATCGGCAAGCCTACCCGAAATTTCACCCATTATGTGACGTTTGTTTTTATCTCTATTCCCACCACAACCAAACACCGATATAAGACTTCCCTTGCCTGCCATATTTTCTCGGATGTTTGTTAAAAGTTTTTCAAGCCCATCTGGAGTGTGTGCAAAATCTAAAACAACTTTGCCGTAACCATTAATGTTAGTTTTATTAAATCTGCCATCTATTATGCGTAAGGACTTAACATAATCTTTAATAAAACCAAAACTTAGTCCTATTTCTAATAAAACTATTATTGCTGATGTAATATTGTAAAAATTATATATCCCAGTTAGATTTGTTATTATTTTTTTACATTTATTATTATGAGTTAAACTAAAACTATTATTACCCAATTTTTTAATTATATAGTCTTCTGCATCTTTGCCATAAGTGATTACTGATTTTGAACGCATTGTTTTTATTTTTTCACTCAACTCATCATCGGTATTTATTATAGCCACCACAGATTTGTTATCTTCAAACAATTTTAGTTTTGCGTTGCCGTAATTTTCCATGGTTTTAAAATAGTCTAAATGGTCTTCAGTTAAATTAGAAAAAATTGCATAATCATATACTATTCCATTTGTTTTTTCTAAGTCTAGTGCGTGTGCAGATACTTCCATAACAACAAAATCTACATTTATTGAATTTAAAAAGCCAAATAGCTCTTGCAAGTCTATTGGGTCAGGGGTTGTTAAGGCTTCGCCCCTTAACTGTTTGTTATTAACAAAAATACCGCTAGTGCCAACCACACACACATTGTACTTATTTTTAATTAGTGCATCAGCGATTATAAAACTAGTTGTTGTTTTTCCATTTGTGCCAGTAATGCCTATAATTTTAAATTTATAACCATCTTTACAATAAAAGTTTTTTGCTACAAAACCTATCACCGCCCGAACATCATCTACTAAAATTATGGTTAATCCTTCCCTTTTTTTAATGTTTTTATTTTGTGTTATTATAGTTTTTGCACCATTTTTAATTGCTTCTGTTATAAAACTTTCACCATTAACTTTAGTCCCCTTTATTGCAAAAAACAAACTACCATTTATGCAATTTTTAGAATTATCTTCAAGCGAAACAACATCCGTATCCAATTCGCCATACATTACCTTAAACTGCAAACCATTTAACAATTGAAACAATTTCATAATTACCACCTAAAACCTTATCATTATTGACGACCCCACTAACACTTCATCATTAGGTTCTAGTGATTGATAAGTAACATAATTACCATCGCCTTCTGTAACATAATATAGCCCAACCGAACTAAGCAACGCCCCCGCTTCGGTTAAACTAAGCCCTTTTACATCTGGAACTCTAACCTTTTCACCACTTTGATTTTCGTTTTTAAGCGTGCCTTCTAACCTATAAATTGCGTTCAATATTTCACCAGCGACTGGCGTTGCAACAATGTTACCATAAATAGAACTTTTGGGTTCATCAAACACAACTAAAACCCCATACCTTGGGTTTTCTATAGGTGAATAACAAATATATGACCCTATGTATTTACCAGTTGAAATAACGCCGTCTTCGTATTTTTGAGCGGTACCTGTTTTACCACCAACTGTAACACCTTCCACCTTAGAGGCTTTTCCACCACCCTTATCTACGACATTTTTCATAAGCCTTTGCATTGGCCCAATTACACTTTCGCTAACCGCTCGATTTATTACCTTTCTTCCGCCATTATAAACAGTGTCGCCGTTTTCTTTATACGCACGTTTTAATAAATATGGAGCAACTAAGTTCCCATCCGTTATGCAAGCATTAATTGCCATCATCAATTGCAAGCCAGATATTGCTATTGATTGACCAAAACCATTTCTGTAAAAATCGTTTTTTGTTAAATCTTGCTTTGGTATAATAAGTGAATCTGCAACGCTAGGATAATCAATTTTGGGAGCATAATCTAAGCCAAATTTATGGTAATATTCATAAAACTTATCTACCCCTATTAGTCGTGCCACCTGCATAAATACGCAGTTACAACTATTGCAAAACCCAGAAAGCAAGGTTTGGCTACCATGTCCTGTTTTTTTATGACAATTAACCCTAACACCATCTACAATCATATACCCAGGGCAATAAAAGCCCGTATATTCATTGCACACACCCATATCTATAGCCATGGCAGCAACAACGGTTTTGAATGTAGACCCCGGCTCGTATGTATCAGACACCAAAAAGCTTCTAGCCAAACTAAACAGTTCGTCTTTATTTTCTCTATCTAGATTATTTAGGTCATTAGACGGCAAAGTGACAGCCGCCAAAATCTCGCCCGTTTGTGGGTTTGTAACAAGCACCGAACCAGACTTAGAACCATTGGCTTGAATAGCCCTACTTAGAATTGTTTCCACTTCAGACTGAATGTTAAAATCTATAGTCAACTCTAAATTTAGCCCACTAATAGATGGAACATAATAACTATCGGTGTTGTCTATTTCTTTACCACGTGCATCGCCTTCAACCAAGCTTAAACCATCCACACCCGCTAAAAAATTATCATAATACTGCTCTATCCCACATTGACCGACGCCATCAGTTGTGGTAAAACCTAAAATTTGCGATAATAGCGAATTATACTTATATTGTCTTTTCCAATTTTCGGTTGCACTAAAAGACTTCAAATTAGCATTTATAAGTTTATTTAACACTTCTTTTTCAACATTATTAGATAACATTGTTTCACTTATGGTTCTATCTGTAATTTTTTTATATACTTCTTCTCTTGGTAAATTTAATATTCTACTATACTCGCTTGCTTCCTTTTCAGCGTCTTCTACAAGTGCTGGCCTTACATAAATATCATAAACCGAGTAAGACGAGGCAAACACCACTCCATTACGGTCGGTTATATCCCCCCTTTTTGCAGATAGCGGTAAATCTCGTAACCATTGCTCGCTTGCCTTTAATCGCATATCCGACCCTGTTATAAGTTGAATATAACAAAGCCTGCCTATTAGTAGTGCCATACAAAACCCAACACAAAGGGCAATGGCTATAATTCTTTTGTGCAATGATACACTGGTATACCCGCTCATAAATTTCTCCAATAAAAAAATCCTTTAATAAAGTTTATTAAAGGACTTTTGATTTTATTAAACTATTAATTAAATAATTCGGATAACCATTCACATAGTGAATCAAACCAGTTTCCAGTAACCTTGGCTTCGGCAATTTCTGGCTGAGGTTGCAATGTTATTGTTTTAGATTGCACATTTTTGCTAAAACCATTATCGCCAGCCACCATTTCCATATGTTTAACACTGGTTATATCTGAGTAATCTGACTCTAGTGCTGTAATTTTTATTTGTGACTGACCCTGATAGGCTTCTAGCCCCGCCAGTTTTGCACTCAAACTACTTATTACCACGGCATTATATATCATAAATACCATAAGTAAGCACACAACAACCCCAAACACACTTGCAATAATTTTACCACGTGCGTTTAGTTTAATTTTTGCATTTGCATTAACTTCAGTTGCTGGTTCTTCTTTTTTCATTATTGTAGGCATAAAAGTTGGAACCACAACTTTATCTTCGTCTACTGCATCTATATTATATTCTTTTTCAACTTCGTAACTTGGAGTTTGTTCTTCGGTTGTATCTGTTGGTCTTGTAGATGGGAAACTATAATCTGGCGAAGAAACTGTGGATGAAAAATCCATCTGATTTGGCAACACAGTCGTGTCGGACGACCTTCTCGAAAAATCGAAAAGCGGACGACTTCTGTCTGTTTGCACTTGGGTTTGTTCTTCGGTTTCGTACATCTTCATCACCTCCTTATAAAACTTCAACTACTCTAAGTTTAGCAGAACTTGACCTTGGGTTAAATTCTAATTCATCTTTTTGTGCCGTTATTGGCTTTTTTGTGATATGTTTACACTTTGCTCGGTGATTGCACACGCACACTGGAAATTTAGGTGGGCAAATGCAATCGGTGCAAAGTTCATTAAACGCTCTTTTAACTATTCTGTCTTCTAATGAATGGAATGAAATTATTGCAATTCTTGCACCCTTATTTAATACTTCAGGTAGCCTTACAAAAAATTCGTATAACCCATCCAACTCGCCGTTAACTTCAATTCGTATTGCTTGGAATACTCTTTGAACCGAACTTAATGTTTCTTGTTTTTTTATTTTGTTTACTACAGATTCTATTACACTTTTTAATTCAAATGTTGTATTTATTGGTCTTGCTTTTACTATTGCCGATGCAATTCTTTTTGAAAACTTTTCTTCGCCATATTCACTGAATATTTTAACCAAGTTTTCTTCGGAATAATTATTGACAACATCTTCGGCTGTTAAACTATCTGATGTGTCCATTCTCATATCCAATGGTGCATCAAACCTAAAACTAAAACCCCTTGCACTATCGTCTATTTGATGGGAACTTACGCCAAGGTCTAGTAATACACCATCGGCTTTTAAGTTCTTTTCATTTAGAATATTAATTATCTCTCGATAGTTAGAATGAACTGTTGTTAGCCGTTTTGAGTTTATTTTTTTAGTGGCAAAATTAATTGCTTCCATATCCCTATCCACGCCCAGAACTTTAACCGTTCTGTTTTGTTTTAAGATTAGTTCAGTATGCCCACCACCGCCAAGCGTTCCGTCTACAACTAAAGTATTAGGACGAATGTTAAGCCCGTCTATAACTTCTCTATACAAAACTGGGATATGATAATCGCTACCCGCCTTACACTCCATAATTCTTTAATGTCTCCAATTCTTTGGTGGTATCTAGGTCTTTTGTGTATTCTTTCCACTTTTCTTCAGCCCAAATTTCAACTCGGCTTCCAACACCAATAATTACAATATTTTTTTCAATACAAGCATATTGCTTTAAACTAGATGGAAGCAAAAATCTACCTTGGTTATCTTCTTCTAGTTCGTGAGCCGATGATAAAAGTATTCTTAAAGATTTTTGTGCAGGCTCATCAAATAAAGAAATTTCATCCATTTTATTTAAGACTTTTGTATCCAAAGTTTCAGCCGAAAACAGTTCCAGTGCACCCGCAGAACCAATACTCAATACCAAATTATCGCCCAAGTTTGCCTTTAATTTTGCTGGCAATCTAAAACGATTTTTCTGGTCTAATTGGTGATAATATGTTCCAATTAGCATACCGGCACCTGTCTCCTTTTTCTTGTACTTGGCTTTATTATACACCACTTATTTTAAAACTCCAACCACTTTTGACCACTTTTAAAAAATTTTTGTTATTTTTATAAAACAAAAAAATCAATAGATACGTGGGTTTAACCACTTCTATTGATTTCTTTTTCTAAATTTCTGCAATAAGTTTAGGACTAAACCCAACCTTATCTGCACTTGTTAACATATATTTTACACCATTTACCACCAGTTCTGTTGTTGTATATTTTGTCTTTCCATGAAGATGCCCATAAACACAAATATTAACGCCATATTTTTCAAGTAGGTCCATAACTTCGTTATGGTCTATGGTGCTATTAAATGGTGGGTAATGCACTAGTGCAATAATTGTATCCCCATCTTCATATTTGCCACGAGCAGATTGAAGTGCCATTTCTAGCCTAATTAGTTCTCTATCGTAAATCTTTTTATCTTGCTCACTTTGACCCTTTCCGTGTTCTGGCACTACCCAACCCCGAGTTCCGGCAATTATAACGTTACCAATTTTAACTGCATCATTTTGCAACGCAAGAACATTATATTCTGAAAATTTTTCTCTAACATTAGATATACTTTTCCACCAATAATCGTGGTTTCCTCTAATTACCACCTTCTTGCCTGCTAGTGACCCAATATATTTAAAATCTTCATCAGTTTCAGCCATTGTCATTGCCCAACTTAAATCGCCACCAATTAAAAGTATATCTTCACTAGAAACAATATTATTTACATTAGTTCTCATCTTTTCTTCGTAATTATCCCACTTTTCACCAAACACATTCATTGGCTTGTTTGTTGAAAAAGATAAATGCAAATCTGAAATTGCGTATACCTTCATATTTCTCCTTACATAAATTGGTCTAGCCTTGCTAAAAGTTCTTCTCCACCAATTCGTTTTTCACTAGAAACTAAATATATATTATCTATGCCCACTTTTAGTGTTGTTGCAATAAGTTGCTTAGCCCTATTTGCTTGCGCCTTGCTAAGTTTATCTGCTTTTGTTGCAACAATTGTAAATGGAATATTGTGAAAAACCATATAGTTCATCATCATTAAATCATCATTAGATGGCTTTAGCCTTATATCAAGCAAAAAGAGGATATTTTTTAAACCCTTAGAGTTCTCTAAATATCCTTCTATCATTTCACCCCAACTTTTGGTTACATTGTTGCCAGCAAGTGAAAAACCATAACCTGGTAAGTCTACAAATAGTAATTCACCCTTATTAATATCAAAATAATTAATAAGCCGTGTCCTTCCCGGAGTTTTAGAACTATTGGCAATTTTTGTGTTGGTTAAATAATTTATTAGTGAACTTTTCCCCACATTACTACGACCAACGAAGGCAATTTCTGGTAATCCATTAAAGTCTTCGGGTTTTGTGGCACTTTTAAGAAACGTTACACTTTTTATCTTCATTTATTTCTCCATCGTAAGATTGTTGAACCTTTTCTTTTATAATGGTGATTATTTCCCCATTTTCGGCACTTACTATAATTTTTGCAATCTTTTTATCGCTTGGTGCTGAATACATTAATGGAAGCATTGTGTTTTCCATTATGCTTCTAAGACCTCTTGCACCAGTGTTTAGTTCTATTGCCTTTTTAGCAAAATACCTAACTGCCGATTCATCAAACTCTAAGTCTATATTGTCAAGCTTAAACATTTCTTTATATTGCTTAACTAGCGAGTTTTTAGGTTCTGTTAATATACTTATTAATGCTTGTTCGTTTAATTCTGTTAAACTAACAACCACTGGGATACGCCCAATAAATTCTGGAATTAAGCCATATTTTATTAAGTCGTGTGGGTCGCATTGCTTTAATAATTCACTTTCAGCTATTTCTTGTTTTGTTTTAACAATTCCACCAAAACCAAGCCCAGCATTATTAATTCGCTTTTCAATAATTTTGTCTAATCCTACAAACGCACCACCGCAAATAAATAAAATGTTTGTGGTGTCTATTTGAATACATTCTTGGTTAGGGTGTTTTCTGCCACCTTGTGGTGGAACGTTTGCAATTGTGCCTTCTAATATTTTAAGTAACGATTGTTGAACACCTTCGCCACTTACATCACGGGTGATGCTCATATTTTCGCTCTTTCGAGCGATTTTGTCTATTTCGTCTATATAAACAATACCACGTTCTGCTTTTTTGATATCAAACTCAGCACTTTGCAAAAGTTTAAGCAAAATGTTTTCTACATCTTCACCAACATAACCAGCCTCTGTTAGTGTGGTTGCATCTGCTGTAGCAAATGGCACTTTTAATATTTTTGCTAAGGTCTTAGCTAGTAGTGTTTTACCACAACCTGTTGGACCTAGCATCAATATATTACTTTTTTCTAAATCTACTTCTGATTCTTTTTTACTGTTTTTACTAAAGTTAAATTGTAGCCTTTTATAGTGGTTATACACCGCAACGCTTAACACTTTTTTGGCGTCTTCTTGACCCACTACGCATTTATCTAGTTCGGCTTTAATTTGCATTGGGGTTAATAGTTCAACTTTATCTTCTTTCTTTTCTGAGTCCTTTGCAATGTTAGAAATCTCTAAGCAAGTTTCTATGCACGAATCACAGATAAACGTATTACCTTCTGCGTTAGATAATAGCCTACCAACGTCGGCTTTGCTTCTTCCGCAGAATGAGCAACAAGGCTCTTTTTTTTCACTCATAAAAATCTCCAGTTATCTTTTATCAAAAATCTTATCTACCAAACCGTAAGATTTTGCTTCGCTAGCACTCAAAAAGTTATCTCTATCCGTATCCTTTTCAATAACTTCTAGTGGTTGATTGGTGTTACCAGCCAAAATCTTATTAAGTTTTTTCTTGGTTTTCAATATATGCTCAGCATGAATAGCAATATCACTCGCTTGCCCTTGAGCGCCACCTAATGGTTGATGAATCATAATTTCACTATTAGGTAATGCGAATCTTTTGCCTTTTGCACCACTAGACAATAAAACTGCTGCCATACTTGCGGCCATGCCAACACAAATAGTGTTAACATCACATTTTATATAATTCATTGTGTCATATATAGCAAGCCCAGCTGAAACACTTCCGCCTGGAGAGTTTATATACATCATAATATCTTTATCTGGGTCTTTGCCTTCTAGATAAATTAATTGTGCAATAATTAAGTTTGCAGTTTGGTCGGTTATCTCATCTGAAATAAACACGATTCTATCTTCTAATAGTCTTGAATAAATATCATATGATCGTTCCCCACGATTAGTCTGTTCGATAACCATTGGGACCAAAACGCTTTTTTCGTTCATTAAATTACCTCTATACTATTATTTCGTATTTTGATTATTTTAGACGAAGTTATGCAATTTCGTTTAATTCCTTTAATCTTGCAATAACTTTTTCTGTTAATATTTCTTGTTCTACTGAGCTTTCAGCATGTTGAGCAGCCAATAATTCTTTAGCTTTGTCTGCTGTCATATTGTACATTTTTGCAATTTGTTCATATTTTTCGTCTAGGTCTTTTTCAGTAACCTTAATTTTTTCTAGTTCAACAATTTTTTCTAAAACTAGGCTTGCTTTAATAGAACGTCTTGCGTCAGCTCTCTTTTCTTTTTTGAATTGTTCTTCGGTTTTGCCGATGTATGCAAAATAACCTTCTTTGGTTAAACCTTGGTGTGATAGTTTGTGAGCAAGGTCATCTACATAATATTCAACTTGCTTGTCTACCATTTTTTCTGGAACAGTTAAGTCTACGCCTTCAACAATCTTTTCAATTAGTTTGTCTTCAGCTTCTCTTTCTACTCTTTCGCTAACTTCTTTAGAAAGTTTTTCTTCGATAGATAGTTGCAATGCGTTTAAACTTTCAAATTCGGTTGTGTCTTTTGCAAATTCGTCGTTTAGTTCTGGAAGTTGCTTTTCTCTGATTTCTAGAACCTTAACAGCAAATGTAGCATCTTTGCCAGCTAGTTCTTTAGCACCATAGTTTTCTGGGAACTTAACAACAATGTCTTTTTCTTCACCAATGTTCATTCCTACCATTTGTTCTTCAAATCCTGGAATAAACATACCCGAACCAATTGTTAATTCTTGGTCTTCAGCTGTGCCACCTTCAAACTTTTTGCCATCAATTGAACCAGAGTAATTTAGGTTTATAAGGTCACCATCTTTAACTGGTCTATCGGTAACATCAATAAATCTTGCATGATGTTCTCTCATGTGTTCTAGTTCTGCTTTAATGTCTTTTTTCTTAACTTCTACTTTACCCTTTTCAACTTTAATGCCTTTGTAGTTTTTAACTTCAAATTCTGGTAGTACTACAATCTTTGCTTCAAAAGTAACACCTTTGTCGCTCATTTTTGTAACACCAACATCTGGATAATCTACTGGAGCAAGTTGTTTTTCTTTCTTTAATACTTGTGTGTAGTATTTTGGGAAACTATCATTAAAAGCATCTTCATAGAAAATTTCTTTTCCATACATCTTTTCAATCATAGCTTGTGGAACTTTACCAGCTCTAAAGCCTTCTACCTTAAACTTGTTTTTGTTTTTTTGATAGGCTTCTTCAACATCTCCAGCCCCTTCCTTTGCACTAATTTCAATGGTGATTGTTAATTCATCATTTTTCTTTTCACTTAAATTGTACTTCATTTTTATTGATTCTCCTTAATTTATTTTAAAAAAGTACTAACACAACAACTGCAAAAATGGCTACTGCGCCTGCAACTATTGCTTTTATTGTTTCTTTGCATTGTATCTTTTTAATTTGCTTCATAGCAACTTCTTTTTTCTGGTTATATATTTCTTTATCACTTTCGGTTAAATCTACACCAGCCTCGAACCTACTTAGTCGTTCTTTATAAGAAGCAACTATAAATAGTTTTCGGATAGCGAATAAACTTAAAAGCAAAAATGAAAATGCGTATATACCAAGCCCAGAATACACAGCAAAGACACTTCCAGTCAACATATAGACTAAAACCGCAACAACCCCTAATGAAAAGGTTATCATCACGCAGGTTTGAACAGTTTTATCTTGGTCGTAATTATTCATTTTGTTTTCTCCCAAATAAATCTTTATTGTTGAAAGTTTATCGTTACAAATTATATCATACCTAATTGGCTTTGTCTAGTTTTAGTTAGAATTATAATTCAAATATTTTTAATATTTTTGCAAAATAATCGGGTATTGGTGCACAAAATTCCATTACCTTTTTGGTAGTTGGATGCACAAGTTTTAATTTGTATGCGTGCAACAATTGCCCATTCAAATTAAACCGCTGGTTTTTATAGCCATATGTTTTGTCGCCAATTATAGGGTGACCTATAGACTTGGTGTGCACTCTAATTTGATGTGTTCGCCCAGTTTCTAAGTTAAATTCTACATAGGTGGCATCATCAAACCTTTTTAACACTTTGTAGTGCGTAACTGCAGGTCTGCCATCAAACACAACAGCCATCTTTTTTCTATCTTTCGGGTCACGGCCTATTGGCTTATCTATGGTTCCCGAGTCTTCCTTTATTACCCCTTCTACTAAAGCGAGATACGTCCTTTTGCAGGTTTTATTGGCTATTTGCTTTGCCAAAGACAAATGTGCTTTATTAGTTTTTGCAATAACTAGTAAGCCACTAGTGTCTTTATCTATTCGGTGCACAATCCCTGGTCTTATATCGCCACCAATATCGCTAATATTTTTAAAGTGATATAAAAGTGCGTTAACAAGCGTGCCTGAATAATTGCCAACTGCCGGGTGCACCGTCATTCCCTGAGGTTTATTAATAACCGCAATCTGGTCATCTTCATAAACTATATCTATAGGAATATTTTCAGGTTCCACACTGGTTTCGTATTCAACACTTGTAAACACTACTTCATCACCCGTACGCAACACCTTTCCCGCCTTTTCAACCTTTCCATTTACGGTTGTTAATTCTTTATCTACCGACTGCTTTACCTGCGACCTTGTTACATCTTCTATTTTTTCACTTATAAAAATATCTAATCTTTTGTGGTCGTCTTTCGGTTCTACATACAAAACTTCTTTCATTACAGTTCCTTAATTTTTTCAATTTTCTTTTGAGTTTCTTCTTTATCTCTAATAAAAAACAGATATATTACAAACATAACACAAGCAACTGTTATTGCAATATCTGCTATATTACAAACAAACTTAAAAGTAGGCAAATAAATAAAATCTCGCACAGGACCAAGAATTAGCCTATCTAAAAAGTTTCCGATAACTCCGCCTATCATTATAGAAAGAGTTAGTCTAAAAAACAAGGACTTGCTCCATTTTCCAGAAAATAAAAAATAAAACATAACAACAAGTGCAATAATGGTAAACCCTAAAAAGAAATACCTTGCCCCACTAAAACTAGAAAATGCCGCACCATCATTATATCTTGGCTCTATAATTATAAAGTTTTTAATTAGTGTAAAACTGGTTTCCATCAAACATATCTTAGAAAACTGGTCTAAGGTTACAATCGCCAGTATTATACACAAACAAATGCTTATTGCCATTTTTATCTCCTAAGTTTTTTATGAAAATATTATACACTAGTTTCTATGAACTTATCAACAATTTCTGGCATTAGTTTTGTAGCTTTATTGTTTCTATACGCTAAAAAGCCATGGAACCCAGAACTAAAACTTTTATCTAAAATGAAAGAGTTAACATTATACCCAAGTTTTGTATATTCATTAATAATTGGAATAGTTTGGTTTTTGTGGAGTTTATCTACTTCACCACTAACAAGTAGTATCGGTTCGCCGTCCGATTTTTTAGTTAACGCCAAGCAGTTGTCGAATTTTATATCCGTGTCTATGCTTGTTATGAATAAGTCTTTATACGGAAACAAACTTTCATTAAACCATTCTAGGTTATACACCCCATAAAACCCAACAAGTCCCGTTTTATAAAATAATAATTTCCCGCTTGATTTTAATTTTTCGTAAGCTTTAAAAACAATCATTGTGCCTGCAGAATCGCCAGCAAATATTATTTTTTTGCAAAATTTTTTGGGTTTTATTGTATCTATGCTTTTTTCTACGGCACATACTACATCCTTCACCATCTTACATGAATCAGATTTTGGTGCCAGTGTGTAGTTAATATTTATTACCATATACCCCATGCTAGATAATTTACCACAAAATCCTTTATAAAACAATTTATCACCACTTATAAAGCCACCTCCGTGAACAAAAAACATAATTGACTTCACTTTCCTTTTGTGGTTATAGTAAATATCAAATTTTTGCTTATATAGTTCTCCATATTTTACATTTTTTAAAAGTTTCACGCCAGACGGCAACTTTATAAACATATTCAATAGTTTTGCCAATACCTGCATTAGCCACATAACAGACTTATAAAAAATAATCATCATAATTTTTCTCTCCCAACCGCAAGTATAGGGTACTACAACTAAATTTTCAAATTTTAGTGTCATAAATATTTTTGCTATTATCTCACTTTTAATTCAAACAAATAAAAAAGCAAGCACAAAATCAATGTGCCTACTTTTGTTTATTTAGTTAATAATGATTGTATTCTGTTAGGGTTTCTATATTTACCAAACCTAATTTCGTTTTCATATACTTCTTTCGTTTCTTTATTGGTTACTTTTGCAATAATCTCGTCTTTATTATATGGAACACTAATAAACTCAACATTAATTTCTCCAAACCCAGAACTTTCTTCGCCAGATAAAATAATATATTCAGCCATTGTCATTTTGCCCATACTTTCTGAGTTAAAGTTATCGTGCTCAACTAGATTTAGTGCATTACCCACACTACCAGCGTTAATTAAAACTCGCCCAAACATTTTCTCGTAAGACATATTGTGTGTATGCCCATAAACCACCACGTCTGCCTTTTTATTTGTGGTGAACTGCGTTGGATGAAATAGTTTTTCTTTTTCTAAGTAGTTATCAAAGCAAACAATTTTACCATCTACACATTCAGGGCTTGAGTGAAAACACCTAACCAATCTCCCCGACAAAGTGAACTCACAACACATAGGCAAGTTTCTTAAATAATTAATATCATCTAAACTAAGTTGCTTTTGTACCCAATAATAGTAGTCATAGTCCACCTTTAGCCCTGCTTCTGCTATTTCGTCTAAAGATTTGGTATATAGTTCGTCACAATTGCCTTTAACTGAAGCATCTACATTGCTTTTAACAATACTAACGCACTCATGCCCACTAGGACCCTTAGAAATTGTATCGCCTAAACAAATAATTCTATCTATATCTCGTTTTTCAATATCTT
>ENA-ORNF01002344-ORNF01002344.1-human-gut-metagenome-genome-assembly--contig:-NODE-2344-length-14316-cov-6.121871_pt1 | contig 14316 bp, 10 predicted proteins | sample MGYA00242110_ERZ509012 | MGnify/ENA primary metagenome ERZ509012 (study PRJEB26280, sample SAMEA2338714) | human gut metagenome | biome: human gut; feature: human-associated habitat; material: faeces...
GTCACCAACTCAATCGCGCGGAAGGGAGTCCAGAGGGTCGAAGACCCTTTGGTGGGGTCAAGGGGCAACGCCCCTTGGGTTTACTCCGCGTTGTCCACCGTCGTAGGCATGATGTCAAGGCCAGCGTCGGTGTAGACGATGTTGGCTTCGTCCATCCACTTCGTGATGGCGGCGTTGAAGGTTTCCTGCTGCTTGGAGGACAGCAGCTCCGCGCGCAGGGATTCCTTCAGGTCAGTATCCAGCTCCACCGCGCCGGAAGGCACGTCGCGGACATACTGGAGGATATGCACGCCATAGCTGCCGACAACCGGCTCGCTGATGTCACCGATCTTCTCCATCGTGAACGCGCCCGCGGTGAACGCCGCATCCCAGTTGGTGGAGTCCATATGCACGGAGTAGCCTTCTGCGCGGGTCGCTGCATCCTGCATTCCCGGATCCGTGCCGTATTCCTGAATCAGCTCGTCAAAGGACACGCCATCCGCCAGCTTCTGGTTGATTTCGTCAATCGTCGGCTGCACGGAGTCGATAATCGCCTGCTTCGCCGCTTCCACCTGCTCCAGCGTCACCAGCTCTTCGGTCACTTCTTCGCCCGCTTCAATCTGATCCTGCTGCTCTTCGTAGGTTGCCAGCAGGTTCGTGTACGTTTCCATCAGGGTATCATCCACGTCCAGCAGGATATGGCTGACGCCGCGGTAGCCGCTGGGCACATAGTACTGGGGCGTGATGTAGTCCGTGTAGCCATAGGCGGCGTACATGCGGTTCATGTACTGGTCATTCTCATACTGATCGACATGACCCTCGTACTTTTCCTTGTCGGCTTCCACCAGCGAGTCAAACTCCGCCTGAACATCCTCGTCGGAGACGGTCACATCCTTGACGATATCGTCCATCAGCTTATTGTAACCCGCTTCTTCCACGCAGCTCGCCTTGTAGGATTCCTCGGTGAAGCCTTCCGCTTCCAGTGAGGAGAGAACCTCCACCATGGCGCTGGCGCGCTCTTCGTCGGTAGAATCATCGGTGATGCCCATGTACTCCATGCCATTCTGCACGGCGGCATCCCAGTTGGTCTGCGCTTCCGCTTCTACGGCGGCAATTTCTTCGTCCGTCAGTGACAGCCCCAGCTCCACCAGCTTCTGATTCATCAGCTCATACTGCACTGCCACTTCCAGCGCGCTCTGGCGGATGGCCGCCTGCAGACTCTCGTTCGTCGTGTCGTAATACTGCCCATAGTAGGACAGCATGGACTGATAGAAGGTGTTGAAACGCGCACGGGTGATTTCCACGCCGTTGACCGTCGCCAGCACCTCATTCGGGTCTTCCGCCACCGTCGTCGTTTCTTCGATTGCAGCCGGCGCATCCGTCGCCGCGGCATCCTCTGCCAGAGACGCACCCGGCAGGCACATCAGCGTCGCCGCAAGAGCGAGCGCCATCAAACGCTTAGGAGATTTCATGAGCTTGAACTTCCTTTCACACCCGTTTCATCGGGCTTTCTCGTTCTCTATTATGGCACGCTTTTTCCCCGCGCGCAACCTTTTCGCCCCACTTGTTACAGCAAATTCACACTTTCCTTGCATCGCCGTTGCAATTGTGACGATTGTGTAGAGGGGGAACGAGGGGAGACCCAAGGGGCGTTGCCCCTTGACCCCAGCAGGGACGCTGTCCCTGCACCCTGCAAGGGAGTTCCTCCCTTGACCCTTTTTCGCGATTGGATTGAGCGCACTTTCATGCTGTGTCCGCGTGTTTATGCGGGGATTTCGCTCCCGCAGAGGCGAACCCCCCTGCTTCACAAAAGCACTCTTCCGCAGAAAAGCAATTCTACCTACTTAGAAATTACTTAGCCGCCTTCGCAAAGGCATCCCGCAGCCCAACCGTGCGGTTGAACATCGGCAGTTCCGCCGTGGAATCCGGGTCTTTGCAGAAATAGCCCGTGCGCAGGAACTGCAGTGCCGTTCCCGGCGCGCATTCCTTCGCGTACGGCTCAATCACGCCGCGCACCACCGTCAGGCTGTGCTGATTCAGCTTCTTCAGGAAGTCATAATCCGCGCGGGACAGATTCGCGTCCGCTTCCTCTGCCTCTTCGGTTTCTTCCGCATCCACCGCATCCTCGGCGGTCGGCTCGGTTTCATCTTCCAGCGCGCTGTCATCCGCCAGCAGCGGATCGTAGAGGCGCGCCTCGAACGGCACAGCGTCCGCCGCGCTCACCCAATGCAGTGTCTTGCCCTTAATCTTGCGGTCAGCGCCCTCGCTGCCGGACAGGCTGTCCATGTCCACCGTGCAGTACACTTCGGTGACGTTGCCGTTCTCGTCCTTCTTGCAGCCCTCGCACTTGACGATGTACGCCCCGTTCAGGCGCACCTCGAAGCCGGGGTACATGCGCTGGAACTTCTTCGCAGGCACTTCCATGAAGTCCTCCTGCTCAATGTACAGCTCTTTGCCGAACGTGACTGTGTGGCTGCCCATTTCGGGGTGCTTCGGGTGATTTTCGACCGCCAGCGTGAGCGTCTTGTCGGCATCCCAGTTCGTCAGCACCACCTTGAGCGGGTGCAGCACCGCCATCACGCGCGCCGCTTTTTCACCCAAATCGTCGCGGATGCAGGCATCCAGCAGCGCGGTATCCACGGTGGAATCCGCCTTGCTCAAGCCGATGCGGCTGACGAAATCGCGAATCGCAGCGGCAGTGCAGCCGCGGCGGCGCAGACCCGACAGCGTGGGCATACGCGGGTCATCCCAGCCTTTGACGTAGCCGCCCATGACCAGCGCGCGCAGCTTGCGTTTGCTCATCACGGTGCGGGTCATGTTCAGGCGGGCGAACTCAATCTGGCGAGGACGTGCCGGCAGCATGGACTGGCTGTGCTCCACCACCCAGTCATACAGCGGGCGATGAATTTCGTATTCCAGCGAGCAGAGGGAGTGGCTGATGCCTTCCAGCGCATCGCCAATCGGGTGCGCGAAGTCGTACATCGGGTAGATGCACCACTTCTTGCCCGTGCGCCAGTGCTCCTTGTAGAGGATGCGGTACATGGTGGGGTCGCGCATAACGATGTTAGGCGACGCCATATCAATCTTGGCGCGCAGGGTGTACTGTCCCTCGGCAAATTCGCCCGCGCGCATCCGGCGGAACAGATCAAGGCTCTCTTCGGCGGGACGGTCGCGCCACGGCGAATTCTTGCCGGGCTTGGTCAGCGTGCCGCGGTATTCGCGCATCTGCTCCTTGTTCAGCTCGTCCACATACGCCAGACCGCGCCGAATCCAGTCCTCCGCGATTTCGTAGCACTTATCGTAATAATCAGAAGCGTAATACAGGCCGCCCGTCCAGTCAAAACCCAGCCAGTGAATGTCGTTCTTGATGGCTTCGACAAACTCGGTGTCTTCCTTCGCGGGGTTCGTATCGTCAAAGCGCAGGTTGCACTTGCCGCCGAATTTCTCCGCCGTCAGGAAGTCCGTAATCAGCGCCTTGCAGTGGCCAATGTGCATATAGCCGTTGGGTTCGGGAGGAAACCGCGTATGCACTTGCGTGTAGCGACCATCCTTCAAATCCTGTTCGACGGCCTCCCAGACAAAATTACTGCGAGTCGTTGCTTCTTCCATAGAATCGTTTCCTCCTTCTCCATTCTATACCATTTCCAGAATCAAAAAGGCGCAAGCAGGCGGCGCTGACGAATCTGGAAGTAGTATCACCCGAGAAAATATGATACCGGGTATTGCACCATTATAACGGCATTCCCCCGAAATTACAAGGGTTCGCGGAAAAAATCGAGTATTTTGCTGGGGTTTCGCCGGAATCATACCTGAATTTGATTTTTCCCAGCCGCATTTTTTCCTTTTCTTCACCTGTACAGCAGAAAAACTTGCATTCCCCCGCATTCTGTGCTATATTGACGCGGAATCCAATAAGTTAATCGGAGTGAACTGCCATGCCGAATTTTTCGCTTTCTGACGCGGTGTTTGAAAATGCCGCTGCCAAGTACCCGACCCCCTTCCACCTCTACGACGAAGCCGGAATCCGCCGCAATGCCCGCACGCTGAAACAGGCGTTTGCGTGGTGCGAAGATTTTGAGGAATATTTCGCCATCAAGGCGCTGCCGAACCCCGCTATCCTCCGCATTCTGAAGGAAGAGGGCTGCGGCGTGGACTGCTCCAGCGACACGGAATTGATGCTCGCGGACGCCTGCGGATTCTCCGGGCGGGACATCATGTTCTCCGCCAACGCCATGCCCTACCATGAGTTCGACGATGCCCGCCGTCTCGGCGCGTTCGTCAACCTCGATGATATCACCCATATTGACATTCTCCGTCAGCACGGCGGCATTCCCGAAACCATCTGCTGCCGCTATAACCCCGGCGGAGACTTCAAAATCGGCAACGAAATCATGGGCAATCCGGGCGACGCGAAATACGGCTTCACCTATGCCCAATTGCAGGAGGGCTTGAAGCGCCTGAAAGAACTTGGCGCAAAGCGCTTCGGGCTGCACGCTTTCCTGTCCTCCAACAACACGGACGACAACTACTACCCCGCGCTGGCGAAGATTCTCTTCACCTGCGGCCGCGACCTCGCCGCCGAAACCGGCTTGGAGCTGGCGTTCATCAACCTCTCCGGCGGCATCGGCATCCCCTACCGCCCCGACCAGCCCGCGACAGATGTACTCGCTGTCGGCGAAGGCGTCCGCAAGGTATACGAGGAAATCTTCCCGAACGGCGGCGTCGCGCTGAAAACCGAACTCGGCCGCTGGATGACCGGCAACATGGGCTGGCTTGTCACGCGCGTGATTCACGAGAAGCACACCTACAAGGACTACATCGGCGTGGATGCCTGCGCCGCGAACCTCATGCGCCCCGCGATGTACGGCGCGTACCACCACATCACCGTCTGCGGGAAGGAAAGCCTGCCGCACGACCACATCTATGACGTCGTCGGCAGTCTGTGCGAAAATAACGATAAGTTCGCCATCGACCGCGCCCTGCCGGAAATCAAGATCGGTGATCTGCTGGTGATTCATGACACCGGTGCGCACGGTCATGCGATGGGGTATAATTATAATGGGCGGCTGCGGTCGGCAGAGGTGCTGTATACGCAGGAGGGCGGCTATAAGCTGATTCGCCGCGCGGAGACGGCGCAGGATTATTTTGCGACGCTGGATATGGATGAATGCGCAGGTAAACTGGGCTTGACGCCGAAAAAATAAACACGCGGAAGCAGTATGGGAGTGAAACCAACTCAATCGCGCGGAGGGGTCAAGGGGGGATCCCCCCTTGCGGAGTCCAGAGGCAGCGCCTCTGGTGGGGTTTGGGGCAACGCCCCAACCGTTCCTCGGACGCTCAACTCCAATGAAGCCGCCAACAAGGCGCAGGCAGCGAAGCGTCCCTGCCAGTAACTTCGCGCGTCCTCAGACGCGCCCCCAAGCCACTCTTTCCATCACCTATGCTGTGTCGCGCCAGATGGGCGCGACCAAATAGCCTGATAACCGCATACCACCGCAACACAAAACGGGCAGGATGCATCACACACGTCCTGCCCGTTCTTCTTGTATTACTTCGCCAGCTGGTTGACCGCATCGACAACCGCCTGAGAGGTCAGCGTCGCGCCCGTCACCGCGTCGATGTCCACGCCCAGCGTCAGCGGCGCACTCTTGCCGATAAACTGGCTTGTGAACGCTTCTTCGGCACACTTGCCGCCCAGCGCGTAGAATTCGCCGGAAGCATCCACCGTCAGCGCCGTGATGACATGATTCTTGTCAATTTCCACCGTCACGGCCACGCCCTCGTGCCAGCCCTTGACCGTCGTGGACAGCGCCTTCGCGGGCGCTTCCGCATACAGGCTGTTCACCGCGTCTACAACCGCCTGAGACGTAATCGTCGCGCTTGCCACCGCGTCAATACCATCGCCCAGCGTCAGCGGCGCGCTCTTGCCAATGAACTGGCTCGTGAACGCTTCCTCCGCGCACTTCTGACCAAGACCCGGCGTCTGCGTGGAAGCATCCACCGTCAGGGAGGTAATCACACCGTTTTCGTCCGTCACGTTCACCGTGATTTCGTTGCCATCGTAGCCCGCAGCCGTTGCCGTCTTCACTTCCGCAGTCTGCGCAGCGGGTTCTTCCGTCGCAGCAGGCGCTTCCGTCGGCTCTTCCACAGGTTCAGCCGCCGCATACAGGCTGTTCACCGCGTCAACGACCGCCTGAGACGTAATCGTTGCGCTTGCCACCGCGTCAATGCCTTCACCCAGCGTCAGCGGTGCGCTCTTGCCAATGAACTGGCTCGTGAACGCTTCTTCTGCGCACTTCTGACCCAGACCCGGCGTCTGCGTGGAAGCATCCACCGTCAGGGACGTAATCACACCGTTCTCGTCTGTCACCTGCACCGTGATGTCCGCGCCGCCGAAGCCCGCAATCGTCGCGGTCTTCGCGTTTTCCAGCACAGTAGGTTCTTCCGTCGCGGCAGGGGCTTCCGTCGCCACAGGTTCGAGATCCTCCGCCGCCATCGCGGGCGAAGTCAGCGCCGCATTGATGGCCTCCACCGCTGCCGTCGAGGTGATGGTCGCGCCGGTCAGCCCATCCACATTTTCATTCAGGGTAAACGGGCCGCTCTTGCCGATGAACTGCGCCGTGAACTCTTCGTCCGCGCAGCGCGTGCCGAAGCCGGGCGTCTGCGTGGAAGCGTCGATAACCAGCGCCGCAATCGTGCCATCATCATTCAGCGTCAGGCGCGCCGTCACTTCGCCGTTGCCAAAGCCAACAGCCTTGCCCTGATGCACGTCGCCTGTCAGCTCAACCGTCTGCGCAGGCTTTTCTTCCTTCACGCCGAACGCCAGCACGTCGCCTTCGACGTCCTTGCCCAGCACATGGCTGATGCACTTCAGCACATCATTGGATGCCGCCAGCACCGCCTTGGAGGTGACGGTCGCGCCGGTAATCGCTTCGATGGTGTCGCCGCCGAACGCGCTCAGACCAATGAACGCCTCCGCACGAGCCGGTTCTTTCCAACGTGCGCCGAAGCCGTCCGTCTCGGCAAAGTTCGTGTCGCCAATCTGGCAGCCGACGATTTTGCCATCCATATCAACGCCCAGCGTCACAGCGACATTGCCGCCGTAGCCCTTGGCGGAGGACACCGCGCAGTAGCCGATGGTCTTGCCGTCCTTCTTCGCTTCCACCAGCGATGTAACATTGCAGCCATCCGGAATGCTCATGGTGCTGAAGGAATCCGCCGTCATGACGCTCTGGAACGCCGCGTTCTGCGCCGCTTCCTCATGCGCCTTGATGGGACCCGCCGTAATCGCATTCGTTACCGCCAGCAGCAGCGCCGCCGCCAGCGCAATCAGCGCCAGAATCAGGTACGCCGGAAGCTGTTTCCGAGTTGTCTTGGTTTCACTCATGGTTTATTGCCTCCTCCTGAGAACTATGAAAAAGTGAAATTGAAAGCTGATACTATTTTCAGAGGAAAATAGCATATCATCGCAAGGACGTGTAGCCCCATTGCTTCATCAGGTCGTTCATCATCACCGTGCCGTCGCGCAGAATCATCAGCGCGGGATATCCGTTCTCCTGCGTGAGCTGGAGTGCCTTCTCGCTGCCGAGGACGATGCACGCTGTCGCCAGCGCATCCGCGTCCATGGAGCTTTCCGCAATGATGGTGGCCGACGCCAAATCAGAATCGGACGGCAGTCCCGTCCACGGCGACAGGATGTGATGATACCGCACGCCGTCGATGGTAAAGCCGCGCTCGTAGATGCCGCTGGTCACGACGCTGCGGTCGATGACAGAAACGACGCCGATAGGGCCGCTGGTCACGGCGCTGGGGTCGATGACAGAAAAGGCGCCGATAGGGCTGCTGTTGTTGGGATCGTCCGGATCCTGCACGCCGACGCGGTATGCCGATCCATCCGGCTTCGTCCCGACGGCGTAGACATTGCCGCCGAAATTCAGCATTGCGCCGCTGCACCGCCCACGCACCAGTGCCGCCACTTGGTCTGCAATGTAGCCCTTGGCGATGCCGCCGAGGTCAATTTGCATTCCAGCGGGCAGCGTAACCGTGTTGTTCTCGCCCAGCGTGAGCTGCTCGTCGTCCACCAGCGGCAGGGCGGCGATTCGCTCCTCATCGGTCGGCATACGGTTCGTGCCGCCGGTGAAGTCCCACTGCGCGGTCAGGGGCGCAATCGTGATGGCGAACGCGCCGCCGGTCAAGCGGTTGAGCTTCTTCGCTTCGCTGAGGACGTTCCACGTTTCCGCATCAACGGTCACGGTCTGCCCATGAGCGTTGTTGATGCGGCTGACGTCGCTGCCCTCCACCGTTTTGGAGAGCATGTTCTCGTAGCGCTTGCAAGCCGCCCAGATGTCATCCATCAGGGTGTCGTCCGCGCCGTAGAGCGTGATGGTCACAACTGTGTCGAAGTAGAAACCCACGCCCGTTGTTTTTTCTGCCGGGTCAACCGTGGCGGCCGCGGCGGGGGGTGTCGTCGGGGTTTCGCCGCCTGCCTGCTGCGCACTGCATCCGCCCAGCAGCAGCGTCAACGCCATCAGCCCCGAAAGCACCGCTGTTTTTTTCATTCCTTCACCACCAATTCCACACTTACCCGATTGGGCAGACAGATAATGAATTGCTGATTGGGGCGCGTCTCCCAGTTGTCCAGCGTCACTTCGCCCATTTGGACGCACAGCTGATTATGGCATGTTGAGGATGCCATCACCGCGCCGCGCTCGCTGATCTCAATCACGTTGACGCTGCCGTCCTCCTGCGTGACGGTCAATGTCTGCTTCTGCCCCAGCGGCACACGGGCGTACTCCGCGCCATCCACCGTCACGACGATTTCGCCATTTTGACCCCCGCTCGGACGCAGCAGCGTTACCGCCGCCAGCAATCCGACGGCAAGTGCGACCATCAGCGCAATGACCCAATAGTTCTTCTTATCCATACTGCTCCTTTATCTTGGCATATGAATACATTGTGAATTATACCACGAACTCCATGCCGCGTCAATGTCAAGTTTTCGCGATTGAAGCATTTCTCGATTCAGTTGACTTTGCTTTCATACTTATATGCTATATGCGCGTGCAGCGCAGGGATTTCGCCTCTGCGGAGGCAAGAATCCTGTTTCAAATTCCTCAATTTTGTGGTATAATGATCCCAGCAGACTTCTGCAAAATGCACGTTAAACCAACGATTAGGAGGATTTTTACCATGGCTAAGGAACTTAAGGGCACGAAAACCGAGCAAAACCTGCTGGAAGCCTTCGCGGGAGAATCTATGGCGCGCAATAAGTACACCTACTTCGCATCGAAGGCGCGCAAGGACGGCTATGTGCAGATTGCCGAACTCTTCGAGGCAACCGCGGCAAACGAGAAGGAACACGCCAAAATGTGGTTCAAGCTGCTGGAGGGCGGCGAAATCAAGGATACCGCAGCGAACCTGCTGCACGCAGCCGAGGGCGAGAACGCCGAGTGGACAGACATGTACGTCCGCATGGCAGAGGAAGCGGACGCCGAGGGTTTCCCGGCGATTGCGCATAAATTCCGCATGGTCGCCGCCATCGAGAAGGCGCATGAGGAACGCTATCGCCGCCTGCTGGCGAACGTGGAAAATGACCTTGTGTTCTCCAAGGACGGCGACGTGATTTGGGAATGCGCGAACTGCGGCCATATCGTTGTGGGCAAGAAAGCGCCGGAAATCTGCCCGGTGTGTGCGCATCCGCAGAGCTACTTCATGGTCAAGGCGGAAAACTACTGATATTCCTGATTCTGATAGCAAGCACCCCTCCTTCGGCAAATCACCGAAAGAGGGGTGCATTTTCGTTCGTAGATCTTTGGGAGCAACACGCGCATACAGTATGCAGATGCGCTCATCTCAATCGCGAAAAGGGTGTCGAGAGGGTCGAAGACCCTTCGCAGGTGCAGGGCAGAGCCCTGCTGGGGTCAAGGGGCAAAGCCCCTTGGGTCTCCCCCGTCCTTTATTTCTGGTCGGGAATCAGAACCGCCTTGATGCGGCGGACGCCAGCGGAAGAGGATTCTTCCTTCTGAATCTTGAACGTGCCCAAATCGCCGGTGTTCTGCGCGTGGGGGCCGCCGCAGATTTCAAAGGAGTAATCGCCCATCTTGTAGGTGCGAACCTTCTCGCCGTACTTGGACTCAAACAGGCCGATTGCGCCCTTCTCCTTCGCTTCCGGCACGGTCATCTCTTCGCACACAACCGGCACTTTCGCCTGAATCGCTTCATTGACCATCTTTTCGACCTGCGCCAGCTCGTCCTTGGTCACCTTGCGGCCGAAGGAAAAGTCGAAACGCAGACGTTCCGCCGTGATGTTCGAGCCCTTCTGCGCCACTTCGTCGCCGAGCACTTTGCGCAGCGCCGCGTGCAGCAGGTGGGTCGCGGTGTGCAGGCGTGCGGTTTCCTCGCTCGTGTCCGCCAGACCGCCCTTGAACTTCTGCTCAGCGCCCTGATGGCTCAGCTCCTGATGCTTGCGGAACGCTTCCTCAAATCCGGCGGTATCCACCGTCAGATTGCGCTCCTTCGCCAGTTCCACGGTCATCTCAATCGGGAAGCCGTAGGTGTCGTAGAGGTGGAACGCCGTCTCGCCGTCAATCTTGCCATCCGCCGCGCGGGACGCCACCTTGTCGAACTCCTTGTTGCCCTGCTTCAGCGTGCGGGCAAAGCGGCCTTCCTCCAGCGTCAGCTGATCGATGACGAACGCCGCGTTGCGCTCCAGCTCCGGATACGCATTCTTGTACTGGTTGATGATAACCTTCGCGATTTCGCAGGTGAAGCCGTCGGGCATACCGAGCTGCATCCCGTAGCGCACCGCGCGGCGAATCAGGCGGCGGAGAATATAGCCCTGATCCGTGTTGGACGGGGACACACCGCGGTCGTCGCCCAGAATAAAGGTGGACGTGCGCATGTGGTCGGCAATGATGCGGAACGCCTTGGTCGTTTCCTCATCCGCGCCGTACTCCTTGCCGGACAGTTCGGCAATCTTCGCCAGAATGTCGGTGAAGGCGTCCGTCTCATAGACGGTCTTCTTGCCCGTCAGCACACAAATCGTGCGTTCCAGGCCCATGCCGGTATCGACGTTCTTCTGCTTGAGCGGAATGAACGTGCCGTCCTTCTGCTTGTTGTACTGCATGAACACGTCGTTCCAGATTTCCAGATACGCGCCGCAGTGGCAGGCAGGCGAGCAGTTCGGGCCGCAGGGCTTTTTGGTGATGATGAACATCTCGGTATCCGGGCCGCACGGGCCGGTGATGCCCGCCGGGCCCCACCAGTTGTGCTCCTTCGGCAGATAGAACAGGTGGTCATCCTTCACGCCGCAGCTGCGCCAGAGATTGGCTGCTTCCTCGTCGCGGGGGCAGTCCTCGTCGCCCTCAAAGACGGTGAACGCCAGCTTGTCGGGATCCAGACCGAGGTATTTTTCGCTCGTCAGGAACTCCCAGCTCCACGGAATCATTTCCTTCTTGAAATAGTCGCCCAGCGACCAGTTGCCCAGCATTTCAAAGAAGGTCAGGTGGCTGGGGTCACCCACGTCGTCAATATCACCCGTGCGGATGCACTTCTGCACGTCGGTCAGGCGCGTGCCGGCGGGATGGGGCGTACCCATCAGGTACGGCACGAGCGGGTGCATACCGGCGGTGGTGAACAGGACGGTCGGGTCATTTTCCGGAATAACGGAGGCGGAGGGAATCCGATGATGTCCCTTGGACTCCATGAACTGCTGGAACATTTCCCGCAGCTGGGCGGATGTAATCTGCTTCATAAAGGCTGCTCCCTTCAATTTCGCACAAAATGGGGTCAATCGCAAGGGCTATTATACCATTCTGTCATGCGATTTGCAAGGGCTTCACGCGGTTTCCTGCGCCATTTGCGCCTTCTGCGCACGAATGACCTTCGTCATCATCCAAACGGCGAGGGCAAGCGTCAGCACATCCGCCAGCGGCTGGCAGACTTCCAGCCCGCGCAGCCCCCACACGTTCGGCAGCACCAGCAGCGTCGGAATCAGGAACAAGCCCTGCCGCGCTGCCGCCAGAATCGTCGAGCGGATGCCGTAGCCAATCGCCTGCGTGTACATGTTGCTCAGCGTGATAAATCCCCACGCCCACACGGTCAGAATCTGAACGCGGAAGGTTTCCGTGCCGATGCGAATGACCTCCGGGTCGGAGCGGCGGAACAGCGTGACGACCGGCTCGGCAAAGGCGAAGCCTGCCGCGCCCAGCACCAGCAGCACAATCGTCGTTACCTTGACGCTGAAGGAAAACGCGCGGTGCATCCGGTCATATTTTCTCGCGCCGTAATTGAAGCCGCAGACCGGCTGGAAGCCCTGCCCGAAGCCGACAACGGTGGAGTTGACGAAATTCAGGCAGCGGCTGACAATCGCGAACGCCGCAATCGCAGGGTCTCCATAGACCGCCGCGGCATTGTTGAGCAGCGACGTCGACACGCTCATGATGCCCTGCCGCCCCAGCGACGGCAGACCGTTGTTCAGGATTTTGGCGTACATCTGCTTCGTTGGGCGGTAGTTGCGCGGATGAATCGTGATGGCGTCGGCGTGCGTGCTGCACATCACCAGCAGGATGACAAAGCTCGTCAGCTGCGAAATTGCCGTCGCAATCGATGCGCCCGCAATGCCCATGTCGAACACGAAAATCAGCAGCGGGTCAAGAAGCATATTCAGCAAGCCGCCGGAAATGATGCCGACCATGCCATACGTCGCCAAGCCTTGGAAGCGCAGGAGGTTGTTCATTGACAACGACCCCATCATGAACGGCGCGGCGAGGAAAATATACCGTGCGTAATCCAGCGCATACGGCATAGCGGTCTCCGTCGCGCCGAGCAGGCGCATCAGCGGCTCATTGAACACATTGCCCAGTACCGCAATCAACACGCCCGCCGCCACTGCGGAAAAAAAGCCGACCGCGCTGTACACTTCCGCCTCCTTGCGCTTGCCCATGCCCAGCAGGTGGCTGACGTTCGTGCCGCTGCCCATGCCGAACATGAACGCCAGCGCCTGAATCATCGCCATCACGGAAAAGACAATGCCGACGGCGGCGGAGGCGGATGTGCCGCTTGCGCTGGCTTCCGCCGTGCCAATTTGGCTGACGAAATAGGTGTCCGCCATATTATAATGGAGGTAATCAGCATTGAGCAGATGGTGGGAAGCGCCATTTTCGGGATAATCTTCTCCACCGGCTGCGTCAGGAGCATTTGCTGTCTTTCTTCGGCGCTCATCGCCATAGGATTTGCCCTGCCTTTCTCATTCTCTCTACGCATGGAAGCCCTTTCAGAGCATACCGAATGAAATATTCTGCAAAAATCCCGAAAATCCTTGTTTTTTTCGCCGCACTTGACAAAGAAAGTCAGATGCAGTACCCTTGTATTGGGGAGAGCATCCCCCGAAAGGCAGAAAATCGACATGAAATCGACCGAAGAAATGCTGCAAGCCGCTGTACAGCAGCTGCAAACTGCGGAGCAGGCGCGCCTAACCAGCGAAACCGACCCTGCGCGTCGGCAGCTGCTGCATCTGCTCTATGCGCGGGAAGCCGCCGCGCTGCAATCCATGACACTGGTACGCGCTGAAATCCCCGCCGCCCAAAAGCGGGACTGGAAGCCGCTGATTTTCCCGCTCGCCGCCGCGGTGCTGAATCTGGGTGCGCTGGCGCTCTGGCTGACGCTGCCCAACTGCGTGACGCCGGAAAACAGCGGCTGGATGGGGCGATTCGCGCTGTGCATCGTTGCGCAGTCGGTATCGCTCTGCGCCGCCATCGGGAGCATTGTGAGCGCCATGCGCCGCAAGCCTCCCAAGCCTGTTGTGGTGGCGGATGAGCCTGAGCTTCGCCGTCGCTTGGTGGAAGTGGAAGGGCGAATCGCTTTGGACGCGCAGACCATCGAAGCGCTTTTTGCGCAGGAATCCGTTACCATCATCAGCACAGGCGCGGAAACGGCAGCAGAGCTATATGCCTCGCTGTACGAAATGGCACAGGACGCCCGGCTGGACGGCGACGCAAATCAGGAAAAAGCGCTCTCGTGGCCGCTGTCGAATGCAAAGCGCCTGTTGCATGCGGTCGGCTGCGAAGCGGTGGACTACACGCCGGAAACGGCGATGTTTTACGACGTGATGGACGCGGACATCACCCAGCAGCGCCGCCCGGCGATTGTGCAGAAGGCGGACGGGATTGTGCAGCAGAGGGGACTGTATTTAAGGAAGGGGTAACGCCGTCGCTGCCCCCTTGTCGCGCCCACAGGCGCGAATCCCCCTGCAACAATCAAAATCAAGAAACATGGGTGTGCATTGCGAAGGGGTCAAGGGGGCGACCGCAAAGCCCCCTTGTCGCCTCCGCAGAGGCG
>ENA-ORNF01002345-ORNF01002345.1-human-gut-metagenome-genome-assembly--contig:-NODE-2345-length-14314-cov-3.328985_pt1 | contig 14314 bp, 10 predicted proteins | sample MGYA00242110_ERZ509012 | MGnify/ENA primary metagenome ERZ509012 (study PRJEB26280, sample SAMEA2338714) | human gut metagenome | biome: human gut; feature: human-associated habitat; material: faeces...
AATACTTTTCCGGTAAATTTACCGTCTTTGATTTCTCTTGCAATGTCAACTAAGCACTGGATTCCCCAGTTTTTCGGATCTTCCATGCCGCTGCTTGCATTTTCCAGATAAAAACCATAGGAAATGGAGGAGATCATATCTTCCACTTTATCTGTGCCCGGCTCAAAGAATGTATTCGTCATCCGCGTGTACGCTTTGTGGCTGTTCTTTTCCCTTCTTCCGTTTCCGGTCGGTTTTGTGCCAAGTGCCATAGCAGCCTGTGCATCACAGATTCCGGTCTTTAAGATTCCTTTATCAATGATGACGGTATCCTGCGCAAGTGTTCCCTCATCATCAAAAAAGAAAGTTGCGGTCTCAGATGCTACTGCAGCACCGTCATGCATGGTAACTAATGGGGATGCCACATATTCGCCAATGTATTTTTCTGCCAGCGCATGGTATTTGCTGTCTGCAAGGCCTGCGTACTCAACCCATGCTACCTTCGGGTGGTTTTTCAGGAACTCTGCCACTTTCTCGGCATTTCTGCAGTGACGCTCCACGCGCAGGTGCAGAGTCTCCAGGCCGACATTCGTCAGGAATGCATTCTGCGGGGACTGGCATGCTCCCATATCGCGCATCAGCTGTGCGGTTGCTTTTGTGATGTATGCTTTTTTGCCGAATTTCTGGGTGTAAATAACACCATGATACGACTCGTCCGGTGTGGTAAGACCCGGGAATTTGTCTGCATGCGCATCCCAGTCGAAGTTTCCGGAATCGACAATCGCTCCGCCGAGCGCCATTGCATGGCCGTCCATGTATTTTGTGGTGGAATGGGTGACAATATCTACACCGAACTCGAACGGACGGCAGTTGATCGGGGTTGCAAAGGTGTTGTCGCAGATCATCGGAACGCCGTGCTCATGTGCAAGTTTAACAAACTTGTCAATGTCAAGTACAACACCTGCCGGGTTGGAAATCGTCTCGGCAAAGACAGCTTTGGTGTTCGGCTGGAATGCTTTTTCCAGCTCCTCTGCAGGCGCATCCTGGTCCACGAGGGTAGTCTCGATGCCGAATCGTTTTAAGGTAACGGCGAGCAGGTTGGAGGTTCCTCCGTAAACCTTTGCCGCGCAGACAACGTGGTCGCCTGCCTCACAGATGTTGGTAACAGCAAGCATCGTTGCCGCCTGGCCGGAAGATGTGAGCATGGCTGCCACGCCGCCCTCCAGATCGCAGATTTTCTGTGCTACGACGTCATTCGTCGGGTTCTGCAGACGGGAATAGAAATATCCCTCCTCCTCCAGATCGAACAGTTTTCCCATTTCCTCGCTGGTTGCATATTTGAATGTTGTGCTCTGGTAAATCGGAAGTACACGCGGCTCACCGTTTTTCGGCTGCCATCCTCCCTGTACACAGATTGTGTCCTGGCTGTATCCCATAATTTTTCTCCCTTCTGTAAGTGAAACCGGTCCACCGGGCCGATTTCTGCTGTGCTCAGCGCCATAATAATACCCCCACCCGGGATGCCCGGGCGAGGGTATCGCTTTTTTCTATTATAACTCTGTTTGTTCTTTCCTGCAACTATATGCGCACAGATTTAGGAGAGATATTCATCCACATATTTCTGGATATTGGAAGCATTCACAATCTTCTGCGCCTGTCCGTCCTCCACAACGAGAAGAGTCGGTGCCTGCATGATGCCGTACTGTGCGGCAAGATCCGGGTGACGCTCTGCGTCGATCACCTCATACTGCTCCTCGGCGAGCATTTCTTTTGCCATTTTGCAGTTCGGGCAGGTGCTTGTCGTGAACAGGTACATGCCGTCTTCCTCGATTTTATCTGCTGCTGCAGCGGCTTTCGGCTCTTCTTTTCCAGCGGCCTGCTCTGCCAGTTTCTCTGCTGCGCCGTACGATTTCATTTTCTGCTCCGGCGATTTGGAGTGGATGATATCATATACAGTTCTGTTCTTGTACTCCTGGCGTTTTCCGTCGTTCCAGTTCTTGACCGGACGGTAATATCCCGTGATACGGCTGTAAACCTCTGCCTCTTTTCCACAGATCGGACATGTAAAGTGCTCGCCGGCGAGATAGCCGTCGTTCGCACAGACAGAATACGTCGGGGACAGCGTGTAGTACGGCAGTTTGTAGTTCTCTGCAATCTTCCGCACAAGGGAAGCTGCTGCTTTCCAGTCCGGCAGTTTTTCGCCAAGGAACGCATGGAAGACAGTTCCCGAGGTGTACAGCGTCTGCAGATCATCCTGAATATCAAGCGCAGAGAAAATATCCTCGGTATAGTCCACCGGCAGATGGGAGCTGTTGGTGTAGTACGGGGTATCTCCCTCATGGCCTGCGGTCTTGATATCCGGCCATTTTGCACGGTCGTGTTTTGCCAGACGGTATGCGGTCGACTCCGCCGGAGTTGCCTCAAGGTTGTACAGATCGCCGTACTCCTCCTGGTAATCAGAAAGACGGTTCCTCATATGATTCAGAACCTCCTTCGTAAATTCCTGTGTCCGCTTATCCGTCATGTCTGCACGAAGCCAGTTGGCATTCAAACCTACCTCATTCATACCGATCAGACCAATCGTGGAAAAGTGATTCTCGAAGGTTCCCAGGTACCGTTTCGTATATGGATACAGTCCTTCGTTCAGAAGCTTTGTGATAACTTCTCTCTTGATCTTTAAAGATCTTGCCGCAATATCCATCATCTTATTGAGGCGCTTGTAAAAGTCATCCTTCGTTGCAGACAGATAAGCGATTCGCGGCATATTAATGGTTACCACGCCAACGGAGCCTGTACTTTCGCCGGATCCGAAGAAACCGCCGGTCTTCTTACGGAGCTCTCTTAAATCCAGACGCAGTCTGCAGCACATGGAACGCACATCACTCGGTTCCATATCAGAGTTAATATAATTGGAAAAATACGGTGTGCCGTATTTGGATGTCATTTCAAACAATAACCGGTTATTCTCGGTATCAGACCAGTCAAAATCCCTGGTAATGGAATAGGTCGGAATCGGATACTGGAAGCCTCTGCCATTGGCATCTCCTTCGATCATCGTCTCGATGAAGGCCTTGTTGATCATATCCATTTCCTTCTTGCAGTCCTTGTAACAGAAATCCATCTCCTTACCACCAACAATGGCCGGCAGCTCAGCCAGATCTGACGGAACCGTCCAGTCCAGTGTAATGTTGCTGAACGGAGCCTGTGTTCCCCAGCGGCTCGGTGTATTTACACCGTAAATAAAAGCTTCGATGCACTTCTTTACTTCTTTATAAGAAAGATTGTCCACCTTGACAAACGGAGCCAGATAAGTATCAAAGGAAGAAAACGCCTGTGCACCTGCCCATTCATTCTGCATAATTCCAAGGAAATTCACCATCTGGTTGCAGAGCACGGAAAGGTGTGCTGCAGGTGCGGAGGTAATCTTTCCGGTAATACCGCCTAAGCCTTCTGTAATTAGCTGCTTTAAGGACCATCCGGCACAATACCCGGTAAGCATGGACAGGTCATGGATATGAATGTCCGCATTCCGATGTGCATCTGCGATCTCCTGATCATAAATCTCAGACAGCCAGTAATTTGCCGTAACGGCTCCGGAATTGCTTAAGATCAATCCTCCTACGGAATAGGTCACGGTAGAGTTTTCCTTCACACGCCAGTCTTCAATCTTCACATAGCTGTTTACCACATCCTTGTAATCCAGAATGGTCGAAGTCATGGTACGCATCTTTTCACGCTGCTTCCGGTAAAGAATGAACGCCTTGGCAGCCTCTGCATAGCCTGCCTGCTCCAGAACCTTCTCCACACTGTCCTGAATATCCTCCACATGAATGCCGTCATCCTTCACCTTGCCCTGAAAATCTGCCGTAACTCGAAGTGCAAGAAGATCCACCACATCATTATTGTACTGCACATCGGTAGCATTAAATGCCTTCATAATGGCATCACTGATCTTCGTCAATGTAAAATCTGTAACTTCGCCCTCTCTTTTGATTACCTGAAACACCGTAAGTCCCCCTTTTCTTTGACAAAACAAGAGGCTTTGATATTCATCATAAAAGCCTCGTTTATCTAAGAGTTTATCATTGCCCCAAAGGAAAGTCAACACAAAAGCACAAGATATTGTGTTTACATAACAACATAAACATAAATCTTGTGCTGATTATACAATAATATTTTTTATTTTTATCTAATCTGACCATTGACTACTGGCCATCATCCGGTGAATGGTTTCGTCATTCACCGCAATCCGGATCATAAATCAGCGCGTCTTAAGAAAAAGATATTCTCTCTGTGCCGTCTCATCATCGGGGTAGGATTTCAGGTAGCTTTCCATTAAAACGGAAGCTTTCTTATATTCATGGAGATGCTCATAGGCAATGATCTCATTCATCTTGAGTGTCTGCATCATTCCATTATTCTCAATCTGCATTGCTGTCTGGAAGGCCTGCAGTGCCCCTTCATTATCTTCCATATTTAGTTTACATAATCCAAGCTGGTTCCAGACCTGTGCTGCATCCGGGTTACTTTCCAGATACGTGTTGTATACGCTGATCGCATAGTTATTGTCCCCCAGCGTTTCATAGGTCTTTCCAAGGAATAAAACAGCTTCGTATCCCTTCTCATCCCGTGCCTTTTCCAGATAAGTGCGGGCATTCTCATAATCCTCGAGATAGTAGCTGATTCTGCCCTTTTCATAATTGGTCATCTTCTTCGTATCATTCTCCATGGCGGTCTGAAGATAGGCTGTTCCGATCTCCTTGTAACCATGTTCATTGAGAATACAGTAGATATCAATAATCCTGTCATAATCGGAAGGTGCGGCTGCAATTGCTGCATCAAAGCTCTGCTGTGCTTCTTCGATCTGGTCTTTCTTAGTATATGCTGCACCACGGAAATAAAGGGCGTCCTTCTCATCCTTCTTCATGGCAATGATTGCATCATATACCGCTATGGCATTGTCATAGTCACCCTGCTTATAATAAGCTGTTGCCAGATAATAATTGATGTCATAATCCATATTTTCAATCAGACCATTGCTATGATTGAGCGAGGTAAGAAATGCTTCCACTGCCTCCGGGTACATGGTCTTTCCTAAATAGGCAATTCCCTCTCCCCGATACAGAAGCCGTTCATTCTCTCCGGCTTCCTTTGCTGCTTCAAAACAGGTGAGCGCCGTATCATAGTCCAATGACTTAATGGCTTCCATACCTGCCGTTATATTTTCAGATTTTGCTGCTCCGCAGCCGGTAAGTGCCAAAAGCAATATTGAGGCTGCCAGTAACGGATACATTCGTTTCTTTAACATGACTTGCGAAGTCCCTTCGGATAGTGATTTTTAAGGCTTCCTCCTGCTGCTTTCCCAAAGCCCAGACTGTAGCCTTCCACGGTAACAAGGCACCAGCCCTTCCGGTCTTCTGCCGGGAAGGTATAGCCTTCTATATATTTTATCGCATCTTCCACTGACAAATCAATGGTATCTTTAACATCTTTGCTCTTTAAGGAAAGAGCCAGTGCATGGGACGGTTCGAAACGATTCTTTTTAAAGGTTCCAAGATGCAGTCCAGGGCGCAGTACCTTAAGTCCATGCAGATCCGGTGTTCCTTCCGGAACAAGATACAACTGATCTCCAAAGGTAAGATAGGAAGCTCTCTCCTTCCCCTCCCGCCAGGAGGACTTAAGTGTCTGTGCTTCAAACTGTTCGAATGCAGCGATGGCTTCCGTCATCTGGTTTGACACGGACTGGCTTTTCTTATCTTTTCCTTTTTGGAAAGTGCTTCCCTTTTTCATTTTTTTCCGGTCACAATCCCTTGAATGAGAAGCGCTCCGCATCACGGAAGGAGCTTCTCCCATGTTCGAAATCAAATCCCGGTTCATTTCCCGGCCATTCACCTCAGGACAGGAAGTTCCTTCTTTTTGCAAAAGAGCTGCAAAGTGACCTTCCCCATTTACCTTATGCGGCCATAGGCGGACCGTCTTCTGAAGCTCTTTGCGGAATCGTTCTTCCATGTCGTATGTGGTCTTCCTCTTAGACTGTCCCTGATTCTGCAGCAGCTTCATCAATGCTTCCTGCCTAACAAGCCCGGGTTCCATTCCTCCTGCAAGCGGAACCGGAAGCAGCTTCATATCCGGATGCTTCGCAAGAAAATGTGCGATCATTTCTTCGTCCTCTTCCGGTGCAAAGGTACAGGTCGAATAAACCAGAATTCCGCCACCCATCAGCATGGTATAGGCACACTCTAAAATCTCCTCCTGCCGTCCCGCACACAGCCTCACATTCTCTAAGGACCACTGCTCTACCGCCTCTTCGTTCTTGCGGAACATTCCTTCCCCTGAACAGGGCGCATCCACCAGAATCCGGTGAAAATAGGACGGGAAACGTTCTGCCAGCACCTTGGGATCATGATTTAAAACAATGTCATTTACAATCCCCATGCGCTCGATATTCTCAGACAGAATCCTGGCCCTTGCCGGATGAATTTCATTGCTGAACAGAATTCCCCTGCCTGCCATGGCTGCTGCCATCTGGGTACTCTTCCCTCCGGGAGCCGCACACAGGTCAAGGATCCGCTCTCCGAAGAACCGGAAGTCATCGGAGCTCTTTTTCTCCCTTTGTCCCTCTGTATCATTTTCGGTTCCGCTCTTCTCTGCATCTTCGGAATTTACAAAATCAGGATCTGCCCTCTTGCAGATTGCCGCCGGTGCCATCGCACTGGCTTCCTGAATATAGTACACTCCGGCCTCATGAAAAGGATGCTTCCCGGGCTGCAAAGAGTCCTCATAATAGAACCCGTTTTCTTCCCAGGCAACCTGTTCCTTTAACGGCTCTCTTTGCTTAAATACGGAAGTCTGATCATACTGCTCCTTCGATCCTTTTAACGGATTGATCCGCAGAGAATGTGCATGGTCATTTCCATAGCATGCCGCAAAATCCTCGTATTCTTCTTTCAGCAGCTCTTTCATCCGGTTCGTAAATTGTTCAGGAAGCATTTCTAATTACCTCTGTTCTGTATTTTTACAGCCATTCTGCCAGCTACTTATTTTCCATGTATCATAACAGGCGCAGAATAAAAACAGCTATCCGGATTACATCGCCGGATAGCTATTATTTTAATGGAATACAAAAACTTTTACAACCGGAACTGCTTTATTTTCTTCAGCCGAATTTTCTTCAGTGGATTCACATATTGCTGCTGTCCACCTCTGAATCCTATCCAATCATTACTTCGCCACATCATAATTGCTTGTAAGAACTATTTCCTCAGACAGGGTTTTCTGATTTACCTCTTTTTCCGAACGGATCTCCTCGACCCATACGGTCTTACTCTCTCCCGGAAGCAGATCAAAATAATTATCAGACAGGATCACATCCGTATCCGTAAATTCAATTTCATCACATAAATCATAAAAATAGTCATCGGGATAACAGCCTCCACCCCATACACGGATACAGTTAAAGTTGGCCCTCCGGCAATCCTTCAAAAGGCGTTCTGTTCGTTCTTTGCTGCGTTTTCCGAAGATACTGTCTTCCGGAATGTAGTTTGCTCCTTTGGCAAAGATCTCCATTCCATTGATACAGAACGTAAATCCTGCGCCCCACTCATCCGGTCTGCGCACCACCGTAAAATCACGGATTCCAAAACGGATTGACTTCTCCTGAATGATCTGGTTTTCTCCCTTCAGGCTTACACATACCCGGTATAGCTTCTGCTCTCCATAACCGTTCGGCCACCAGCGTTCCGGGTTCTTAATCTCTATTGAAAAAGTCTGTGTTTCTTTTGCATCTGCAGTCTGTATGGCTAACTCTTTTCCTTCTGGATCATACACTCTGCATTCTGCAATCATCCTGGCTGCATCACTTTGCATAACTTCATTCTTTAAAATCACAGAAAGGTGACTGACCTCTTCTTCATTCTGCTGACGGATCTGTACATTCTGTATCCGCGCACCATTTACCTCTTCGATATAAATATCCCGCCAGATTCCCATATCCGGGAGCTTCGGACCCCGGAACCGTTCCCTGGTGCCATTCCTTCTCCTTTACCTGCTTCATCTTCCATTGTCCGTTTAATGTAATCATTGTGTTCTCTCCTGATCTGTTTTATGATTAAGTATTCTCCCAGCGTATCTTCTACTCTGTCATTCCCATCGGCGGCAATTTAAAATTGCTGCCTAACTTTCATTATAAACATACAGGCAGCGTTCACAAGCAAATTTCAAGTCAAAAATCGTATAAATATCTTGCGATCCAACGGAATTAATCCGGCAGGCTTCCTGTAAGACACAATGCTCCCCATCCAACACGGTTATTCGGATATACACTTTCACTCCGCAATGTGCGGGCACCTCTTCGAAGATAGGCCTTTACCTTTTCTCCATACAGAAAAGGATCATTTCCTCTCACAATACCCGTTGCTGTCAAGTAGTTGCTACAAATTATTTTAGCTTTTTTATCCTCATTTTTCCTTGAAGCTTTGTGGGCTAGTGTTACATTGTTGTCACGTTTTCCATAGGCTGCTGCTACATTATTGCTTCATCTGCGGACGGATGCTGTAAAATTGTTGTCACACTATTGAAGATACTGCCATCGTTTTTATTGAATTTCCAATAAATGTTGATGGCTTTCTCATTACTTATTGCTATCTTTTCTATAAATGCATCCGCCATTTCTTTTGTAAGAGTCTCAAAACCGGCATATTGCAGGAGGATTCCATAATCCCTTGTATCTGCATATAACAAACTATTACAGGTATCTAACTGCTTCTTTAACTTTTCCCGTTGCATCCGCTTTTCAGAAATCTGCTGTTCCAACTGTCTGCGATATTCCATATACTGCTCCTTGGTATATGTACCCGCATGATATGCCTCCAATAGACCAGCCTTGCTTTCTGTCAGTTCTGTTATCTCTGCTTCTACACTCATTATTTCTTTATCCGTTTTCCTGATGATTGTGCGTTGTTCCTCTGCAACTTCCTTTCTGACACTCGCCAAGTCTGCCAGTTTTGTTATTTGCACCTTAATTTCTTCCAGTACAATTTTCTCTAATAACTCATTACTAACGCTGCCAGAGAGACATTCATTATTACTATTCAGCTTTTGATTCGGACAATAATAATACAGTCTGTCGCCTGCCAGTTTCATAATCCTTAGTCTGCGATGGCAATATCCACAATACACCTTTCCTTTCAGTGCATATTGAACAGGCTTCCTTACCACTGCTTTTTTGCAGAAAAACCTTTCCTGCACCTTATCAAACACTTCTTTGCTAATAATAGCGGAATGATGGTTTTCAAATACTTTCCATTCTTCCCTCGGTTTTAATATTGCCCGGCTTCCGCCCACTTGCGCCTGAACAGATTTATTATAAACCATACTGCCAAGATAACTCTCATTTGTCAGTATTGCTTTTACGGTTCCCGGCTGCCAGTATTTATGTTCCTGTTGCAGTTCCTTTCGATTCTGTTTCTTTCTTTGATTTTTGTATTCCAGCGGTGTAGGCACCTTCTCATCATTCAATGTTCTGCAAATCTGCGTCAAATTCTGCCCTGACAAAGACAGTTCAAAAATATGTCTGATCACTTCGGCTTCTTCTGGTACAATCAGTAATTCATTCCGGTTACCCTCATTCTTCGCATATCCAAAAGGAGTATTTCCTGTTGCATATTTGCCTTGATTTTTCTTTGCCATTACAGAGCTTCTCACTTTTTCTGAAACATCCTTACAGTAAAAATCTGCCAGCAGACTTTGAAAACCGATATCAATATCAGCCGTTTTCCCGATATAATCCTTACTGTCATAATGTTCCGCAATAGAGATAAAACGAATACCCATAAATGGGAAAATCTGCTCCATGTAAGTACCTAATTCAATGTAATCCCTTGAGAACCGTGACAGGTCTTTCACAATGACACATTTGATTTCATTCTGCTTTATTTTTTCAAGCATAGCCTGCATCCCCGGCCTGTTCATTGTTGTTCCTGAGACTCCATCATCATAAAATTCGCAATATTCATAACAGGAAAGCTCCGGATGCTCTAAAATATATCTCTTTATCAACAGTCTCTGATTTGTAATACTGTTACTTTCCACCTTAATGTCATCATCCTCCATGGAAAGACGGTAGTATCCTGCAATTATATTCTTAGGCATCACATTCACCTCCGGCTTCATTTTTAAACCGGAACTGGATATCTATCACTCCATCCGATGAAACAGTAATCTTCTCTATCAAAGACTCTATTAGCTGAATGTTTAGTTTTTTACACCCTTTTGCTTTTTGCAGAGAACGTAAAAACTTATTCTGTTCCTCTGCCCTTATTTCACTTTTTCTTATTTTCTGCTTTAATTCCTCCATTCTTTTCTCGCAGAAATTTTCATACTCAGATCTGTTTTCCCGAAAAGAAGAATACTCCTGATTGCTTACACAGCCCTCTTTATACTGCATATACAAAGCTGCGGCCTGCGCACTGAGTTTCTGTTTTTCCTGCATGATTTTATTTTGTTCTTTAAGATAAGCCGCTTTCATTTTTTCATATTCTAAGTTGTTCATAGCAGTCAGAGCCTTGGAAGAAAGATTCTGTTCTTTCAAAATCTGTTTCATCTGCTCTAAACAACAACGTTCAATCTGTTCTTCTTTTATGTAATTTTTAGAACATCTCCTCCCATCAATATAATAAGCTCTCCGGCAATAATACGAATAACTCTTTTTTCCATTCACTCTGCTCTGATAATATGTTGCGTGCATCTTACCACCGCAGTTCCCACAATAAAGAATATGACGGAAAATATTTTCATCGTCCGTTACAGCACCCTTTCCGGTTTTTCTCTTATCAGCAGGTTTCTTCGCCATTCTTTTCAACCCTGCATTTACCCTATCAAACAATTCCTGCTCTATGATTGGTTCATGGCTGTTTTCTACTGTAATCCATTCATTTTCCCCGGTATGGCAGTTTCCTTTCTGTCCCTCCTGTAATCGTGATTTTCTCTTGCACTGCACAAGTTTACCCATGTATACCGGATTAGATAATACACCCTTGATAACGCCGGGATTCCACTGATGAAGTATCTCCCCATTTTTCCAATATGTATGACCGTATTTATTGTAATCACTGATTCTATGCACTTTCTTCCGATAAAGGCATGATGACATTTCGCCATAAGAAATGCCGAACGCATAACTTTCAAAAAGATAACGTACAATCCCTGCATTTTCAGGATGAATTACCAGCTTCCTTATTCCGTTTATTTCCTCCGCAGTATACCCATAAGGTGCTGTGCTCCCGATATATGCGCCTCTCTCAGCGGCAATTTTTCTTGCAACCATTACTCTTTTTGATATATCTTTTGCATACATATCATTTACAAGATTCTTAATGTTCATTACCAGTTTTTTTTCCGAAATATTTTCAGACATGGAATCAAACCCATCTGTAACCGCAATAAACCGAACCCCTAAAAACGGTAATATTTTTTCTATATAATTTCCCGTTTCTAAATAATCCCTGCCAAATCTCGATAAATCCTTTACAATAATGCAATTTACGTTATGATTTCTTACATCATCCATCAGCCTGTCAAATCCTGCTCTCTCAAAGGAAGTGCCTGAAATCCCCCTATCTATATAGATATCATAGATTTCAAATTTCTGCTTCTTTTTAGGATTATTGTTTTGGGTGGTTATATATTGACGGATAATTTCTATCTGATTTTCTATGGATTCGGATTTTCTGTCATCATGATCTACTGATAATCGGCTGTATATTCCAACAGAATACTTTACAATAAGTACTTCCATAGCTTCTGTTTCCACTGGCATTTCCAAGTATCTTTTCTTCATTCTCGCCATTTTATATCACCTCCTGCATAGAAGTTTTTTCGTGACACATCTGGCTCATAACAGCTAATTTATCCATTTCATTAGAAAATCGAAACTCTATCTCTAATCTTTTGTCCTCATGAACATATATCTTACGGATTGTTGTTACCAGCAGTTCCCTGTCCAGCTCCTGAGGTTCCAGTGTTTCCTTAATCTTTTCAAGCTGTGATTTTGCAGCAACACCATTCCGAAACATGTCTTTTATGATTTTCTTTTGTGCAGCTATGGCATTTTCCAGTTCACTGCATTTTCTCTCATATAAATTGTGAAATTCGTCAAATTCCTTTTTATCAATCAGCCCTCCCTTTAAATCAGCAAACAGACTGCTCTTTAACCCATAATATCTGCTATATTCTGTTTGGAGCGTTGCTATCTGTGAATCATATTCAACGACCTGTTCGTAATTGACATTCATCTGTTCTAAATACTCAGCAACTTCCGAATAGGATGCCATCAATTCAAGGTATTTCTTAATCTCCTTAAATACAATCCTTTTTAACGTCTCTTCCTCTATACTGTGCCTGCTGCATCCCATAGACTTGTTTTTAGTCTGACAGATATAAAATACTTTCTTTTTACCTTTATAGGAATTTACTCTTTTTATCATGGGCGCTTTACAATCTGCGCATATCAAAACACCGCTGAACAAATTAGCCGTATCTGTGTTACTTGAAGCCCTCCCATCATATTTCAATAAATCTTGAACCGTTAAAAATTCAACTTCTGATATAATGGCCTTATGGGTATTTTTTACACAGATCCATTCTTCCTGTGGTTTATCAATTCTCTTTTTTACCTTATAATTTACTTTCTCTTGTTTTCCCTGCACCATGGTTCCGATATATACCGGATTCACTAAAATACGTTTCACAGATGCTGCCGCCCATTTTGCAGTAGAGGTGCCTTCAAATCCTGTATAATACTTCATTCCAAGAGACTTTTTATATTCCATAGGTGATAAGATGCCTGTGGCATTCAGCTTTTCTGCGATTGCTCCCAGACTCATTCCCACTATCTTCCATGCAAAAATTTTCCTTACAATATCTGCAGCATATTCATCAACAACTAAGCTGTTCTTATCTTCCGGATTCTTCTTATAACCATAAACAGTAAATGCACTGATACATTTTCCTTCCATGCGCTTTACTTTCTGCTGTGCCTTGACCTTCATAGATATATCTCTGCAATAACTGTCATTTACAAAATTTTTAATTGGCAATATCAGACTGCTGTCTGATTTGTCTGCATACAGACTGTCAAAACCATCCGTAACCGCAATAAAGCGCACATTTAAAGCCGGGAAGGTCTTTTGTATAAACCGCCCGGCTTCTATATAATCTCGTCCAAATCTAGACAAATCTTTTACTAACACACAGTTCACTTTTCCGGCACGAACATCTGCCATCATTCTCTGAAATTCCGGTCTTTCAAAATTCGCCCCCGAATAGCCATCATCAATGTAAATATCATAAATCCGCAAATCTTCATGGCTTTGAACGTATGCTCTTAAAATGTCTCTTTGACTGCTGATACTGTTGCTTTCTGTCTTTTTACTGCCGTCCACATCTGCATCATCTTTAGACAGACGCAGATACAGACCAGTATCATAAATATTCTTGTTATCCATTTGCATCACTCCTGACCTTATATTCGCTAATAAGAAGTCACACAAATATCGCGCTAAAGTCAGGAATCCACTTTTCAATCCTGTCCTTAGATTAACATAGCTTTCTGTATTTGTCGAATCCTTTTTAATATTTCAGCTCTGCAATTTGCCTCAGATAATGTTTCAGCGCATCTGTTGCAGAATAATCGTCCTTGCCAAAATGCACCCTGACCACATAGCCCTCATTCAAATGCGTTGACAAATCTCCATTTTTGTCAGATGCAAATTCGCTCAGCTTCTTCTCTACCGGATGTGTTTTGACAATAGTGACCGTATCAATATCCAATAAATCTTCCTTTTTCACTTCCATGATATCTGTTTTATGGATATCTTCACGCCGAGCATCTCTCATATCCTGCAATTTCCCCATAGAACATCTTATTCCTCCGTTTCTATCATCCTATGCAAAATATGGATTGTCCTATGACCTGAACTCTCTCCAAAGCATCCTTTCCGTATCACTTATATTCTTTTTTACAACTGCTACACTGGCCAGTACAAAGAAAATCACTGTAATATCCAACATCATACTAATCACTATCAATACTACTGTCATTCTGAATCCCTCCACAAAAGCACTGGCAGCGCCGGATATTTCACCCGAATCACCGCCAGTGCTTATACATCATTTATTCCATTCCCTGTCTCGCATATCTTCCCCTACTCTCGTAATCGCAACACTGGCTAACAAGAACATAACGGCAAGGGTGCCTGCTACAGCGCCCACAACGATCAATACGATTTTCATTCTTCTTCCCACTCCTTATCCATAAAATAACTGTCTGCTTTCTTCC
>ENA-ORNF01002349-ORNF01002349.1-human-gut-metagenome-genome-assembly--contig:-NODE-2349-length-14309-cov-3.557598_pt1 | contig 14309 bp, 13 predicted proteins | sample MGYA00242110_ERZ509012 | MGnify/ENA primary metagenome ERZ509012 (study PRJEB26280, sample SAMEA2338714) | human gut metagenome | biome: human gut; feature: human-associated habitat; material: faeces...
AAAAACAAAGGGGTATGGTACGCTTACAGTGATGATGAGTTAAACCAGATACTGACGGAGATTGGGCGTGATGGCAATAACAAGATCCAGCGTTACAAAGGATTAGGTGAGATGGATGCCGAGCAGCTCTGGGAGACCACCATGGATCCGGAAAAACGTATTTTGAAACGTGTCATGATAGATGAGGAAAATTCTTCTGAAATTGACGTTACGTTCACGACCCTGATGGGAGATAAGGTAGAACCGAGACGTGAATTTATTGAAGAAAATGCAAAATATGTCCAGAATCTGGATATCTAAGGGATTTGCAGCAATAGAAGAAATGGGAGAACAATCAAATGGATGACAAAATTTTTGATCAGATACATGACGTTGATTTGAAAAAGACGATGGAGACATCCTATATCGACTACGCCATGAGTGTTATTGCACAGCGTGCATTGCCGGATGTCAGAGATGGTCTAAAGCCAGTACAGCGTCGAGTGCTTTATTCCATGATAGAATTAAATAATGGACCGGATAAGCCACATCGTAAATGTGCGCGTATCGTCGGTGATACCATGGGTAAATACCATCCACACGGAGACAGTTCCATCTATGGTGCATTAGTTAATATGGCACAGGAGTGGTCAACCAGATATCCATTGGTAGATGGACATGGAAACTTTGGTTCCGTGGATGGAGACGGCGCGGCTGCAATGCGATACACCGAAGCACGTCTTTCCAAAATATCCATGGAAATGCTTGCAGATATCAATAAAGATACCGTAGATTTTGTTCCAAACTTTGATGAGACAGAGAAGGAGCCTACAGTACTGCCGTCCCGTTATCCAAACCTTCTGGTAAATGGTACGACTGGTATTGCCGTTGGTATGGCAACCAATATTCCGCCACACAATCTTCGTGAGGTGATCAATGCGGTAGTAAGGATCATTGACAATCAGGTCAATGAAGACCGGGAGACCGATATCGAAGAATTATTATCCATCGTAAAAGGACCAGACTTCCCAACCGGAGGTATGATCCTCGGAACAGCCGGCATCAGTCAGGCATACCGCACCGGACGTGGAAAAGTGCGTGTTCGTGCAGTGACAGATATTGAGCCGATGCAGAACGGAAAAAACCGTATTGTTGTAACGGAACTTCCTTACATGGTCAACAAAGCAAGACTGATCGAGAAGATCGCAGAACTTGTCCGTGATAAGAAGATCGATGGAATCACAGATTTACGAGATGAATCCGATCGTCAGGGAATGAGGATCTGTATCGAATTAAGAAGAGATGTAAATCCAAATGTAGTATTAAATCTGTTATTCAAACATACACAGCTGCAGGATACCTTTGGTGTTATCATGTTAGCACTGGTAAATAACCAGCCAAAAGTCCTGAATTTACAGGAAATGTTGAACTACTACCTCATTCACCAGGAGGACGTAGTTACAAGAAGAACAAAATATGATCTGAACAAAGCAGAGGAGCGTGCACATATCTTAAAGGGATTACTGATCGCACTCGACCATATTGACGAAGTGATCAGTATCATCCGCAGCAGCCAGAATACGGCAGAAGCAAAAACACGTTTGATGGAGCGTTTTGCATTAAGTGATGCACAGGCACAGGCAATCGTAGATATGCGTCTGCGTGCGCTGACCGGTCTGGAACGCGAAAAGTTAGAGGCAGAGTATGCAGAACTGATGGACCGCATTGCAGAATTAAAAGCAATTCTGGCAGATCATAAAAAACTGCTTGGAGTCATCCGTCAGGAGATCCTTCTCATTGCAGACAAATACGGGGATGAACGTAGAGCTTCGATCGGTTTTGATGAGTATGATATTTCCATGGAAGATCTGATCCCGGTAACCAATACCGTCATTACAATGACAAAGCTAGGATATATTAAACGAATGAGCCTTGATAATTTCCGCGCTCAGAATCGTGGTGGAAAAGGAATCAAGGGAATGGAGACCATTGAGGACGACTACATCGAAGAACTTCTGATGACGACATCACATCATTATATGATGTTCTTTACCAATACAGGTCGTGTTTATCGATTAAAGGCATACGAGATACCGGAAGCCAGCAGAACAGCCAGGGGAACTGCAATCGTAAACCTGTTGCAGCTGCAGCCGGGAGAAAAAATTACAGCAGTCATTCCAATCAGAGAGTACACGGAAGGACATTTCCTTTTCATGGCAACCAAGAAAGGAATCGTCAAAAAGACACCGATTACTGATTATGCAAATGTAAGAAAGACAGGACTTGCAGCCATTAATCTGAGAGAAGATGACGAGCTGATCGAAGTAAAGAAGACCGACAATGAGCAGGACATCTTCCTGGTAACCAAATATGGACAGTGTATCCGTTTTAAAGAGACGGATGTCAGAAAAACAGGAAGAACTTCCATGGGTGTGATCGGTATGAACCTGACCGATGGGGATGAAGTCATTGGTATGCAGATGGAATCACAGGGCGAGGCTCTGATGATCGTTTCCGAAAAAGGTCTTGGAAAATGTACGTTGATCTCCGAATTTACAACGCAGAACCGTGGCGGTAAAGGTGTAAAATGCTACAAGATTACCGAGAAAACCGGAAATATCATTGGTGTGAAAGCAGTCAATAAAGAGAACGAACTGATGCTTATTACAACTGAAGGAATTATTATCCGGATCAAGGTAAGCGACACAGCACTTCTCGGACGTATCACATCCGGTGTTAAACTGATCAATCTGGATGAAAATGTTACAGTTGCAAGTATCGCAAAAGTACGTGAGGACAAGAGCCTTATGGAAAATACCGATACCTCAGAACTGTTAAGTGAAGAGGAAGAAGCAGAAAGTGCGGCACTTGCAGCAGAGAATGCAAAAAAGGCAAGTGGACAGGATACTGAAACAGATGACGAACTTATGAAAGAACTCTTAGAAAGAGCAGAAGCAGACGCATCCGAAGAAGAATAAATGAATTTTAAGAGACAGGAGCCAGAACAAGGGCTCCTGTTTTTTCGTTAATAGCCAGTTTCTAAAGTTGTGCAATACTTACAAAAAAATTGAGGATTCATTGAAGCGGTGGCAGGGGTGTGCTAGAATGTACTAAAAATATGTATTAATCTTAAAATTAAAAAATACTGGCAGAATTAAGAATCATCCAGAATATGCAAAACCGTGGTTATTCCATCAATAAAATAGCAGAAGCGATTGGAAAAACGGAGGATGAGATCAATAATATACTTAAAAATCAGGACTAAAAATATGAAAACCATCAGAAGAATATTTATTATTTATGTCATAGCATTAACCATAGTACTGCTTTTCAAAAGTGGGTTATCAATTTATTCCATTATGGATCGGATCAGCTCTGTTAAAACGAATCGTGAAATGGGAATTTGGAATTTTAATCTGATCCCGTTAAAAACGATCGTACAGCAGGTACAACATGGGCGGGAATTATGGGCGGTAGAAAACATAATAGGAAACATCATAATTTTTGTCCCATTTGGAATATTGTTTCCGTTAGCCTTTCAAACAAGATTTGAAAAAACGATTTCTATAGGCATATTATATATCCTGATAATAGAGACGATACAGTTCATTACCATGCTGGGAATTTTTGATGTAGATGATATGATATTAAACACGACAGGGATATGCTGTGGATATTTGATCTTGAAAATAATAAAACAGTTGCCCCACCATTTGTAAAGTGTTATAGTAAATTCCGGGTGGCATTCTCTGGAAGCCATACCGGAATTTTTAATCAGAAAAAGAATATAAAACGATGAAAAGACTGCTTATATCCAAAGAGGAATGAGACTGTCGCAGGATGCTTCCGAAGGGAGGTAATCTATGCAGATTGGTTTTATAGGAGCCGGCAAAGTCGGCGTATCACTGGGAAAATATTTAAAAGAAAGTGGCAGAAATGTAGCGGGTTACTACAGTCTGACCGAGAAGTCCGCCAGATGGGCGGCAGAATTTACAAACACAACCTATTATGAGAAACTACAGCATATAATAAGCGATTGCGACATATTGATGTTTACCGTACCGGACGATTGTATTGCAAAAGTCTGGGAAGAGGCAAAGCCATACGCCTCTGGTAAGATCATCGCTCATTGTAGTGGTCTTCATAGTTCAAAAATCTTTTCTGATAGCACCGCAGTAAATTGCAGTGCCTATTCCATACACCCTTTATGTGCGATCAGCAGCAGGGAAAGTTCTTATGAACAGCTAAAGAACGCATTGTTTACCATCGAGGGTGATGCAACACATATTTCCACCATACAACAGATCTTTGAAGAAGCAGGAAATCGTACCTGTGTTATTTTGGCAGAAAACAAGGCAAAATATCACGCGGCAGCGTCCCTGGCATCGAATCACATGACAGCCATTTTTTCCATGGCACAGGAATTATTTTTATTATGTGGATTTTCAGAAGACGAGGCAAGAGCGGAATTGTATACGCTTGCGAGAGGCAATCTGGAAAATATCAAAAAACAGGGCTGTGTCTCATCCCTTACCGGACCGATTGAACGGGGCGATGTAGAAACAGTGAGAAAACATTTAGAGTGTCTGCCGATAGAAATTGCATCTGCTTACCGGAAAAATGGCGTGCAGCTTGTAAAACTGGCAGAGCAGAAACATCCGGATCAGGAATATGGGGAAATAAAGCAATTACTCGTAACGGAGTAGTCGCGACAAATAAGATTCAGAATTGGAGATTAAGATGAAAAACACTGTATTAACGTTGCAGAAACAAAAAGAAGACCACGATAAGATCGTAATGGTAACCGCATACGATTACACAACAGCAAAAATAATGGACGAAGCAGGAGTAAATACCATACTTGTGGGAGATTCCTTAGGAATGGTAATGCTTGGATATGAAGATACCCTTTCCGTTACCATGGAGGATATGATCCATCATTCCGCAGCCGTTGCAAGAGGAGCAAAAGATGCGTTTGTAGTAACAGATATGCCATTTATGTCCTATCAGACGTCGGTTTATGATGCCGTTGTCAATGCAGGACGTCTGATGAAAGAAGGTCGTGCCAATGCAGTAAAACTGGAAGGCGGTGTAGAGGTTGTACCTCACATTGAAGCAATCGTGAAGGCATCCATTCCGGTTGTAGCACATATCGGACTGACCCCACAATCCGTCAATGCATTTGGTGGATTTAAAGTACAGGGAAAAGATATCAAAGCGGCACAAAAACTGATCGAAGATGCCAAAGCAGTAGAGGCAGCAGGCGCATGTATGGTAGTAATGGAATGCGTACCGGCAAAACTGGCAGCAAGAATCAGCGAAGAACTTACAATCCCAACCATAGGAATCGGTGCGGGAGCCGGATGTGATGGGCAGGTTTTAGTATATCAGGATCTACTTGCAATGTATGGAGAGTTCAGACCAAAATTTGTCAAGGTATTTGCAAATGTCGGAGAAGTAATGAAGGAAGGCGTAGCCGCATATATCAAAGAGACAAAAGAGGGAACTTTCCCGTCAGAGGAGCATTGTTTTAAAATCGATGACAGCGTGATCGAAAAATTATATTAGAAAGGCAGATTATAAAAATGAAAATAGTATCTACAGTAGAAGAAGTAAGAGCACAGGTAAAAGAGTGGAAAAAAGAGGGATATACGATCGGATTCGTACCAACTATGGGATATCTGCATGAGGGACATGCAAGTCTGATGGATGCAGCAGGAGAAAATGACAAAGTAGTCGTCAGCATTTTTGTCAACCCAATCCAGTTTGGACCGAATGAGGATTTAGAAAGTTATCCGAGAGATTTAGAGCACGATGCTAAAGTTTGCGAGGAACACGGAGTAGATCTGATCTTCCACCCGACACCGGAAGAGATGTATGGCGAACATTTTTATACTTATGTGGATATGGATGTGTTGACAAAGGAACTTTGTGGATTAAGCCGTCCGGTTCATTTCAGAGGTGTATGCACAGTTGTAAATAAATTATTCAATATCGTCACACCGGATCACGCTTACTTTGGAGAAAAAGATGCGCAGCAGCTTGCCATCATTAAAAGAATGGTAAAAGATCTGAATATGCCACTTGAAATCCATGGATGTCCGATCATAAGAGAAGAGGATGGACTTGCCAAAAGTTCCAGAAATACATATTTATCAGAAGAGGAGAGAAAAGCTGCATTGGTATTAAGCCGTTCCATTTTCCTTGGAAAAGAAATGGTGGAAAAAGGCGAGCGCGATGCGAAAAAAGTAGTTGCAGCTATGACCGCAGAGATTGAAAAAGAGCCACTTGCAAAGATCGATTATGTAAAAGTTGTTGATCTGGAAACCATGCAGCAGGTAGAAACGATCGAACATGATATCTTAACAGCGATCGCAGTCTATATCGGAAAAACAAGACTGATCGACAACTTCATGGTCACCTTATAGATTTTGGGAGGAAAACAGATGACAATTTCAATGTTAAAAGCAAAGATACACCGTGCAACCGTTACGCAGGCAGCGTTAGATTATGTTGGAAGTATTACAGTAGATCAGAAATTATTAGAAGAATCCGGTATTTTGGAATACGAAAAAGTACAGATTGTAGATGTAAACAATGGTTCCCGTTTTGAAACTTACACGATAGCAGGAGAGGCAGGAAGCGGTGTGATCTGCTTAAATGGAGCGGCAGCGCGTATGGTATCGACCGGCGATAAAGTCATTATCATGGCATATGCAGATGTGACCCCGGAGGAAGCAAAACAGATGAAACCTATGGTACTGTTTGTCAATGAGAAAAACCAGGTTACCAGAAAGACAAACTATGAAAAACATGGAGAGATTTCCGAAATTCGTCCATAATATTGTAAACTATAAAATAAAATAAGGTTGACAATAGAAAAGCAACAGAGTATACTTCTTTCAGAAAAGGAGAGAAGTAAATGGATACGAATGAAAACGCAAAGAAATCAGGATTAGACACAAAATGTATTGCACTGATAGGATTAATGGCAGCAGTGACCTGTATCTTAGGGCCGCTTTCCATTCCGCTTCCGATCAGTCCCGTGCCAATCTCGTTGACAAATTTTGCAATTTATCTGGCAATCTATGTATTAGGAACCAGAAGAGGAACACTTAGTTATTTGATATATTTATTGATCGGTTTTGTCGGAGTTCCGGTATTTGCGGCATTTACGGCAGGACCACAGAAACTGTTAGGACCAACTGGTGGCTATCTGATCGGATTTATCCCAATGGCACTTATTTGTGGCATATTTATTGACAAATGGCATCAGAGATACCTCCACTTCATTGGAATGGTACTTGGAACGGCAGTTTGCTATCTGTTTGGAACCGTGTGGCTGGCATGGCAGGCTGGGATGTCATTTCAGGCGGCACTGGCAGCAGGAGTGATCCCTTTTATACCGGGAGACCTTGTTAAAATTATCATATGCCTTCTGATCGGACCGGAAATCAGAAAACGTTTAAGAAAAGCAGGACTCGTGTAGTCCTGTTTTTTTTATACATTATTCCTAAAATAGTAGAAAATAAAACATATTGATGATATAATGAATGTAGTTTAAACGATAAGATAAGAGGGATTTAAATGAAAATCAATACAGTCAGTGTTTTATTAACTTACTATCGTGAAAAATATCATTTATCTCAGATACAGTTATGTGATGGAATCTGCAGTATCACAACCTACAGCAGGATAGAACAGGGGTATCGTGAAGTAGATTCTTTGACGAGCCAGACTCTGGTAGAGCGGATAGGAAAACATGTTTTGGAATTTGAGCTGCTTTTGAATGAAGTGGACTACCACAGAATGGTATTGCGGGAAAAAATAAATCAGGAACTAAAAAAGGAAAATTATACAGAGGCCGACCGGTTGTTAGAGCAGTATCGAAATATTATGCCGGGAGAAGAAATTCTCCACAGGCAATTTTATATCTGTGGAAAAGCACAGATAGAACTTTATGCAGATGTGGATAAGGAGAAAGCCGTTGAAATGTTAAAAGAGGCACTTCATCTGACTAAGCCGGAAGACAACGTAAGAGAGGAACAGTTATACAGTGAAATCGAAATAAAGACCGCTTTTCTGATTGCCTGTTTTGAAACGGACGAAGAACGGGCGGAAAAAGAAATGTTAAAACTGTTGAATTTTATCGGAAGGTATTGCAGCAATTCTGATAAGGAACGGCTTGGACTTCCGATTTTACGGAAATTGATCGGTATGAAACAGGAGAAACAGGATGACGTGGCATTGGTCGGCTATCTTGACCGGGCAATCTGTGTAATTTCAGAGAGCAATGGAATTGCAGAGCTTGCAGAATTACATTTTCAAAAAGCGAAGGCATTGGAACGCCTGTACCGGATAGAGGAGGATTGGGATGAACAAACAGTGCGTCCACCCCATTTTAAACAGTGTATTGAAGAATGTATTATGGCATATCATGTGGCAGATGTAATGGAATTTGACAGTCTCAGAGAAAAAATCAGGAAATTTAGTGGAGAACAATTAAAATGGCAAATTACAGAGTAGGAGATATCATTCGTCTGACAAGAATAGCTTCAGGGCTTACACAGGAGCAGCTCAGTGAAAATATCTGTTCCGTAGAGACGATGTCACGCATTGAGAATGGAAAACATGGTGTAAAAAAAGATATCTATCAGAAACTGATGGAGAAAATGAACCGGAATCCGGAACGAAGCTATGCCATCTGTGTGGATAAGGATATGCAGATCATAGAAGAGAGGGCAGCGTTTGAAGAAGCGATGACCAGACATGATTTTGAGAGGGCGGATGAATATATGACGCTCTTAAAAGAAAAAGCTGGAGAAAGTATCCTGACAAAAAATTATGTCCGCAGGGAAAGTGCGTTTTTAGACTTTTATCAGAACAGGATCACATCCACAGAGCTGGTTGAAATATTAGAAAAACTGGCAGAGGAAACAGTTCCGGATTATAGAAGATATATGGAGGAGAAAATTATATTTCCATTTACAGAGCAGGAAATCATATTGTTTAAAAGGCTTGCGGTTGCATATGGGAGAAATGATAAAAACGAATTAGCCTTAGAAATATGCGAAATGCTGATACGAAGCCTGCGCAGTGAGTATATGGTTGAATGGAAGAAAAATGAAATAACAGTGATAGGAAATATGGTGTTATTTTATCAAAGATTAGAAGAATATGAGATGGCATGGAAATTAAAAATATATTTAGTTGATGAAGCGAAAAAAAGTGATAATGGCATTCTTATAGAAGAGGGAATATTTGATTTGGCATGGGAAAAATTGCGAAGAATCAGATATGGTGAAGAAAAAGGGGAGGAGATAGATGAATGTAAAAGATTAATGAGGAAAGCTTACTATCTCGCCCTTTCCAGAAAAGATAAAACAAATATAAAAATCTTTTCTGATTATTATGCAACACAGTTTGGTGAGTCGATCGGAGAAACGCTGTAAGGTTCGATCGTAGGTGTTGTTTCTCCACCGCCAGCCACCTGACTTGTGCTTCCCTGTGTGAAAAGAGCTGCGCTTCCAGATACAAGAATCAGAGCAGCTAAGAGAGCAGCAATTCCTTTTTTGAATAAATTTTTCTTTGTTTTCATATGAAATACCTCCATTTAAAATGATAAATTTACGTTAATACAAAACCAAAAGTATGACCATGGCAGAATTAGAAAAGATTTTTCTTAGTATCACAGAAAATAAGAGGCAAATGTAATGATAAATTTTCCGATTTTGACATGTTCAAACGGAAAAGGACATGATGCACTTTATTTGCATGCGGAAATAGAAATATTTGTTTCTAATTTTCCATAATAGGGCGCGGACACCACCGTGCCCTATTTTTTTACGCAACTTATCCCAAATAATTAAGGTAAAACAACACTCTTTTTGCAGGTACTCACAGAAAATACAATATGCTAAGTTTTAGGTAGAACAGTATGTAAAAATGTGAGGAGGTTATTTACATGCAGGAGTATAAAAATACGCCCCTTTGGGACAATCGGTTACCAATCGAAGAGAGACTGGATTATCTGGTAAGGGAACTGACGTTAGAAGAGAAGATACAATGTCTGACAACAAATTGTCCGGAAATTGAGAGACTGGGGATAAAACCAAATTATATGGGAGGGGAAGCAGCTCATGGAATAGAGGCACGGCATGATCAGGCATTTAATGCAGGAAAACCGGAGCCGACCATCGATATGGAAAGAGATCCCAGATGGGGACGAACTGAGGAAGCATATGGAGAAGACCCCTATCTGACCGGAGAGATGGTAGGGGCTTATATCAGAGGCATGCAGGGAGAAGACCCGTTTTATCTCCGCTGTGGTGCTACGTTAAAACATTTTTATGCCAACAATAAAGAGACGGATCGGGTAAAAATATCATCTTCGATCGACCCGAGAAATAAACATGAATATTACTTAAAGCCATTTGAAAAAGCAATCACAGAAGCGTATGCGGAGAGCACCATGACATCCTATAATGAGATCAACGGTGTCCCGGCAATCGTGAATCCAGAGGTAAAAAATGTCGTAAAAGATATATGGAGACTGAAAGAACATGTCGTTTGCGATGGAGGCGACTTTTCACAGACCGTTACCGAGCATAAATACTTCGATACACATGCAAAGACACTGGCATATGGATTAAAAGCAGGAATCGATTGTTTTACAGATGAAAAAGAACTTATCTGTGCAGCAGGAGAGGAAGCCTGCCCGTACCGGAATCTGGGAGAGGCAGATATCAATAACAGAGATCATCAGGAACTGACTCTTCAAATGGCAAAAGAATCAGTTGTTCTTCTGAAAAATGAAGAGCAGCTATTGCCGCTGAAAAAAGATCATACGCAGTCCGTAGCAGTCATCGGGCCGCTTTCCGATGTATGGTATAAAGACTGGTACAGCGGGATCCCACCGTACACCGTAACGGTAAAAGAAGGGATTGAAAAAATATTAGGAAAAAATAAAGTAAAACAGGAAAGCGGTATATCAGAAATCCTGTTTCAGATAAAAAATCCATCTGCAAAAGAAAAAAGCTATATCGGTGTGGATGACAAAAATCAGCTTGTCCTTACCGACCGGCGACATGCAGAGACTTTTCTTGTAGAGGACTGGGGAAGTGGAAGTTATACTTTCCTGGCAAAGACGAATGGAAAGTATGTGACAGCAGAGGAAGAGACCGGAATCTTAAAAGCCGAAAAAGACGAAGCATTTGGATGGTTTGTAAGAGAGGTTTTTCACATAGAAAAGTTAAAAAATGAAACTTATCAACTGAAAACCTGGGATGATAAGCAAGTGACTGTGGATAACCTGGGACGATTTGGAAGTTTCGTGGAAAAAGAAACGATTGGATTTGAACTTATAACGCAAAAAGACGGGTTAATGGCAGCAGAAGAAGCAGCAAAAGCAGCAGAGTACGCCATAGCAGTCATCGGATGTAACCCGGTGATAAACAGCAAAGAGGAAATAGACAGGACAACGTTAGAACTTCCACCATATCAGCAGGAACTGGTTCGACGGATCCATAAAGCAAATCCGAAAACCATTGTGATATTGCTGACCAACTATCCTTATACCATAACAGAGATCAATCAGAACATTCCGGCAATACTGCTCAGTGCCTCTGGCAGTCAGGAAATAGGAAACGGAGTGGCAGCAGTATTATTTGGCGAGGCATCACCGGGAGCAAGACTCAACATGAACTGGTATCTCTCACAGGAAGATCTTGAGGTTGAAGTTACCGTAACAAATATTGGAAATTGCTGTGGAGATGAGGTTGCACAACTGTATGTAAGGAAAGAAGATCCCCGTGTGAAAAGACCGGACAGACAGTTAGTGGGATTTGAGCGATTGCGCGATATGAAGCCGCAGGAGAGCAGAAAAGTCAGCTTTAAAGTTCCGTTTCACGAACTGGAATATTATGATGTGATCTCAAAACGTATGCTCTTAGAGCAGGGAAACTATCAGTTCATGGTAGGAGCATCCTCAAAAGATATCAGGCAGGAGCAGACCATTTATCTAAAAGGGGAGCAGGCAGGAACCCGTGATCCTTATGAAGAGACAGAGGCAGAATACTATGATGATTATCATAATATGTTTTTGCACCGGGGAAGAGAGGGACAGACCGCAGTGATAACAGGAAAGCCGGGTGATGACCCGGATGAAGTACCTTCCATAAAAACAGAAGGAGAACTGGAATACAGAGATTTCCAGTTTCCGGAAGCACCGCAAAAACTCATACTTTATTTGATCCTGTTGGAAGAGACCGAGATCACCGTGACAGGAAAACAGACCATTTCCATAAAAGCAGATCCGGATGAAATGGCAGAGAGAGAATGGATAGAAATCTTATTGCCAGAAGATTTTGTCACGCTACAGGCCAACCAGACGATACAGTTAAAGTTTAAGGGAAAATGCAAAATAGAAAAAATATTGTTCAAAAAAAAGCAATAGGATATAATGGTCATAACTGGTGACCAGAGAAAAGACTTTTTGGAGGACGATTATGCCACAGAATTTTTATGAACTTGTATGGATTTTTATTATTTATGCCTTTATCGGCTGGTGCACAGAGGTATCCTACGCAGCACTGGACACAGGAAAATTCGTAAACCGGGGATTTTTGAACGGACCATACTGTCCGATTTACGGATGTGGTGTCGTACTGGTAGTAGCGATTTTAACGCCGCTAAAGGGAAATCTTTTAATCTTATTCTGTGGTTCGTTTTTACTGACCTCAGTTTTGGAATACATAACGGGACTGATCCTGGAAAAAGTATTTCACAACACGTGGTGGGATTATTCGGATAAACCATTCAACATACATGGTTATGTGTGCTTAAAGTTTTCGATATACTGGGGACTTTCCTGCACCTTTATCATGGATGTGCTTCATCCGATCATCTATAAGGCAATTACCTCTATTCCATATATCGTAGGACTGATCCTGTTGATTTTGATCATGAGTGTATTTGCAGTGGACTGTGGACTGACAGTGGCAACGATCCTGAAATTTAACAAACGCTTAAAGATCATGGATGAAATGGCTGCAAAAATACATAAGTTATCCGATGAAATTGGTGTCAATATCTACGAAAATGTAACGGATGTCATAGAAAAATCCGAGGAATTTCAGGAAAACCATGCGGAACTTCTGGATAAATTATCAGATACCAAGGATGAACTTATGGACATCCCTGGAAATGCAAAAGAAAAATTAAGTGAGACCGCTGCGACAGCCAGGCTTGCCATCAATGAGAATATCATGGAGGCAAAAAGCAGCATAGAAGCAAGAACCATGGCAATCACCGAAAAGACAGCGGAATGGAAGAGAAATCAGGAAGCAAAGAAACAGGAGCGCGAGAAGCTGATCTTAGATTACAACAATTTGTTCAGCAAAAAGGATTTTGGCATCCAGCGACTGTTAAAAGCATTCCCGGATATGAGATCCAGGAGCCAGAACGAGCAGCTTGATAAATTAAAAGAATATTTTCAAATAAATAAAAAGAATCAGTAAGAGGCGAGGTCGTTATGATTAGAACAGTACAGACAGAAGAAATCACAAAAAATGTAAAAGAAATGTGCATCATGGCAAACCATTATCTTTCACCTGATATGGATCAGGCGATGAAACAGGCAGTCCAGATGGAAAAATCCGAGCTTGGAAAAAAGATATTAAACCAGCTTCAGGATAACTTAAAGATTGCAGATGAAGAAATGATACCAATCTGTCAGGATACCGGAATGGCAGTTTTATTTGTAGAAATCGGACAGGATGTGCATTTTGAAGGACAACCGTTAGAAGATGCCATCAATGAGGGAGTACGGCAGGGATATACTGAAGGCTATCTACGTAAATCAGTCGTAAAAGATCCATTGATCCGTGAAAATACAAAGGATAACACACCGGCAGTCATCCATTATTCGATCGTACCAGGGGATAAAGTGAAGATGACGATGGCTCCAAAAGGATTTGGAAGTGAAAATATGAGCCGTGTATTTATGTTAAAGCCGGCAGACGGCATAGAAGGAGTCAAAAATGCAATCCTTACTGCGGTTAAAGATGCAGGACCAAATGCCTGCCCGCCAATGGTGGTAGGTGTTGGAATCGGCGGCACTTTTGAAAAATGTGCAATACTGGCAAAAAAGGCACTGACCAGACCGGTAAATGAGCACTCTAACATTCCTTATGTAAAGGATCTGGAAAACGAAATGTTAGAAAAGATCAATAAACTGGGGATCGGACCGGGAGGACTTGGTGGAACAACAACCGCACTTGCAGTGAATATCAATACTTACCCAACACATATCGCAGGGCTTCCGGTGGCAG
>ENA-ORNF01002351-ORNF01002351.1-human-gut-metagenome-genome-assembly--contig:-NODE-2351-length-14297-cov-2.838506_pt1 | contig 14297 bp, 18 predicted proteins | sample MGYA00242110_ERZ509012 | MGnify/ENA primary metagenome ERZ509012 (study PRJEB26280, sample SAMEA2338714) | human gut metagenome | biome: human gut; feature: human-associated habitat; material: faeces...
GGAAGCCGCTACTGAAAAGGTTGCTGAATTGAAAGCCGAGATTGAAAGTATTGACGCAGAGATAGAAAGTTTAAATGCGCGATATGAGGCGGCACTTGCTAGTGAGCAAGAAGCTCAAAATTCAGAAAGTACTACTCAGAATTAATAGTTTATTTGTTTTTTGAGAGGAGGAAAAGAAATGAGTAAAGTAAATAGTAGAGAATATGATAATATTGATCCTGGATTTTTATCTGGTGGAGCATCACATGCTAGTTATGAATTAGGTGGTAGTTCTTCAGCAGCAAATAGTAACAATTATGGTTTTACTACTCTTAGACCAGAAGATGCTAATAATAATAATGGTTATAGAGGTGTTGATGGTGATATGTTTGTTTCACCTGGAGGTAATGGAAATTTTGGAAGTACGACTTTTCCTAGTTTTCCTAATTATCGTGGAACGCCAGCTCATGGTTCTCAAGGCAGTTCAGGAGTAGTGTCTATGAACCCTAAGGCATTATATAATACTGCTTTAAATGGAGTTGATTTAGAAAGTAGAGTTAATGCTAATTTTCAACATTTAGATGATGTTTTTGAAGAGTTAATTCAGTCTGTTCAAACCCCAGAGCTGAATAGTAGATTAAAATCTTTGTATGAAACATTTAGAAAAGTTGAAAATGATTTTGATAAAAATAATCAAGTTATTAATAAATTCTTTGAAGGTCAGTTACAAAGTTATAGTGAACATGCAGAAAAAATCAGTGAAGCTGTAGGTAATTTATCACAAAATAGTGGTAGTAGTAATAGTTCTAATTCTAAGGTGATGCCTATATCTGGTAATGTTGGTCATCTTACTAAAGATATTTGGCCTACTGATCCTGGTGCTTATAGAGGTTCAGACAAGATAGGTAACTCATTAGGTGATGTTAATAGTGACAAATCTGGAATTGTTGATATTCAACCAGTTAAACCAGGTGTTGAGGTTCAAGGTTCTAGTGATTCATCAAATTCGGGGCCTACGAAAGTTTATACATATGATGAAACAAGTGGCTTGAGAGAAGCTACTAATGTTGGTCATAAATCTGATTATGATTTAAAGTATGATACTGCATTTGGAGTAAATCCTAATGGTTTTAGTGGTACTTCTAGTAATGATTCTAGTGATTCAAGTTCATGGACTGCATATGATGGAAATAAAAGGGCTACATATGATAAATAATTGATAATAGAGAAAATTAGTTTTCTGTATTATATATAACATTTTGTTATAGTTGAAAGGAGGTGAATGTATGGGAGATACATTTAGTGTTGATTTAACTAGATTAGCAAGTAGTATTGAGGAATTAACTAAATATAAAGGTGATTTAGAAAATAACTCACAAGAATTTGAAGATATTTTAAGAGAAATTAATGCAAATTGGACTAGTGATGTTGGTACTGACTTAGAGGATCTAAAAAATGGTCTTAATGACTGTATTTCATGTTTAAATGGATTGGTAATTCCAGTATTAGGCGATATTATTACAATTATGACTGCGTTAGGTGATGGTACAAAAGATATTGCTTCATCAAGTATTGGATAAAATATAGGAAAGGAGATGTATTAAATGGGTAGTCTTTCACTATCTCTTGATAAATTACGTGAATTAAATACTAGAAGTGAAGATTCTAAAAATAGTTTACTTAGAACTGCTGATTCTTTAACTTCTGAATTAGAAGAAATATTAACTTTTGTTGATATTACTGATTTAAATTCAAAGGTATTACAACTAAGAGATAATACAGCTCAACTTACTGGAATGGTAAGTAAGAATTTTGGAACATTAAATGAATTCTTAAATACTCAAATTACAAATTATAACAAGTTGGGCGAAGAAGCTGCAGAAGCTGCTGGTAATGTTAGTTCTAATATTGGCTAGTAACATTATTTAATATTTGAAGTGAACTTATAAGATGTTCACTTTTTGGGTTCTTTGTCAAATAGTGTGGGTGAATAAAAATTCACTATGTCAAAGTAACTGTTCTAAGAAGTTGAAGTTATAAAATTTCAACTTCTTTTTCTTTTGAATTAATAAGTACTTTACATATCATTATTTTTGCTTTAAATCTCGTAAATAATCTAAAACCAAAAGCTATTCTTTTTAATACTTTAATAAAATTATTATTTCCTTTTGCATATCCATTATAATATCCAGTATTAAATGTATTTTTTATATATTCAGTATATACTTTAAGTGTTTTTATTGATGTTTTCATGTATTCAGATAAATTGTTAAACTTTTTATTTAATGTTACATCCAGAACATTAAAATTATTATTTTGAAAAGCATACAATAAATCTTGATATACTTGATATGTTTCTTCTAATTCACTATCTAATGATACTAGATAATCAACATTATCTTGTTCAGTAGTTAAGTCATTGAAACAAGGATATTTTTTCCAAGTTGAACAATTTAATTCAAATCTAGATTTCAAAATATTTTTCCAGTATCTTTTAAGTTTATTGTAATTATCTTTATTTTTCTTCATAGTTTTAATTCTTGCTTTATTTAGTAATTTTGAAATTAATTCAATTAAATGAAATTTATCAATAACTATTAAGGCATTTGGAAACATTGCCTTAATTAAAGAAATATAGGGCACATACATATCAATAATAACAACTTCTACATTCATTCTTGAACTTCTTGAATATCTAGAAAAATACTTCATTAAATTATTTATTTTTCTATCTTCAACAATATCAATGATTTTTCCAGTTTTTCCATTACATACTTGAAAACTCATTGCACTATTGGTAGATTTTACTGATTTAAATTCATCAAATGATAAAACTTTTGGTAAATAATTTTTATACACTTTATCATCAAGTTGATAGTAAGAATCAATGATTCTTTCAACAGTATTGGGGGGGTACATTATTATCTATAGCAATATCTTTTTCAGATCTTTTTTTAATTAAATCAACAGCATTTTGTATTATTAGAGATATTACATCAATAGTTAACGATTTTTGTAGTACATGTAAATGTTCTATTGCAATTATTGCAATAATATCTTTGTTTATCTAATGATAAATAAGTATTAAGTTTGATACAGAAGGTATTTTATTTAATGAGTTTTTAAATCCATGTTTTTCTATTTTTTCATCATAACATGTTCCACATTTTGGACAATATTCTAGAATATATGTAAGAAATCCTTGATAAACTAAACTTCTTTTACCTTTAATATTTTCTTCTTTTAAAAATTCTTTGTAAAAATGTATGTTTTCCTCTTCCATATTTAGTGTTTTTAATATATAATAATCTTGCGACGTTTAAATCAATTCCTTTCAGTGTTTGTTTTTGTTAATTACATTGTATCATAGGAATCTGAGGATGTCTTTTTTTTATAAAAAATTGGTGAGAGTAATTTTAGTTACCCACACCAAATATTATATAACCTATTATAAGACAAGAGTCACTTTTTTATACAGAAATGTATCACATCAATTGTAGTACAATATCACTTTTTTTGTATTAATTTTTATTTTTCTTTACTTTTGCTTATTTTTTTGATATAATTTTTTTATGATACGGGTGGTGATAAAATGAGCGAAATTAGTGCTTCTAATAGTTCTAGTAGTTCTTCTTCAAAATCTAATAATAATGCAGCAATTTTGGAACAAATAAAGGGAATACAAAAAACTATTGATACCTTAAATAATCAAATTAAACAAATTGAAGATGCGATGGAAAAGGTTAGTAGTTGTCCAAGAGATGGAATTTCACAGGCAAATTCTTCTTTTAAATGGATTGTTAATAATATGGATAATTATTGGAGTGCTACAAATAGTGTTTCTATTGCTAAAGTTAAAGATATTTTAACTAAGGTTGGTGAACAATGTGGTTCTGGTGGTAAAATTTTATCACAAGAAGGTGCTGTTATGGCTGCTGCTGAAGCTAAAATTGCTGAATATAAAGCAAGGATAACTTTACTAGAAAATGAAATTGAAACTTTAGAAGCTTTATTAGAATAAAGGATGTGATATTTATGCCGAAAGAATATAATTATATTAATACAGATTATGATTCTGATGCAAGTACTGATGATATTGATGTTTCTTATAATGATTTAGGTACTGATATATTTCATGCTGATATTGATAATTCAACTTTATCTTTTTATAACTTAGGTAATGTTCATGTTGATTACATTGAAATGAAAAGAGAAACTGAAAGAATTGATGTTATTGGTAGAAGTGCTGTTGATCAACTTTGCTTGTTAGCAAGCGCATTATGTAATCTTGCTAGTTTGGTTGGTTATTCAATTGATACTAGTGGTTTTGATGCAGAATCTTTAGGACTAGATTCTTTTCCTTTGGCTATTGAAGAGGGAAATTATAGTGGTATGTCTGAGATGTTGGCTGCTTCAACTGAATATGCTTTATCACTTTATGATAATATTTCAAATGTTATTCATATTATGAATAGTCAAATAAATATGTATCAGGAACAGGCTAATATTACTGAGGAACAATTACTTAAATTAAATAATATGGTTAATCAGGTGTTGAAAAATCCTGAACTTACTTATAGAAATATTGATGGTGTTTTATGTCACATTTATTATAATGATTTATTACTTGAATATAAGAAGGCTCAACTTGTTGCTGATTATGGAATAGCTAACTTTGATGACTTGCTTGTATCTTGTGATAATAATAATGAGGTTAACTTATATAGTTATATTGAAAATAATTTACAAGATGAAATGAGATTAGTTGGTGTTTCTACTGGAAAAGAGTATTTGAGATATATACTTGATTCTGCTGAGAAGGGTGCTTTAACAAATAGAGAAAAGGCTGTAAGGGGAGCAATTGCTTTGAATAATTTTTTGGGTGACAATAATATTACATTGAGATATTCTTATGGTGGTGGTCATACTAATTTTGATTTAAATGATTTGTCAACTGCAACTGATTGTAGTTCATATGTATCAATTTTAGTTAAAGAAGGAAATCCTAATTTTAATAGTGGTTCTACAGGAACTTTTTTGGCTGATAAAGATAATATTACTACTGTTGATATTAATAATATTTTACCTGGTGATATTCTTACATCTTATGGTCATGCTAGATATGTCCTTTACGTTGATAAAGATAATGATTTTGTTATAACTACGGAAAATCTTAATTCTGGTATTGGTTCTGCTGTTAGAAAATATTCAATAAGTGACTTGATTAATACAGGATATTTTACTTATCATGTTAAATATGATGAGTAAAGTAAAAATTTGATTTACAATAAATAATTTATGGAGGTGTTTTATGAGCAATAGTAGTTCTGATAATAACATTGTATATATTAAGCCTACAATTATATATCAAAATGAAATTAATGATAAGAGGGAGAATCCAACTTCATATGTTGATCAGTATTTATACTCTGATATTGGTTCGGATATATTTGATGCTTCTATTCCTGATGGCGCATTATCATTTTATAATTTAGGTATTGTTCATGTTGACTATATTGAGATGTCAAGAGAGGCACAAAGAATTACTGAAATTTCTACATCTGCTATGTCGCAACTTGGTGTTCTTGCTGGGGCAATATCTGCACTTGCTAGTTTGGTCGGTTATTCACTTGATTTAAGTGGTTTTGATATGCAATCGTTAGGATTGGATAGTTTTCCCAATGTAAGTGAAGAAGATAACTATAGCAATATGTCTTTGGCTGATGCTACTTCAAGTTCTTATATGATGGGGCTTGCGGATAATATTTCTTATGCTGTTCATATTATGAATACTCAAATGCAGCAATACAAAGATTTATCTGGTATGACATCTGATGAAATTACAAAGTTAGATTCATTAGTCAATCAGGTTCTTACTAATCCAAACTTGCTTTATACGGATAATTCTGGCGAAAGGCGATATATTTCTTATAATAGTTTACTTAATGCTTATAAAGCAAAAGAACGTCAAATGTATCAAATAGATAATATAAATTTATATAATGCTGATGGTTCAGTTAATCAGGATGCTTTGGATAGTTTACGTTCATTGTTGGCAGATGAAGTTGCAAATAGAAGTGGTAAATTTATGACTTCTGAAGAAGGTAATAGTTTAGGATATTTACAATGTACTTGGTGGGCAAATGCAAGAGCTAGCCAATTTTTGGGAGAAAATTATCCTACTCTTCTAGGTAATGGCGGTGATTATTACTTTATAAATCAAGAAAATAATTGGTTTGAATATGGTACTGAGCCTCGTCCTAATTCTCTTGTTGTTTATCCGTTTGGTGAATATGGTCACGTAGCTTATGTTGAGGCTGTTGATGAAGTTAATGGTAAGATATATATAAGTGATGCGGATAGTGGTAAGGTTTTTAGAGGAGTTGAGGAACTAGGGAAGAATGGTGAATGGTTAGGTTATTCTCCTATTGGTTATATTTATTTAGATAGTCCAATAAATAATAGTAGTACTACTAATACGAATGGTGAAAGTAAATAAAAAAGAGAATTTTATTCTCTTTTTCTTTATCTTTATATATTTTTGTTGTATAATATATTTATGTTACAGGAGGATTTATATGGGACTATTTGATAAAATAAAAAAAGTTTTTGCTTCTAAAGAAAAAGAAGATAAAGTATATGACGAAGGATTAAAAAAATCTAGAAATGAATTTGTTTCTCAGTTAAGTAATTTGAGTAAAAAATATAAAAATATATCTGAAGATTATTTTGAAGAATTAGAAAATATTTTAACAGACCTTAAAAGACGCCGTAACTATCCCATTTTAGACCATAAATTTTTATAAATCGCTTACATTATGGCTCTATTATGATGATGTGGAGAGAATAAAATAAAAGACCTATTGAATAACTTAATAGGTCAAATATGATTGCATTTTAAATTATAATTATGTCCCAAACTCTCTCACTTTTGATTCTTTATCCGATTGAATCTTAATTATGTTATCAATTAAGCAGGCGCATTGTTCGTTTACTTCCGGCAGCATGTGGGTGTATAAATCCATTGTCATTGTAATAGAAGCGTGTCCTAATTGGTGTTGCACATATTTCATTGGCGCCCCTTGTGCTAGTAAAAGACTTGCGTATGTGTGGCGTAAATCATGAAATCTAATATCATCAATACCGGCTCTTTGTAATGAGGGTTTAAATCTTCTTTTGAGCATATTTTGAGCGTCCTGATATTGTCCTTGATTATTTGGAAATACTAAGTTGGATTCCCCATTCGGGCAGGCTAAGCGCCATTCTTTAAGTATGCGTGCAAGTTCTTTTGACATATCAACATACCTAATTTGGTTTGTTTTGGTTGTTCCAACTCGGCCATGGGTGTAATTTTTATCAACTTTGATTTTCTTTTTTACCCAATTTATTGAATCCCAAGTTAAGCCTAATAATTCCCCCTGTCTCATGCCGGTAAAAATAGCTGTAAATAAGAGTGGGTAAAAATCAGGATAAACAACTTTTGTTTTATTCAAAAGTGCTTGCACTTCTTCGGTTGATAATGCTCTAATTTTATCATTTTTAGTTTCTTTTAGAGCTTTTATACGTGCTAACGGATTTCTTGAAATAACTCCGTTATCTATCATAAAACTATAAACTTCTCTCATGAGTTTTGTATATTTATTGACAGTTGAGTTTGTTCTGCCAGTTTCAACTTTTTCCTTGATAAATTCTTTAACTAAAATAGGTGTTATTTCATCAAGTTTCATATTACCAAAGAATGGATAAAGATGATTTTCAAAATATCCTTTGTAACCCGTTATTGTTGAATGTTTACAATTTACCTCAATATGTAGCCTTGTAAACATTTCACCAGCTTCCTTGAAGGTCATTTTAGAATTTGTTGGACAAACCCCTTTTTCCGTTTCCTCATTGAATTTCTTTTGTGCTGCTTCTGCTTCAGCTTTGGTTTTAAAACCTTTTTTAGTTTTTCTTTTGCCTTTTAGGTCTTTGTAATCAAATTCCCATTTGGCAGTTTTTGGATTTTTTCTAATAGCTGCAATCATATTATTAAGTCCTTTCAATTTTTAATATAACGTGTTGTTCTGAATTTGCGAGCCCCTTTGCTAAATTTTGCTAACTTGAATTATTTCCCCTGAGAGAGTGAGCACCGCACCAACGAGACAGCACAGTGCTCACAGTGCCGTGAAAACTAAGTTTGTTTAGTTGTAACTGTGTTTTTCTTAATGTAATCATTTAGCATTTCATCAGTAAACAGTACTCTAGAGCCAATTTTGACATACTCAATTTTTCGTTGATGAATCCACCTGTAAAGTGTTGATACGGATATTTTTAGTGCCTCTGCTGTTTCTTTTATTGTTAATAACATTTTTACCTTCTTTCGTAATTTTGCGTTATTATTTTCGCAATCGTCGAAAAGCTTGCAATTATTGTTTATTAGTTTATTTTTGTTTTTAAGTTGCGAAATTACGTTTTATTTATTCGTAATATCGTAATTTCGCAACTTAAACATCGAAACTCTTTGTTTACAAGCTTCTTTAAGATTGCAAAAAAATTGCATTAAATAACTTTGCTTGCTTTTTCTAATTTTTCTTTTGTATAAACCGATTTCGCTTGCTTATCGTCCAAGTTTTCTTCATATTTTACAAGTTCATCAAGTATGTAATTAAGAATTTCGTCATCATCGGGTATTGTAATGATAAGAGCCCTTTGAGTTTTCTTATCACCAAAATTTTTGGTATTCTTCTTGATATATGGGCGTTTTAAAGCTTGCTTTTCGATATCTTTAGAGTCTGGGATTTGACTTCCGTTATCTTCAGACTGTTTGAATTCTTTCTTGAATAGCTGGTAAACACCGTTAACATATATGCTTAATTCTTTTTTTCTTTCATTAAAAACATATTCGCTTCCGTACTGAATTTTATTAGATTTTGCAAGTGTTAGAAATATCCTTAAAAATTTTTCAAAACAATCTTCTGTGTGTGTTAAATCTTGATGTGATTTTATGTAGTCCTCTAGATTTTTATGTAGTAGTTTAATCTCATCACTTTGCAAAAATTTTTCATCAAACCCTGCAAGCTGGTACAAATAATCCATTCCGACCATTGCTATTGCAATGTTGTTAACACATCTTAAATCAAGTGTTGGATTATGTTTTAGAATGATGTTATGTTTCTTTTTTAAATTGTTCAAAAGAGAATCTCTATCTGTGTAATGCTTTAAAATTTCAGGCATAAGGCAAGAAAGATATTTCTCGCGAATATTGTTAATTTTACTTGCTTCTGTAACATTGAAATTATCTTTTGCAAATTCAGTATACAACAGGCGAGTAGCCGTTTGTGGATTACGATAAGTACGATTGTTACTTGCAAAGGTTAAAATTGCGTTAACATCTTTTATATCTTGTTCTTTTCCGTAAGTTGTCATTCGTTTTCTGGAATTTCTATCATAAACCGCTTTTACAGTTGTTTCGAATGTGCTTTTAAGTTTACCTTCTACTTCGGCATAGAGAATTGGCAGGGCATTATAATATTGTGTATTGTGTAGTACGTTCAATGCGGTATCGTTCCCACTGCTTAAATATCGGCTATCAAATCCAAATAGATGAGCAAAGGTTATAAGTAAATTACTTTTACCACTTGCAGCTTCTCCGTACATAAAATTGATAGGAAACCCCATCGTTTTCTCAAAAATTATATCTACAAACGGACTCATGATTGCTAAACCTAATGCAAGCATTGCTTCACTGCGATTATTGTATGTTCTTAAAGTGTTTATGAATAAGCATTTTACAAGCAATGACTGAATTGAATTTGAATTGTCGGCAAACTCCTTTATTAATTCATCATCTGTATTCTGCTTAACAAATTCTGAATACGATATATCAGAAATAAACAGTTTAGGTGCGTACATACCTTTATCTACCATTAGGGAAATATAGTCATTTCTACCTATTGGAATAATGTTTTCATCATTCTTATCATTATGAGTTAAAATTGTTGAATTTTTTAAATCTACAATTGCATTTTCATATATCCAATATGAATTTCCTTTGAATTTAATCAGAGCCGGATTTTTGTAAACATAAAGTGTTTCATTGTTATTATTTAATTCTGTCAGAATAATATTTTTGATTTCAACATCATTTAAGGTATGTAAATGTATCCCAACGACCTTAAAAACTTCGTGAAGGTTTTTTACATCAAGTAAATCTTTTTGCGTTAGAATTAGAGATTTATTGATTTTTCCGTCAATCGTTGTTGTAACTTCTAATTTGTATTCTGTTTCGTGTTCAAATGTGTTTGAGTGAAAAACAATTTTTCTAGGAATAGAAAAAGTATAATTTGACTTTCTTGTGTAATACAAATCATGGTTTTCTGAATCGTATTGAATTTTGTAGTAATTACTCTTATATGGATATATTCCAGTTTCAACAAATTCTAATTTATTATAGTCTTCAGGTGCAATTTTTACAGTTTTAGTTAAGTTTAATTTTGTATTCGGATACTTGATGTAAAGCTTTAGAAGTGAATCAAGTGACAATTTTATGTTAGGAGTAATTAAATCTTCCTTGATTTTATGTTCTTGAGTATATTTTAACAAATCATTGAAATCATTTATGTATTCATCGATTCCGTTTAAACTTCCTAAATTTAAGACATGAAAAACAAGAGGAATTGTCTGCTCTATCTTTTTCACAGCTTTTTTGCCGGCTTTATCGTTATCCATACAAATAATTCTTTTATCGAAAATTTTTAAGTAATCAATATGGGGTTCTAATGCTCTTGCGGTGTTTCCTTCACCATTTGTATTTGTAACTATTTGCACATCTTCACTTCGCCCAATGTCTTTTAAGTGCTGCAATGCTGCATATCCATCTTTGTATCCAGCACAAATCATTATTTCAGTTGGATTTTGTGGATTATTTATTTTTGATAAGCATTTAGTAATGTCGCTTGCATAACCTTTTGTTTTGCTTATGAATTTGAATTTTCCTTTGTGATTTTCTGGGCTTCTCAATTCAAATCCTACAAGAGAATTATTTAAAGCATACATAGGTAAAATAAAAAGTTCTTTTTTAGTATGAAAGCCGAGCTTACATTCTTTTATTACTTCTTCGCTAAGCCCTGTTTCAATTTTTAACAGCTCAAGCATTTCTTTATTCTTAAACAAGTCAGAAGAGCATTTTTTAACAGTTTCTTCTGATACCTCTAATTCTGAAGCCTTTTTTCTAAGTTCAAAAGTTTCTTTGCGAGAAACAACAATTTCTTGTGCAAGCCTTTTCCCGTGTTCATTATCTATACATGCCCCGCAAAAGAAACCTTTATTAGGGTTAAAATGAAGATTATCTTCATGATTATCGTGTCCTTCAGCCGAACAATATGGACATTTTCCCTGATACTGATTTGTACCTATCTTTTTTAAGCCATAGCCCAAATGCCTTTCTACATTTTGAATTTCAAACTTACTAATGTTTGCCATTTTTGTCTCCTTTTTTATCTAGTAACTTATTCATAATTTTTATGAACATTATTACTACTACCTAATTTAAGGTGACAACTCACTCGACACGGCCGTGACATTTGTGTGACATTTATTTAAAAGAAGTAATAATGTAATCTTCTGCGATTACATCTAGGTTTATTTTATACTTACCATTAATTTGAGTAATAATATTTTCTGTTATCCCGGCCTTATGAAAAGCTTTTCTAATTCGCTCAATTCTTTTTCGTGCAGTCTCAGGTGCCGCTCCATTTTCATTATTACCTACAACAACTCGGTGTAATTTATTAGGATATTCTGCTAATTCAAATATTGTTTCAAAAAGAACTGGAGTTAAGTTAATTTGTACCCCCTTAAAACAACAAATATTTTTATCTTCTGTTTTTCGCAAGTACAAGCATTTTTTATAAAATGCTTCTGGTCCTAAGAAATCAAATTCTAAATCTTTTAAATAATCTTCATACCCTAAAAAATTAACAACCATGACTTTCCTTTCTTTTCATAATAAAATTAGACATTTTACTATTATACCATTTGTATGTTAGCTAGTAATAAGACATCCTTGTCTATACTTCAAAAAAATAAAAAACATAGACATGTGTGTCTATACCTTCAAAAAATTAAAGTTATATACATCATGTCTATATTCAAATCTAGTAATAAATTTTTAATATATGCTAAAAAATTACGGTCTTTTTGCTTACGTATAGCAGAATCAAAGTTATAGGAAGACGCCGAAACTAAAATGTGAGATTATTCCTTTATTTTAAAAGCATAATCCCCTTGCGATAGTGGTGATATGCCAAGTAATTCTACGGTGTTTCCTTTTAAGTCAGTTATTTCAATGATGATAGCAAAGCAATTAGGCTCACCCTCTATTATTTTACCATTTTTTATGTAATTATCTTTCTCAACTTCAACCTGTTTGACTTTTATACTCTTAACATGGATACCATTATAATATTCATGTCCCATAAGCATTTCAATATTTGGATTAATTTGCAATGTTTCATGTATAACGGTGTCCTGCGCTTGCACTTTTATATGTTGAAATATAAAAATAATACATACAAAAAACCAGAAATATTTTTTCATAACTTACTGCCCTATATTGTTTTCATGCATAAAGTTTGTAGCGATAATAAAACCGTCTGCCATAGGCAGTGACCTATTATTATGAGGTATTAAATTTAATTCATTTTCTGCTATTTTCATGACACAGGTATACAAACTTGCTTCTAAAACATCTAGCTCATCTGCAAGTCGATAGTGATGTTCCTTTGAATACTCAAAAACCATATCAACAAGATTTGGCAAATGTGGTAGCAAGTAAGCATAACTAATATCTGCGTGTTTCAAATATTGCATAGCAAAATTTATAAATGTTCCTCGTTTGTTGACTGCAAGACTTAGACCACCTATTAACCCTGAAAATAAATTCATTGTATTAACCACCTATTTATTTAACTTCTTTTCTAATTTCTTCATTTCTTTGGTTGTATTGTGCAAGAAATTTTTGTAATAAATATTATCTGTATAAATATTGTTAGCAAGGTATTGAGGATAATTAACCGCAATATGTTCATACACATTAACCATTCTTTTGGTTGCTAATGGATAATAATGACACCATTCATAACGTGTCTGTCCTAATGTTTTACTGTAAATCGTTATCAACGCCAAAGGGTTATATCCTGCTTTAACCATATAATCGACAGCTTTTAAATCAGCTTTGTTTTCTTTAGGTTTTGGATTGAATGAATATGCTATATCAGCAAAGAAACCTCTAAATAGCCCCTTATATGAATTTTCACCCAATGCGATAGCGTGGCTTAAAAGCCCTGCAAGTTCATCTTCATTTTCCACTAAAGTCAACGCGTCATAATAAACCCATATTGTTCTATCTGTATATACAAGTCCTGTATTTTCCGGCTTGTAATCAATTCTTGCTCTAGGATTTTTAACAGCCGGCATATACTTAAACACCATTCTTTTTTGAATGTTGTTTGATTCTAAAATATTAAATCCAATTGCCGGAACATCTTCTGCTGTCGGTTTCTTTGCTTCTGCCATAGGAACAAAAATAAAACACATTAGTACTGTAAATAAAACTAAAAACTTTTTCATAAAACCACCTTCCTTAAATTTTATACTTACAATTCGTACGAATTACCAAACTTATGCACAGGTCTTTCCTTAGAGTAGTTTGGGCTATTGTAGTTATTTTGATTATTTTCATAATTTTGTTTGTTGTAATAATCACTGTACATTTTTTCAAACTGCTGTGGATTTTCCATAGCACGATTTAATGTATCAGTCTTACCCAAACTCTGTTCATACTTGATTTGCTCAACTGTATAATAAGCAAAACTTTTTCCTGTAATAGCTGTTAAAACACAAATTAAAACAAATAACTTTTTCATATTTACCTTTCTTAACCACGCTTAGTAGCAGCCTTTAAAATATTGATTTATAAAAGATTAACACATATAAACGCACGGTCAGTTTGTTTATTTAATTTCATATTACCACGAAAATTACAATATGAGCAAAAAAGATTTACAAAAGTTTGGCAAGAGATTAAAATTTCTAAGACTTGATAAAGAATTAACTCAACTTGAATTGGCTGAAATTCTTGACATGTCCCCTAATTTTATAGGAATGATTGAAAGAGGGGAGAGAAATACAACCGTAGAAAATGTTTTTAAAATCGCAAGAGCATTAAATATTAAACCCTCTAGTCTTTTTGAAAATCTTTAAAATCTAATATGTCAATTGTTTTTTGCAACTTTTTGTTTATTGTTTGCTGATATGTTTGTTGGATTTACTGAAACTGT
>ENA-ORNF01002361-ORNF01002361.1-human-gut-metagenome-genome-assembly--contig:-NODE-2361-length-14259-cov-5.109617_pt1 | contig 14259 bp, 8 predicted proteins | sample MGYA00242110_ERZ509012 | MGnify/ENA primary metagenome ERZ509012 (study PRJEB26280, sample SAMEA2338714) | human gut metagenome | biome: human gut; feature: human-associated habitat; material: faeces...
GCGCTGCCGTCAGCTGCAGCCAAAGAAGCAGTACCGAAAACATAGGCTGCCTTGTTCAGAGGACCGCCGAAGTCAATGGACATCATAGCACCCAACACAAAGCCCATCAGCACTTTGCTTGTTGTGCTCATGCTTGCCAGCGCACCTGCCAGCCATTGGTTGAAGGCTGCAGTCGGCGGGTTGATAACGTAGGTCATCAAGATGCCCATAAGCAGCAGGCCGATAACAGGATACAGCAGAATCGGCTTCAGACCTTCCAAGCTGTCAGGCAGTACACTGAACACCTTGCGCAATGCCAGGATCAGATAACCGCCAATGAAGCCTGCAAACAGCGCGCCGAAGAAGCCGCTGCCGCCGGAGGCTGCCAAAAAGCCGCCTACGATACCAAGCATCAGTGCCGGACGCTCGCCGATACTCATTGCGATATAGCCTGCCAAAATCGGCATCATCATGCTGAACGCCAAACCGCCGATATTCTTAAAGAAGGCTGCTAGCGGCGTGCCGCTGCCAAACTTAGCCGTGCCGGCAAATTCCATATCGAACATAAATGCCAGCGCGATAAGAATACCACCGCCGATTACAAACGGCAACATGTGCGAAACGCCATTCATCAGATGCTTATAAATTTGTCTCCCCAGACTTTCCTCAGCATCTGCCACGTCACTTGTCGCCTCGCTGCCGCCCTTGCCTGCGTAAGCAGAAACATTACCGCTCAAAATCTCCTCGATAAGCTCCTTCGGCTTGTTGATACCGTCAGCTACCTTAACGAAGATAACCGGCTTGCCTGCAAAGCGCTCTACAGGCACGTTCTTGTCTGCAGCCACAATAATGCCTTCGGCTTCTTCTATCTCTGCCGCCGTCAGCTTATTTTTTACGCCGCCGCTGCCATTGGTTTCAACCTTCATTGCAACGCCCATCTTACCGGCCATCTCCTGCAAAGCCTCTGCTGCCATATAGGTATGTGCAATACCTGTCGGGCAGGCAGTAACAGCCAGCACCTTGCGCTGCTTAGCAGGCTCTGCTGCCGGTGCCTCTTCTTCCTCATCCTCAAACTTTTCGTTTTCGTATTTGTCGATAACTGCCAAAAAGTCCTTGGCGCTACCGGCATTCAGCAGCTCGCTGCGGAAATTATCGTTCATCAGCAGCATGCTCAGATGGCTCAGCACATCAAGATGCACATTATCCTTCGTATCAGGTGCAGCAATCAGGAAGAACAGCTTCGCAGGCTCGCCGTCCAGACTGTCGAAGTCAACGCCGTCCTTTACCAGCATAGCTGCCAGTCCCGGTACCTTTACAGCACTTGTCTTGGCATGCGGAATGGCAATGCCTTCACCGATACCCGTGCTACCCTCCTCTTCACGACGCAACACGCAGGCTCTGTATTCGTCCTTATCAAGCAGATTACCGCCGCTCTCCATCAGCGTAATCAAATGCTCCAGCGCTGCTGCCTTATCCTTAGGCTGCGCTTTAAGATCAATGCTTTCTACCTTCAGCAAATCAACTATTTTCATCTTATTTTTGCCCCTTCTTTTTTATTTATTAGTCACGCCCTGTAAAATAATTTTATCAATATCATCACTTGTTGCCAGCCAATCCTTAAACGCGCTTGCGCTGCCTGCGGCTACGCCAAGGCGCAGCGCCTCCTCATAATCCTGCGTTTTAAGATAGCCAGCCAAAAAGCCGGCCACCATACTGTCACCGGCACCAACAGAGTTTACCAGTTTACCCTTCGGTGAAGCCATCATATGCTGCCTGCCATTTTCGTCCAACAGTACAGCTCCGTCCGCTCCACGCGAAACCAGCACATTACGTGCTCCCTGCTGCTGCAGCTTCAGTGCAGCAGCAAGAATATCCTCCTCATTCAGCAACGGTCTCCGGCCAAAGAACTCTCCTAATTCCTCATGGTTTGGTTTGATTAAAAACGGCTTATATTTCAGCACCTTGAGCAGCAAATCGCCAGTAGCATCTACCACAACCCGTGTGCAAGCAGGCTGCAGCAGCTCCAGAATCTGCTCATAAATATCATCCGGCAGTGAAGCGGGTATACTTCCTGCCAGCACCAAAATATCATCCTGCGTCAGACCCTGCAGCTTGGTGAAAAGCTTTTGCAGCTCTTCCTTGCTCAGCTGCGGTCCCTGACCATTCAGCGCCGTTTCCGAGTCCGAAATAATCTTCGTATTAATGCGCGAGCAGCCTTGACCGGCCTGAATAAAATCACAGCGGCAGCCTGCCTCCTGCAGCAGGCGTTCTATCTCTGCACCGCTAAAGCCGGCCGTAAAGCCCAAGGCTACCGATTGCAGCCCCAGATTTTGCAGCACCAGCGAAACATTGATTCCCTTGCCACCCGGATATATATTTTCTACTTGGGTGCGGTTAATCTCGCCTACTGCAAAATTATCAACCTTTACCACATAATCCAAGGAAGGGTTAAAGGTTACAGTATAAATCAAAGTACAATCACCTCCGTATGCTGCTTGTAGGACCTAACGTTCAAGCCCTCCTGCGCAGCTGTAATAATCACGCCCTTGGACAACGGGCCGAAGGACACGTTCGACAGCGCCTCAAACTTGCTGGCATCCGCCAATACATAGCATTTACGGCAATGCTCCATCGCCACACGCTTATTCATGGCCTCCTCTATATCAGGAGTTGTGAAGCCCTCTTCTACCGTAATACCGTTAGTTCCGAAAAAGCCCTTGCTGAAATGATAATGCTGCAGGGAAGCAACCGCTTCCGTACCGATTACCGCATCAGTTGTCGCCTTCACACGCCCTGCTATAAGCAGTGTTTTCAGGCCGCGCTGCGCCAGCTTCTGTGCCAGCGTAATACCGTTCGTTACATAAACAGCATCCTTTTCCGTCAGGTAGGTTGCCAGCTGCTCGGTTGTCGAGCCCGCATCAAGAAAAATAAAATCGTTGGGACGCACCAGCGTTGCCGCATACGCAGCAATTGTACGCTTATCTTCAATGTTACGACTGTATTTTTCCTGCATATTGCGCTCCTGCACAGGCTCCGCCTCGCGCACGGCAGTCGCACCGCCATGCACCTTGCGTACCTTGCCCAAGCTGTCCAACTGCACCAAATCACGGCGGATAGTGGACTCAGAGGTTTCCAGAAGCCTTGCCAGCTCCGGTACTGTCGCCGCACCGTCACGCGTGACAATGCGAACAATTTCTTCAAATCTTTCTTGTGTTAGCATGAGCATCTCTCCTCTTGCAGATATTATATAATCATTTTCACGCAAAATCAATCATTTTTGAGCAAGAATCTGCATTTTTTTGATTTTTTTGCAGATTATCTTCAGCTTCTTTCAAAGCAATAAAAAAGCAGATGCCTCTCCCAATTTGGAGAAGCATCTACATGAAGAATTGTTTGTATAGTTTTAAAAACAGTGTGCATAAAAGCGTCAGCTTATTTTACCAAAGCACGCATTTCATCCGCAGTCAGAGTAAAGTATTCCTTTACGGTATAGAGCTCACGGCGACCGCGGCAATCTGCAAACAAAGCAACATCAACATCAGGAATATTTTCTATTGCTTCCTCTACGCTCTTGCCGTTTTTGGCATAAGCCTCAAATCGCAGGACAAATTTTTCGCCGGTACCTGCCGGAACCAGCATTGCTTCAAAATAATCATCCTCGCGCAGATAACCCTCACGGTTAACCTTACCGCGCAGCAGCACATCACTATACTGCTCCTGCGGCAGATAAATACGCATATAAGCATCCAGAATAGTACCTTCCTGCTTGCCTACGTTATCAAAAGGTACCTCTAAGGAAAAATCAATTCTGTCGGCATATACCTTATCCAAAACAGCCTTAGTGCGCTGTTTTACCAATAAACGCATTACAGCATCACCCTGAATAGAAATATATACACCTACAATTATAACGCCTAAAATAAACAGTCCTACAAGGACTCCCACAATCGTCATCAGCATCTTGCTTCCCCCTTACGCCTTATGATAATCCTTGATAATGCAGATTGGTGTTTTTTCACTGCCGTTGCCAAAAGGATTATCAATAAGGATTTCCGCAACCTTATCCGGATCAACACCTTTAGACCAGCCAAGCACTGCAGAGCGCTTCAAATCGTTAACGTCGGCAATAGCAGCGCCATAGCAGCCGCAAGCCTTGGTAATAGCTTCGGCAACCTTTTCCGGTTCTGCCGGACCATAAACAATATGCTTGTCATACGGAGGCATTGTGCCGGTAACATCGTCAATCAGGCGAGCCTGTTTGCCTGCCATACGGTAGAAGGTACCGCTTACGCCTACACATTTAGCAGCAAAGCCGCAAATTACTGCCCACAGAACACGTGCACCGCCCTCTGCGTCAATTAGGGACTGCATGCTGTACCAGCTGCTGATACTGCCCTTGGCCGGGAACAGATGCGACAGCACCTTAGCCAGCGGTCCCGGATGGAACTCCTCGCAGCGCATTGCTCTACCTTGAGTAATAGCTACTACGCTTTCGGCAGTGCAGACAACATCATTGGGGCCGATTTTATCCTTGGCATATTCCAGAATAGCATCACAGATATCATCGTGATGAGTCAAAATTCTTGTCGGCACAGGAACAATCTTATACTTTTCCATACTCTCACATCTCCTCCGCAGCCTTATCCGCTGCATATACCTTCTGAATTTTATCATACCATTCAGGCTTCAAACGAACAATGTGGCCTTCATTATCGGTAAACACATTGCGCGTATGGCCTTCAACCGCCACAGCGCCGTCGCGCAGACGGATAACAGTATAATCAAATTCCATTTTTGCTTTATTAAAGGCACTCATTTTTACCTGTACTTCAAAATCATCATCAAAGGTACAGGAATTTTTATACTTGGCGCGCACCTCGGTAATCGGGAAAATAACGCCGTCAGCCATCAGCTCGCCCAAGGAAATACCGCAGGCACGCAGATATGCTACACGTCCCATTTCAAACCAACGCAGATAGTTGGCATGATGCACAACACCCATCATATCAGTTTCAACAAAACGCACCTTATCTCGTATTGTAATCATAAAATCTCCTTTGCATATTCAAGGCTTCCTGCAGATAACAGGCTTACAATCAATTTATTATTATAGCACTTTTAGCGCCAAGTGCCTAACAAATCTTATAAATTAGATAAATTTTTCTCTGCCAGCAAACGCTTAACCTTTTCAGCCAGCAAAGCATAAAGTACGGAAAACAGCGGTACGCAGACAATCATACCGGCAACACCGCCAAGGCTCGCGCCAATCGTCACCGCCGCCAGCACCCACAGCTCCGAAAGACCTACAGCCTTACCCACAATCTTAGGATAAAGCAAGTCAGCCTCAATGCGCTGCAGTACAATGTATAATATAATAAAATACCAAATTTTCTCCGGTGCTGCCACCAATATTAAAAAGCAGCCGATAAGAGCACTGATTAATGTACCGAGAATCGGTATCAGGCTCAGCACTGCCACCAGCAGCGAAATTACCGTCGCATAGGGAAAGCTGCAAAGCTTCATGCTGACGAAATACATCACGCCCAAAAGCAGCGCTACTACCAGCTGTCCGCCCACAAAGCCGCGGAAAATCTGCTCCGCCGTCTGCAAAACATGCAGGATATAGGCAGCGCGCTCCTTCGAGCAGAAGGCAAAAATTACCCGTTTAAAATTGCGCACCAGACGATGCTTTTCCAGCAGGCAATAAATCGCTACAACAAAACCGATAACACAGTTGGCTAGCACCTCAACGAGTGAGGCTGTTGCCAAAAATGTCTGCTCCAGCAAAAGACGCTTGTTGTTCTGCAGATAATTGAGCATCGTCTGATAAACTTCCTTAGCCTGCGCCTGTACTACAGCCAGCTCGTCTGCCGAGAAGGAAAGCTCCTGCGCCTTCTGCTGCAGATAAATATTCAGCTTGGCTAACGCCGGCGGCAGCATCTTGACGAGCATTTTCATACTGGCGTGCAGCTCGGGCACAATCGTCAGCACAAAGAAGGCCAAAAAGCCGATAATGATTGCAAGGCTCAGAAGCAGACACACAGGACGCTCAAAACGCGTTACTACGCTCTGCTTAAAAATTCTGCGCCAATATTGCTCCAGTTTTTTCATCAGAACGTTGACGATAAAAGCCATACAACCGCCAATGACAAACGGCAGCAAAACATCATATATACCAGCCAGCAGTTTTAGGCTGACATTGTAATTCCACAACGCCCAGATAAGTACAATTGCAAAGGCCAGCAGACAATAAGGATTTCTTTCTTTCATAAGCAACCTCTATTCAAAGCGCATGTCCAAGGTAATACATGCTCATTAAATTAATAATATTATTGTAACATATAAGAGCGCACAAGACAAAAAAGAAGGCTTTTCTTTGCATAAGTTTCACATCTGTGGTATAATTCCATTGTAGTTTTTGCGCCTGTAGCTCAGTGGATAGAGCAATGGTCTCCGGAACCGTGTGCGGAGGTTCGATTCCTCTCAGGCGCACCAAAAAGAAAAGTACCGCTAAGGCTTTTTAAAGGCTTTAGCGGTTTTTTGATGCTCACTTTCAGTTTAGCTTGCTCAAATAATTTTTCAGGCCACGCGCACGGTTAGCAACAGCTTCGCTGATACGTGTGACGCGCTCTTTATCCAGATACGGACTTGTCAACAAGGTATTCTGCACTATCTCAGCGCAAGCATCAATTCCATTAATATCAATAAGGCACTCTTTAACTAAGGCAAGCTGCTTTTTCTGCGTATCTTTAAATGGCATAGCAGATAATTCTGTTCCTATTTCGCTATTTAATGATTCGCACCACAGGCTTGTACCATTATCAAACAACGGTGCAGGACCTAGGAACTTCAAAGAATTAACATCACGGATAAAGCCAAAATTGCCATAATGCCTGTCGCTGTTCTCTATCAGGTAATCAAGGCAAAGCATCTGCTGTAAATAGCCTGCCACATCAGGAATTTGCAACTGCTCGCAACACCTGAGGAAGTGTCCGTAAGCAGAATCGTTATTCGACTTGGTAAGAATATCCTTAACATAATAAGCAGGAACAAATTCTGTTTCCGTAGTAATAAAATTAGGACACAGACACAGCGGACGATTATCCTCTATAATCAGTTCATAGGGAACATGCTTAATCGTCAGAGCCTCCGCTACATTGGCGGCAGCAATTTCATTATACGGCTGCTGCAACAGCGGTACCGAGCCTGCTTTGGCAAGATACGTAACGCCGTTGATTTTCACCCACTTTTTCTTTAACCAGCCATTGCTTGAAGCATCAGGCGTGAACGGATTTATTGCAGGCCTGGAGGACTCCTTTTGGAAAAATGCTTCACCTAACTCCTTGGAAAAATCGTTGGTGAAAAAGTTAATATCCTGCCATGTCAGCTCACTGCCGACAGGCTTCAGCCAATATTGATCAGACAGGCTCAACCCCAAGCTGCGCTTGCTCAAAACCGCTGGAGATTCGACATCATACAAATGCAGGATATAGCGCAATCCGTCGCGACTTGCAGGAATAATACGGCTACGCCACCACTGATTTAATTTGTCTGCGAGCTTATTAAAATCATCAGTAAAAATACCTACAGGAAAGGCTTCTGGATTGTATATCTGCAGGACTTCGGTTATATAGCCTGCAGCGGACATCGTTATCTTAACCAAAGGAATATTTTTATTCATAATTATATACTTATCCATGCTTTTCCCTCCTTCAGTATTTTTTATATTATACCGCAAGCAGCATTTTTTTGAAAGAAAATTATAACCGCCCGCATCTCCACTTCACCTGAGATACGGGCGGTCAGTTTTATTTTTGAAGATTAATTTGTTTTAATTAGAAGCTCCAGTTTACATTGGCCATCCATTTATTAGCCTTTACGCTGTCACCCTTCTGATATTCATAGCCTAAGCCATAAGTAACATTAGCCTTTTCAGCTTCAACAACAAAGCGGCCAATATAGCTACCATTATCAGCTACATCATAGCCAAAGCCATTGCTTGCACCGTTCAGGCTTACGGTCTGCGTTGCATCACGATCGCCCATGTTCCATACATAGCCAATCTCTGCAATAGGACGAATTGTCCAGCTGCCAGCTTTTACATCAGCGCTGTATTTTACGCCTACAGGCAGCAGCCACAGATTCATATCGTCGCCATCATAGCTCATGCCAATGCTGTTATTATAGTTGCCGGTGCCAAGATGCATGTAACGGATACCAGCATACGGAACAAATTTACCAACACCAGCCTTCAGGCTCTTTTCTGCACGTACACCAATGCTGAAGGCATCAGATTTAGCATCAGCAGTCAAAGTAGTGCCGCTGTTACGTTGAGTAATATCGTTCTTACCATGCAGATAGCTGATATCGCAAATTACAGCGCTATCTTCGTTCTGAATACCGCCATAAATGCTTACGCCATAGTAAGTCGCATCATTTTCAGTTCTAGCTGCCAGAGTATTGCCCTTAACACTGCCATCAACATAGCTCAGTGCTGCACCGATGGTTGCTTTGCCATTCTTATACAGGTCTGCGCCAACTACAATGCCGTTATAATTTACATCATACTTGCTGTCTGCGCCTGCAACTGCCAAGCCGTCAACATTTTCCTTGCTATGGATGTATTTTGCCCAGATATCGCTGTCATGATCTTTTTCATTAGTCAAAGACATATGCTCGCTAATAGCATCAGTAAACAAATTGCTTGCTGCATAAGTGCCGTGTTCTACACCTGCCAGCTCACTCAGAGCAGCTGCACTATTGAATGCACTTACTTGGGTAGCGGTATCTGCATTTACATGCTCATCAGCAGCCTTAGCTACAAAATCAGCAGCAGCACCGCCGACAAGAACTGCCGCATCATATACATCACCAGCTATAACTGCATCACCATAAGCAGCTTTTACAGACTGGGAAGTAGTAGTTACAGTATTAGCATCTGTATCAACAGTGAATTTCAGCAGTTTATTATTGCTGAGGATATTGTCAACATTCCAGTTAGCGACAGTACCATCGATAATTTTATAGGTTTTATCCTTTTCTGCGTTATCAATATAGAGTTTGGAATTAGCTGAAATATCAGCAGTAGCTACGCCAGTAATAGCAGCTTGAGTAGCGCTAATCTTAGACGCATTTACCATCAGCATAGAATTATCTGCAAATTTCACAGAACCATTAGCAGGTACAGTAGTAAGTGCAGTGGTCAAAGAACCATCAACAGTGATAGAACCATTGGCTACATCAACAGTAGAATCAACATAAGCACCAGCTGTTACTCCGCTATTGCTCCATGTTTCCCCACTTCTTGCGAAAGCTGCATCAGCAGCTGCTAAATCAGCACCAAAGGAAAGCTTGGAATTCTGACCGGCTACATAGGCACCATTCAAGCCACTGGTTACATCTTTTACTGCCAAACCACTAGCACCTTCAATACCTGTGGAAATGTTCCATGCAGGATCAAGGAAAATCATGCTGCCATTCAAATCTGCTGTTTCAACAGTGAGCTTGCCTGCACCATTGTTATTGCCAATAGCCAAGCTTGCACCAGCTACAGCATTTAATTTATTTGCATTTACAGCGCCAAGAAGTTGACTATTACCAGTAACGTTCAAATCCGCTGTTTTTAATGCGCCCTTATTTACATTAATATTTGCATCATTCAGAGATACGCTATCAGTAATTTCCGTTTGACCGCTAATATTAAAATGACTGTCTTTGTTAACAACAACGTCACCATTAAGCTTATAATTTGTATTTTCGGTTGCCAATGCATTACCAATGTTCAGTTTGCCAGTTGCTTTAGCAGTACCAGCTTCATCAGTACCAACAACTACTTTAACGTTTGCATCTGCACCAGCAACAGTAATTACACTGCCACCCTGACTGCCGCCAAGAGTTACTTCTTTATCATTGGTAATTACTACACCATTGCTGCCTGCACCAAGGTCAAGCTTACCAACAGCAAAGCCATTTTCGACCTGATCTTTAACATTAACGCCTGCAATATCTTTGCCTGCTAAGGAAGAATCCTTACTACCAACCAAAAGGTTGTTATCAGCCTTAGCAGTAACCTTGTCAAGCTCAGTATCGCTACCAAATTTATCAGCTGCTTCACCTACTGAGATTTCAGTTTTTACTTCGCCGGTTTCTTCTTTAACCAGCTCGCCGCTCATAGTCAGCTTGGTTGCACCTTGCTTTTTCAATTCAGCTTGTGCAGAATCTGTATAAGACTGAGTATACTTAGCATCATTCAAAATCAGGCTGCCGCCTTTAAAATCAATACCTTCGTTAGTAATTGCGCCGGATTCTTTTTGATTTGCGGATGCAGCGTTAGCATAAATTTGGTCAGACATGGTAGAAATTACGCCGTTTTTGTCGAGGACAATGCCTTTGGCATCAGTATTAATTGTTCCATCCTCAGTCTCAATACCGAACATCTTTCTCCTTAATTCATTTTCCTTCAGCGTACCGCCGTTGATATAAATTTTGCTGCCATTGTAAGCAACGATGGATTCGCCAACAGTATAAACATTAGCAGCTGTGCCATCTAAAACAATTACTGAACCTTTGCCAACTTTCTCTTTGTTCCAAGCCCAAATGCCTTCAACGGTATTAATGCTGGAGTTTTTGATGGTTACCGTTGCACCATCTTTTGCAAGCGTTGCAGATTTTATATCTACGCCATCTGCTTTAATGATGGAGTTTTCACCAATTGCGCCAAACTCGGTATAACCATCCTTTTTGCCATTTTCATAGTAATCACTTGCAGTTACACTGCCGCCCTTCAGGACAATCTTAGAGCCGCCTTCTGCTTTAAAATCGCCTGTGAAATCAACGTTAGTCGCTGTCAGAGTAGAGTTGCCTGTTACTGTTGCAGCTACTTTAGTTCCACTCGGTAGTTCAGCACCTGTAATCTTGCCGCCACCATTTAAAATTACGCTCGCATTAGAACCAGCTACAATCTTTTGGGCTTCAACACTGCCATCGGTAATGAACTTGCTACCGTTATCTTCTACACTAATATTGGTAGTATGTAATGTACCACCACCATTAATATTGATAACACCGCCATCAAAAGCTCCAATACCATCTTCACCAACAGTATAGGTTGCTTTGCCATCGTTGCTAATCAGATTAATCGTGCCCTTGCCTTCAGCATAAATAGCAAACGCTGCATTTACACTGGAATCATTAACAGTAACAACACCGCCATCAAAAGCACCAATATTAGAATCAATTTTTACCTTATTAAGTTCAATTGTAGAACCATCATGCGCACCAATTTCAGTAGCCAGCTTCTCTACTTTATTACCATGTGCATCATCATAATAAGCATTACCAGCCGTTATGCTACCACCATTAATAATAACAGTACTATCATTAACAGCGCTCACTTCACCGGTAAAAGCTATATTATTTGCTTCCACACGAGTACCTGAATCTTTAATTTCGGTAGCAACATCAGCATGAGTTCTACCATCATCTTCAGGATCATCATGATCAGAACGATTTTCTTTGAGTCCAGTTACAACACCATTTGTTAAAGTAACATTAGCTTCACCTGATGCATTTACCTTCTCATAAGTTACATTTGTTTCATTAAATACTTGATTTCCAGAAAATTTTCCCTCAGCAGCTTCCGCATTCATCACGAATCCAGTCATTACGCCTGCTGCCACAACGGAAAGCAGAACTTTTTTAGCCAAAAATTTGTCATTATGTTTTAATTTCACAACCACACGCCCTTTCTCTTTTTTAGCAGTTAATTCTGATTACAATAACATAACAAGAATACACTCACTAAAATATCATCTCAGCAAACAATCAATATTAAATTCATATTATAACAATGTTTGCTTATACTAATATTATAGCACTACTGCCCCCCCCGACAAGATTTAAGTTATTAAAATTTTATACTTTTCAAACTTGTCGGTGCACCAAAGAGAAATGCTTTTTAAAAATTATAACCGCCCGCATCTCACATTCACCTGAGATACGGGCGGTCAGTTTTATTTTTGAAGATTAATTACAGCAGCTCTGCCTTTTTATCCAGAATTGCTTTGCAGGCAGCGCAGGCCGGGCAATCGCAATAGGCAGCACCGGCAGCCTTTATTTCCTTAGCATGTGCCAAAATATTTTTAGTCAGCTCAGCGCCGAAAACGCCAACGCCTGCTTCGGAACCGGCAAACACAATCAGCCCGTCAATCGGCATGATGTCTGCTTCCAGCTCTGCAATATAAGCCTTGGTTGCTTCTGCTTCTTCCGCAGTACCAACAGCTGCTAGCCATTTTTCAGCAGCAGCCTTTGCTTCAGCGCTGCAGCTATGAGCAGCAATTAAAGCTGCAGTTTGTTCTTTTACAAAATTCAAAGTTTCTTGTGTCATAATCTGTTAACCTCCTCGTGATGCATTGCACATCATCTGTACATATCATAGTACCAAATTGCAGTCCTGTAAAGTACGCACTTTCACGTGCGCTAGTTACCGCAAGGTTACTATTGTAGTATGCTGAGAATATTCTATTAATACACCAAACTTATAAAATTACCAGGCAGCCACAGTTCCGTCGGCACGCGGCTCCGTTGCTCCCGCCAGTACGCCGTTAGGGCAGCGCCAAATGATTTCGCCCCTGCCAAAGCTGGTGTAATCGCTCATTACACGCACCTCATGCCCCTGCTTGCGCAGCTGTTCAACAACCTCCGGCGCAAAGCGATCCTCCAGCCACACCTCGCGCCCGTCAATCCACTGCCAACGCGGTGCGTCCAGCGCAGCCTGCGGATTCAGCAGGAAATCAATCGTGTTCATCAGCACCTGAACATGACCTTGCGGCTGCATATAGGCACCCATAACACCAAACGGACCAACAGCTTCGCCGTCCTTAGTTAAAAAGCCGGGGATAATTGTATGATAAGGCTTCTTACGCGGCAGCAGGAAATCATCCGAAGATTCGTCCAAGCTAAAGCCTGCGCCTCTGTCATTAAAGTTGATGCCATAACCCGGCAGCACAACTCCACTGCCAAAGTCTTTGTAGTTGCTTTGAATAAAGGATACCATATTTCCTTCATTATCTGCAGTACACAGATAAACAGTACCGCCGCAGAACGGTTTGCCTGCTTCCGGCAGTAAGGCCTGCTCGCCAATAAGCGCACGGCGTTTGGCTGCATATTCCTCGCTCAGCATAGCTTCCACCTTAGTACGCATATAGCGCGGGTCAGCAATATACTGCATGCCATCGGCAAAAGCCAGCTTCATAGCTTCTATCTGCTTATGCAGTGTTGCTACGCTGTCACGTCCGTCGAATTCAAAGCCCTTCAATATATTCAAAGCCATCAGCGCTGTAATACCATGACCGTTTGGCGGCATCTCCCACACATCATAGCCACGATAATTAATATGCACAGGTTCAACAAATTCCGCATGATAATCAGCCAAATCCGCCAACGTCAGGCAACCGCCGGTCTTTTCGCTGAAGTCGACAATTTTTTCGGCAAGCTCACCGCGATAATAGCTTTCGCAATAGCTTTCCGCTAACAGGCGCAGTGTTTTGGCATGGTCCGGCAAACGCACCAGCTCGCCTGTGCGCGGTGCCACGCCTTGGGGAGCAAAGGTTGCAAACCAGGGCGCAACAGCAGGATTATCCTTATACGGCGTAAGCGCCTCAATGCCCTCCTGCCAAAAGCGTGCTACTATCGGGGAAACAGGATAACCGTTTTCCGCATAATCAATAGCAGGGGCAAATAATTGCGCAAAGGGCAGACGGCCGAAACGCTTGTGCAGCTCCGCCCAGGCTGAAGGCGCTCCCGGAACAGTCACAGCCTGCCAGCCTCTGAACGGCATTTTCTCTGTATAGCCTGCAGCGCGCACTGCCTCCGCCGTCAGGTTCTGCGGCGCATAACCGCTGCCGTTGATACCATAAAGCTTATCCTTTACCCAGACAATCGCAAAGCAGTCGCTGCCAAGTCCGTTATTCGTAGGCTCCACTACGGTCTGACAAATTGCTGTCGCGATGGCTGCATCTACAGCGTTGCCACCCTGCTGCAAAATCTGCAGGCCCGCCTGCGATGCCAATGGCTGCGAGGTGCAGACCATACCGCGTCTGCCATAAACTACGCGACGGCGCGAAGCGTAAGGATATTGTTGTCCGTCGAATTGCATTTGCATAATTATCACTCCATAAATGATGATTAGTTGAAAAAAGCACACCTTTACAGATGTGCTTTTAATAAAAATGGCTCATTGTATAATGAAATTGCACACCTGAAAAATTGAATAAAAATAGT